>ERZ824522.708-NODE-708-length-29154-cov-5.360150_pt1 | contig 29154 bp, 26 predicted proteins | sample MGYA00519935_ERZ824522 | MGnify/ENA primary metagenome ERZ824522 (study PRJEB31778, sample SAMEA3449160) | human gut metagenome | biome: human gut; feature: human-associated habitat; material: faeces | place: United Kingdom | collected 2010/2012 ...
TTATTATGGAATGATTTTTAGGGCAACACAATCCGTCGAATTATTTTGCGCTTACGAAAATCAAGCGCTTACCAGATATATACTTAAATCCCATAACAAACAATGTAGTAACTATATATACAACGACTGGTGCAACATATATATATTTGCTATACATATTCAATTTGCTTACAATATCTACAATCACTGTAATAAAAATTGGATGCAAAATATAAATCCAAGAAGAGTAATATCTTCCTATTTCTGCAAGCATTATTCTTACCTTTTTTTCATTTGACTTGCAATCATCATAATGATACGAAAAAAACAAACCAAACAAGGCAATTGCCAGAAATGTTGTACTTAAATAATCATCTCGTGTTGCATTGACTGAAAAATTGACTAACAACCACCGCTCTATTAGTGTTGTCAAAATAAACAGAATAACCATATAGGGGTTCAGCCCTCTCCAATTAAACACCTTACGATCAATTATTTTTTGTTTTATCAATGCTCCTATTAAAAAATACGGCAATCCCACAAACAAATAATTTCTAGTCAAATACACAGGGAATTCTTTTCCAAATACAAGAATCGAATATTTACCAAATATTAAATTTCCCAATAAAAATATCGGTATAAAGTAATACAATATTTTTGTAAAATTTAGCCATTCAGCTACTAATATTATGATGAGAACATATAATATTGCACCAATATACCAAAGATGACCTCCAAGCGGTGATTCATTAAAAACCAAAAACTTCAACAGATTATTCACAGTAAATGTTTTTTGTAAAAAAAGCAAAATATTATTACCAGTTATCAACATAATAACTATTTTCCATATGAAATATAAAGCATTTCCCATAATCAACAATTTAAAAATTTTAATTATTTGATTTATTGATTTATTTTGTTTTACAGTATATGCATAATAATAACCTGTAATCATAAAAAAAATAGGAACAGCCACTCTTGATAATGCTGTAAAATAGTCTCCAACAATTCCCGGAAAAGGTGCGTGAATGCATACAACCAAAAAAGCACACAATGCCTTTAAAATATCAACATACCCTGCCCTCCTCATAATGATCCTCCTTATATTATATTTCTCATTTTTCCTAGTATATACATTTTTTTTTCTTCAGCAGAAAGATATTTTGTATGACAAAATTCTTGTTTATGTTTTTCAATGTACTCTTCAACTGTTTCAATTACTTTTGCAGGAACACCAACGGCAATAGAATTATCTGGAATTGACTTTGTAACAATTGCACCTACACCAATAATGCAATTATCTCCTATTGTAACTCCAGGCATAATAACTGCATTAGTTCCTATGTGCACATTATTTCCTATCTTTATTCTTTTAAACAAATCAACGTCTTTGAGATTATTCTCTAAATGTCGTAATACCCAAACACCTCCATCATGGGTAATCAATTGAACCCCTGCATTAATTCGCACATTTGAACCTATTGATATCAAATAAGGTTCTGTTCCAAGATTGGAGTCTGTATGTATGTCACAATTATTACCTATGATTGCTCCTCTTTTTCTCCAGTAGGAGGACGAATCTTTATGTAAATCTATAATATTCCACATATATTTTATTATATTCACTTTTATAAGCCTCCAACTTTTAATGTTTCTTTCCTATAATTTTTTTCAAAAGTTCTGTTAAATTCCACATTTCTTCTCTTTTACCAATATACGCTATTAACACATATACTGTAACTCCTACAACAAATTGTATAACTAGTTTGATTAAACTGTGAATCGGAATATAGCCTATAAAAAATACAATAATTCCCATAACACAGGACATTCCCAATGATGGACAATAATCAATAGCCATTTCTCTAAACGAGTATCCCAAATATTTATTAACAAAAAAAGCAAAAATACCTAATCCAACAATCATAATCACAACATAACTCCAAGCAATAAATGATATACTATTAAATTTAAATACTGCTATTACTAATAATATGATTGTTAATATAGATGTAACAATCTCTTGAAACAAGTTAATATTGCTTTTGCCTATTGCCAATAATCCTTTCTGAAATATAGTAGAAAGCGGTCGTGTCATATAGACCAAACACAAAATTCTTAGATACGGAACACACGGTGCCCATTTTTCAGTCAATATTACTGAAATAAATGTGTCACCCACAGCCAATAACCCTACAATTGTCGGTGTAAGAATAAACGAACTAATTCTTATAGATTTTCTCATGAAATTCCGAACATTCCCTTTTGAATCCTGTTCCATAGAAAGAACTGGAAATATAACTGTTCCCAGAGACTCAACTATATTAGTAACCAGTAGTGCTGGAAATCTATTTCCCTGGTTATAATATGCCAAATCTGCAGATGTAAATTTTTTTCCTATGATTAGAGATCTAATGTTATCTTTTACAGTATATACAATGGTTGAAGCTAACATTTTTGAACCAAACTTCCATAATTCTTTTATACTTTTCCATGAAATTTGAAACTTCAATTTCCATTTAATAGTAATTGCAAGAATTAAAGTATTTATGACAGTATTAGACAAATATTGTCCAACTAAAGCCCATACACCGTATCCACTTAAAGCCATCGCTATTCCAAATACTCCCGAAAAGAGTGTTCCTCCCAATGTTGCAAAGAAAAACTTCTTAAACATCATTTGTTTTTGAACATACGCTTGCTGAATAGAATTAATTGCAGAAAAAATAAACTTAATTCCCATTACTCTAATAACTGGTACAAGAATATTTGCATCATAAAAATTGGCAATTTCTTTGGCAGATATAAATAAGATACCATATAGGATAACTGCAACAAATAAGCTTAGCCAACAAATAGAATTAAAATCTAAATCTGATGAATTTTTTTTCTGTACTAATGCATTTCCAAAACCGCCAGTAACAAGTGCATCACCTATTGTAATAAAAACAGTAACAATTGCAATAGTTCCATATTGATCTGGATCAAGAATTCGAGCCAATATAATAGAAACAAGTAGCGTAATTCCTTGCGCTAAAAATTTTTCTGCATACGTCCAAAGCAAATTTGCTGTGATTTTTGTTCGATCATTGCCCATTTATATATCTCTCTTTCTAATCAACATTAATTTTTTGATGTTTAAAAATTCTAAACACCTTCCTTTTACAGGTAGACAATAAAGGTCGAATATTTTTATCATACCACATGAAAAGTATTTCATCTAATATCTGAATAAACAAATTTCCTACCGAATCATTTCTTATATCTTCAAAAGAGCATATGTCTGGATGCTCGCATAACTCCAGAAACTTCCTATACTCTCCATATTTTTCTTTTCTCGACCACTCATGTGCATGAAATATAGCTATATAAGTTCCTTTTCTATGAATATGGGGCACCCCTGCATCACGACAAGGAATACATCTTATTCCTTCTCGTACTACGGTCTTCTTACTTTTTCCATCAACCACATACTTGAAATTACAGTCCGCAAGCGCTTTAAGCGTAATTTTATCATACGAATGTGCTGGAGCAAAAAATATATCTGTTTCTATCCCATGTTTGTTTAAAATTTCTTTTCCTCTTTTTATTTTACTACACTGATTCTCATATGAATGCCCCGCAAATTCAGAATCTAGCCTATAGTTAACTAGCCCTTTATGCTTTATATCGAACACATGCTTATATCCATGCATTGCAATAGTATATCCATTATCCTGAAGTTCTTTAACATATTCCCAAAAATCATCTCTAGAATCCATAAGCTGTAAATCTGGGTCTTTACAATCTGGAACTATCCCAATAAGAGGTTTTATATTATTTTTTTTCATAATATCAACAGCTTTTTTCCACTGTTTCCAATCCATAGTTGGACATATATCATCAAATCTTAATAGTATTTTTCTACTCATTTTTCTCCTTCATTATTTATATAAGTTAGTTAAATGAAATTCAAATAATATCCTATGTATAAAATCTTTTATCCGATGAACAAAATCATATCTATAATATTTTTTTACTACTTCTTTAAATCCAAGCTCATAGTAGTCTGCCCAAAACTGATTTCTCTGTTCAGGTTCTTTACTCGGCTTAAATGCATTACCTTGCCTTTTAATTGCTGAATCCACTGGAAACTCATATATCTTTGCCGCCTTAGTAAGGGACTCTATTATTTGTCTGCCTTTTTCATTATGGGCAATAACCAGAGAATATCCTTTACCATCATTGCAATTTTCACAAAGTTCCTCTATCCCCCAAAAATCAGCCATTGTAATGTCCGAAGGTTTATTAATACTGGTATATGGACAATTATAGCAATATCTTCTTAAACAAAGATTAGAAAAAAATATATAGTACCACATTCTTCCCAATAGACTAATATCATCCTTTTTAATAAATGCTTTTTTCCTTATTACAGTATTTAAATGATATGTACCTCTTGACTTTTTCCCCCATCCATATTTTTTATTTCTAAATCGAAAATCTATAATTTCTTTTTTTGTTTCATTCCTATATAAATTCAAAAACTCTTCCCATATGAGCGGTGATGGAACCCCATGGCAAAAAAAATCAACACAAAGCAATTTACTTCCGTCAATCTTTTTATTATCTAAAATTTTTTTCAGACCAGCAATTTGACAAGAAGTGCCTGTAAACAAAACTTTTTCTCCTTGTTTTAAGAGATCTATAATTTCAGAAAAACAAGTTTTCACATTACTCTGAACATACTTTGAATCTTGCATACGCCTAATATCTTTAAAAGAATTTGTTACAATATGTTCTGGTAGCAATTTCTCATTAAGTACACATCCACAAATATATCCACCTATATCTAGAATATACTCTGCAATTGCTGGAAAAAATGCCCCTGAACTAGAATGCGATAATATCATTTCATCCTTATTTTGAAATGCATAAGCAGTTTTTCTTTCTTCAGATATAGAGGGATGTACGTTTTCCGGACAAATTTTTAGGCAAGACGAACACTCAATACATTTATCCTCATCCACTGAGGGAATCATAAATCCCTCCATATCTTCCTTCATACGGATTGCATCAACCGGACATCCTGCTGCACAGGCTGTACACCCCGAACAATCTTTAGAACTTTTTAGTATATGTGCCATATTATTCTCCCTTAACTAATATCTTCATGAATGAGTTGATTTAAGAATACGCATGATTCTTCCCTAAAACACTTAAGTTTATTCAAAGTTTCTCTATAGCATATAGTGTCCAGCATCTTATCAGATACTTCTTTAACAAGACAATTTTCAATTCCTAATTTATTTATCAAAGTCATTTGTCTGGCTCCTGAGTTGGCTGTCCACACTTTTTTCTTGAATAAAAGGCTAAAAATCAATCCATGATAAGAATCTGTAAATACTGCATCTGCATTAGCAATATATCCTAACCATTCTTCTGGTTTTATCGGCCAAATTTTCTTATAATCTTTATGGCTAATGCTATTTTCTATAACAAGTACTTTCTTACAATTTTTTTTGGCATAGTTCTTAGCTGCATTTAATATCGTCGGATATGGAAAATACACTAAAACATACCCTTGTTCTTTCGGAACTATCGCTTTCTTCAACCATTCATTAGAATCTAATAAAATAGTTGGATCACAAACGAGCTCGGCGTTTATCTCCATTTTATCGCAAAGAATCCTTTTTGTTTCTTCTTCTCTAACTCCAATATTTAAAAATGAAGACAATAACCGTTTTATAGTTCCCATATCTTCCTCTTTCCAACTTTCTACGCCAGAAGATGCATATGCAAATTTTTTCACTTTTTTATCCAAAAAATCAATGTAATATGTAAAATCTCTTCCTGTAATTTCTAGATCCCAAATCATATCTGATCCAGACACAATTATGTCATACTTATTCATAACTTGAGAAATTGTGCTACGATTATATATCTTCTCTGAACACATATTTTCAGATTCAAGAAATTTTTGACACATCACTATTTTTTTATTATGCTTAGGTTTAAGCATAATGCTTCTCAAAATATTATACAACAAATTATTATTTGTTTTGTTAAACTGAATCTCCCGCTTGTCTAGAGAATCACACCTATAATCAATAATTTCACATTCAACCCCTTGATTTCTCAAATATTTGCACAACGCATATGCCTGAAGTGTAGCTCCAATATTAGGGATATAGTGAAATGTAAGTATACCTAATTTCATTTATTTAATACCTCATAATAATAACTAATTGTTTTATCAATAACTGTTGCAATAGAAAAATCTTCAATGTTATTTTTCCAATGCATTCTATAATTATTTAAAATGGCATCACACCACTTTTCATTATCATTCTCTAAAGTTAAACGAATACAATTATCATTGCAAAACACTTCTTCTGGTAAATTGTCTGATGCGATACATTTAATGTCTAATGCTTGTGCTTCAACAGCAGCTAATGAAAAACTTTCAGAAAAAGATGGAATAATAATTGCATCAAAAGCCGACATAATTTCTACTGCATTCTTTCTGACACCCAAATAATATACATATTCATTAAGATGTTTTTCTTTTGCCAACTTTTTTATCAACTCAATTCTCCCATTTTCATCACCGCCAATAAGAAGTAGTTTAGAATTATTTTTCTGTTTATGAACCTCTTCAAAAATTTCTATTATTCGTTCATGATTTTTTACAGAATTAAAACGACCAACATGCCCTAATACAAAAACATCATCATCAATATGCAACTGTCGGCGAATCTTTACTCTACTATTCTTATATTTCCTTATATGCTGAATATTTAATCCATTAGGAATATACTTGATATTTGAAGTGCCATATATAGACATAACATCTTTCTCAATTTTTTTACTAATTGCTATAAAATTCATTCCCATTAATGACATTTTTTTTATTGTTTTCCTATTAATATCACTTAACAATGAGAGATATCTTTTTACGTCACTATGAAATGTATATATAATTTTTTCAGCAGGGTACCTTGTTTTAGCTAAATAATCCATAGATGTATGGACATGTATAATATCCGGATTGTATTTATCAATAATACTTTCCATCCTTTTATATGGATATTCTGTTCTTTCTAAAATCAACCGATATATTTTCCGAATCAATATATTTCTATGTCGAGAATATATTGACACAACTTCCACTCCAGAGTCAACTACTTGCTTTTCTAAATATGACTCCGTATAATTGTTTACCAAAAGAATTACGTCAATATCTCTACGTTTTAATTGTAATAAGTACTCGGTCACTACAGTTTCAGCGCCACCAATACATAATGAGTGCAAATAAAATAATACTTTCACTTGATTCCCTCCCCTATAATACATGCACACAGTTTTTACGGTATGAAGCAGCTCCCATCATAGCAATTGCTAAAAAATAAACCATATAGCCATATAAATTAATATTCAAATTCCCTGTCATTCCATACGCTATATATATTAATTGAACAAAAAGAGAGAATTGATATACTGATCGATAATTATCATTCTTTTCGTTAATCAACAATTTTACACCTGAAAATAAACAAAGTATTACCGGCAATATAAAAAGAACTTCCCCTAAAATGCCCTGTTCACATAATACTTGTAGATAAACATTGTGCACATCTGTCGCTGCATTAGCATAATTGATAAAATTCCCTACTCCTACTCCTAAAAACTTATGCGTAGAATACACCTCAAAAGCTTTTGCATATAGTTCAGTGCGACCTGAAGTAATATCATTTCCTTTTTGTAAATTAATAATTGTGCTACCTACTCTATGGAATATAGTAGTATTATATAATAATTCTGCATTAATATAGATAAAATAAAATGCTCCTAAAGCTAATGTTCCAACAATTAACGCATTTCTAACTCTTTTACTTGCTTGCTTATTGGATATTATAAGAATTAACGCTGGAATAATTACAGCCAGTAAAGCATTTGTTCGCTTTCCAGTCATTACAATTACCATTACAAACACGATATATATGACACTTTTAAATAGTTTTGACGATTTCTTTTTTTTTAGGATACTATTATCATAAAGGAACACTCCCATTGCATACAGTATTGGCATAGCAGTTGTATCTAATTGATATGTAAATCCAGCAAATCCATACTCTCCATGTCCAAAAGCAATAATTCTATCAGAATTTAAAAATAAAGTTGCAATATACTGATCATATACATCTTGAAACATGAATTGAAAAAATATACCTATCATACAAAAAATTCCAGATCCGAATATGAATTTCGTTGGAAATGTTTCTATAAAATTACTATTTACGGAAATTCCTAACAATAATACTATCAAACATATCATCCATGTACAAAAGTATACCAATTCTCCTTGTATCAAATATCCTCCTATAGTATAAATTAAAAAAGGTATCCACGCAAAAATGGGTATATCAACATAAATATTTGTATTCTTAAGAATTATGACCAAAAACATCCCTAAATAAACAATCGAAAGAATATTATTTGCATACGGAACTTGAATCCGAGTCGTACTCCAAATAAATCCAAAAAATATATGAAATATTAATAGCTTTAACAATATCTTTAACATTCTCTTGGATTCCAAAGTCAATTCCTCCGTTTATTTTTTTGCAATAATTTAATAATAAATTTTTCCCATTTATCAAATATCATGTCCGAATTATGTGTATCACAAATAGCCTTCTCATTTTTTTTAATTCTTATAATATCACTCGAGTTTAAAACTTCCCTCATTTTAAACACAAGAGAATCTAAGGAAGCACACTCAAATAAAAATCCATTTTCCCCATCACTAATTAATTCCCTAGGACCACCACATGGACAATCCGATGAAATTACAGGTATTCCTATACTCATAGCTTCCATTAAGGCATTTGGCATTCCCTCATAATCAGATGATAAAACAAACATACGTGCTCCGTATATCCTATTAATTACATCCGGGTACGCCCCCATAAGTTTAACTCTATCCTCTAAGTTGAGTAAAACGATGTAATCTTCTAATTCTTTTCTTTTAGGACCTTCCCCATAGATTTCAAGTTTAAGTTCTTTATACTCATCTTTGATTTTATTGAATGCGTTAATTAAAAGTTTATAATTTTTTTGAGCTGACAATCTTCCAACTGATACTATTCGATTATCACTATCTTCAATTACTGGATACTCATTTCTATTTATATACACTGGATTATGTATTACCTCGCTCTTTTCCTGAATCTGCTTATCAAAATAAGACATTGCATCTTTGGTTTGAAAAACAACTCCAGACATTGATTTCATCACAAACGAACGCAGAAGCTTTGAAAATTTTCCATACTCTAAATTAGGATCATTTCTCTCAGAATAAATTTTTATCGCTTTACAAGACTTGGGATTTAATGACAAATAAAACATAGGATGTATCCAAAATCCGATCACAACATCTGCCTTTGATTCCAAAAATGCTCTTTGCGTATTTAAAAACAGTTGGATATGTGTAAACACTTTTCCTTTTTTTTGTACATTATACCCTTTAAATATAACTTTTTTTTCAATAGGGAACGATTGCTGATCTCCTTCTACGGAAGCCAATATAACATCATGTCCATGATTTGCTAACCAATTAGACAAATTAATTATTGACTTTTCTGCACCTCCATAGGCATTTCCGCTCTTATTTTTAGTAAGACATGCTAATAATAATATTTTCATATTCTTAACTTTCTCCATAATATAAAATTATCATATTCTTGATAGTTTATCAAATGATATATTTGCAATATTTTTCCAATTATAATTTTCAAATACATAGTGCTTACAATTATTTATATAGTAGTCTCTTTGCAAACTATAATCTACTATTGCACTCTTAATACATCTGGCAATATTATTAGGATTTACATCTGTTACCCACCCTAAATTATTGTCTTTTATTTCCCTTGACATATTTGTCCCTGGCGTAACTATACAAGGATTACCATATTTCCACGCCTCAAGAATAGTCATAGGAAACCCTTCATAACGAGAAGTTAGTATCATTGGACCTAATTGTTCTAATTGTGTATTCTTTTTATCTCCATAAATTGAATTATTCATTTCAACCTTTACTGTCCTATATTTTCTAATTCTATGCAAAATATATTTTTCTGAATGTTTATTCCCTTTTCCCCACATCATTACTCTACAAGCATACCCTTCTAATTCTAATAAATCTAGTGCATCAAATAGATAATCTAACCCCTTATGGTTAATATCATATCTCCCAATAAAATAAATCGTTCTGTCAGATATTTCATTACGCTCTATTGCTGTGTCATTTTTAGATATCCCATTAGGTATTACCATATCATTTGATGTTCTATAAACTGAATCTTCTTTTTCAGCTTCATTTAAAAAAATAAATCCCGTTGCAAACTTTATTTGTTTCTTTAATATGGTATTATTAGCAATTCCCTTCTTAATCCAAGATTTTTTCATCGCTGTTTTCCCAAATGAACCATGTGGTTCAATATAGTATTTTACCTGTCTACTTTCAAGTTGCCTAATCACCCAATTATATTCAAGGTAATAAAAACTATGTAATATAACTATATCTGGGTTAAATTCTATCAAATAACTCTTGAATTTTTTTCGAGGCACATACTCAAAATATGGTGAATGCATCTCCTCAACCGAGGCTACAACCGAAATAACTCTTGATTCAAAATTATTTATTTTATTTTGTTCTGTAACTAATTCCTTAAGCACAACAGGTACTCCACCATCTGGTTTTAGATGTGTAGCTGTAATATGTAATAACTTCATTTATTTAACTCTTTTCTTTATAAATTCTGCTGGATTACCAGCATATATACTATTCTTTTCTGAGAGATCTTTTGTCACTACACTCCCAGCACCAACAATAATACCATCAGCAATCTGCACACCTGGTAAGACAGTAACATTGGCACAAATCCAAACATCATTACCAATTTTTATTTTTTGACCGGCATGACGTCTCTTAAGATACTGTTCTTCTTTCGAAATATCATAACTCTCTGTAATTATTGATGCTCCATAAGATAACGTAACATTATTACCTAAAACGATACCTTGAGCAGCATGTAAGTAAACATTATCATTAATTCGGACATTTCTACCAAATTCAATTCTATCCCCATACAGAACCTTTGGTACACCACGTAGTATTACATCTTTCCCGTAGTAGATGTTAATATGTAAAATGAAATGAATTAATTCTCGAAGCTTTAATATTATACGATCCACCATATATCATCACTTCCTCAATATTTTTGTATATACAAATTTCTGGAATCCTTCTGGCAAAATATAAACACCTAACTGTGCACATGCAACAAACAGATAATCAATAAAAGAACAATATCCATCCTTCCATGCTTTTTTCCGGATCTCTATTAACAATTTTGTGTTAATCCAACTTTTTCGCTTTTTGTATGTTCCTTCATCAAAACGAAACATGACTAAATACTCCGGACAATTTGCTGCCTTACATCCATTAGATAATAGTTTAATCCAAAGATCTGTATCTTGATTTTTTCTATAATCTCCATACGGACCATATTTCAACACTTTACTCTTACGATACATAACCGTAGGATGATTAAATGGATCTCGTCTCCGATTATATTTATGGATTGATGCATTATCTAAAGGGACATCCCTTTTACCAACAATATTATCTTTTGTTCCTATAAACTCTTTAACAGGACAGCCAACAATATCCAACTCCGGATCTTGTTCAAATAATAAAAGTTGCTTTTCACATCTCTCAGGTAACGAAATATCATCCGCATCCATTCGTGCAATCAATTCATTTTTGCAAATCTTAATTCCTTTATTAAGTGCCAAACCTAACCCCACATTCTTTTCAAGTTGCAATTGATGAATTGATGGATAATTTTCAGCCAATTCATCGATAACCGATTGAATTGTATTTGGTACTGGTCCATCTTTGACTATAACAATATCATTAGAGGGTACCGTCTGCTTTAACATACTCTCTAGACTAAGCCTAAAAAAATCCGGATTATCAGATTTATATACAGTTAAAAGTACACTATAATCCATTATACTTCTCTCTCTACTCATATTCTTTCCCTAAAATTGCTAAAATTGTTCTAAATATAGTTCTAATTTCTCTCAAAAAACTAAACTCTTTAATACTTAAGAGATTATATTTCATTTTCCCTGGCAAGACCTTTTCTACATACACTCTATCAACATCATCGGCTTGATCCAATAGTTCAGCTTCATCCTTATACCGGATACTGGCCTCTGATGTTACTCCTGCTGGCAACAACAATGTTGCAAACATTTCTGGTGTATAATGCTTTACATAATATGTACTTTCTGGTCTTGTTCCAACAAATGTCATATCACCCAGTATAATATTAATTAGCTGTGGCAACTCATCTAAACGATATTTACGTAAAAAAATTCCAATTTTTGTAACTCGACTATCATTTTGAACTGTTACTTGAGATCCTATTTTATCAGCATCCGCTACCATGGTACGAAATTTAAAAATCTTAAATTTACGTCCATATTGAGTAACTCGTTCTTGTCTATAAAAAACCGCACCCTTTGAATCTAATTTAATTAAAATTGAAATAATCAATAATATTGGCAATAAAATCACAAACATTACCGTAGATACAACAAAATCTAACCCTCGTTTTAAAAATAAACTTATTTTCCTTTTTTTTAGAATTCCATAATAAGGGTATACTGCTTCCGTTTTCATATAATCTGGAAGTTTCTCCCAACTTTTTAGCATACTATTCTCCCATTTCCTTTTCCAATTGTTTTACATATATTTCTTAACAATCCAACAATAGTTCTCAATCACATACTCCACTTCTTCATCCGTAAGTTTTGTATGCAATGGCAAAGTAATCTCATTCTCAAATCTATCATATGCATTTGGAAAGTCTTGAATATCAAATCCCATATTTTTATATGCTGTCATCATAGGTAATGGTTTATAATGTACATTACAAGCAATTCCTGCTTCTGCCATTTTAATAATAATCTCCTGTCGTTGTTCCAGAGTAACTCCCGGAATTCTGGTAATATACAGATGTCCAGAGCTCTGATATGTTTCTGTATAATGTGGCAGCACTTCTATTCCCAACGGTTTAAATGCAGTATCATATTTTTCTATAATCTCTTTTCTACGCTCTAACATAACCGGATAGCGTTTCATCTGAGCCACCCCAATTCCGGCCATTATATCCGTCATATTGCACTTATACCACGGACCAACAATATCATATTCCCAGGCTCCAAGTTGTGTTTTTGCCAGCGCATCTTTTGATTGACCATGCAAAGATAATAATTGAAGCTGATGATATATATCCTCATCATCAATTCCAGGTATCGTTTTCCATGTCAGTGCTCCACCTTCTGCTGTAGTAAAGTTTTTCACTGCATGAAAACTAAAGCTAGAAAAATCAGCAATGCTGCCAACCATCTTATCATGCCATTTTGCACCAAAGGCATGTGCCGCATCCGCATTTACAGAAATTCTCCCCATAGCTCTTTGAATTTCATTTTGAGCACAAAATAGATGTTTCTTTTTTTCTACAATTTCAAAAATACGATTGTAATCACATGGAACACCTGCGAGATCTACAGGAATAATTACTTTTGTTTTTTCTGTAATCATATTCTCCAGAGCCTCATAATCCATCTCCAGAGAGTCTTTTTGAACATCTACAAACTTCAATGTTGCACCCACGTGACAAACAACCGAAGCTGTTGCTGTATATGTATAAGTAGGAACAATCACTTCATCTCCTGCTCCAATCCCTAAAACTCTAAGAGCCATTTCCGCACATGCTGTTTGTGAACCAAGACAAACAGCCCGATTAACACCGCAAAACTCTGCGACTTTTTTTTCAAGTTCTTTTGTTTTTGGCCCCGTTGTAATCCATCCCGATTTTAATGCTTCGGCTACTTGTTCAATCTCTAATTCACCAACATCTGGTGGAGAAAATGATATTTTCATATTCTTTCCCTTCCTATTTACGATATACTATATAAGTTTGTCTGTATTTTTCTACTTCTCTGCTGTCTTTCCACCCAGCAGCCTTTCATACACTTCGCCTTTTTTCTCGCTGCCGTGTTCCCCTGCCGGATGATACGTTGTTACAATCTCAGAAACCTTTTCTCTGATATGTTCGTCATTTGCATACGCCATTTCCATCAGAGACTGAAGGTGCTTCAGAAAACCTTCCACCTCGAAAGGAATCGGGCATCCGATATGGATCAAATCATTCGGAGTTTTCTTCAGCCCCTCTTCTGCCATCAGCTTTTCTTCATAAAGTTTCTCTCCCGGTCTCAATCCGGTGTATTCTATCTTAATGTCAATATCCGGTTTTAGTCCTGACAACTTGATCAGGTTTCTCGCCAGTGTATCGATCTTGACCGGACTTCCCATGTCCAGAACAAAAATCTCTCCACCCTTTGCATAAGTGCCGGCCTGTAATACCAGGCTGACTGCTTCCGGAATCGTCATAAAGTAGCGGATGATATCCGGATGCGTAACCGTCACCGGTCCGCCTGATGCAATCTGTTTTTTAAACAATGGGATGACAGAACCATTACTTCCAAGTACATTTCCAAACCGAACTGCCACAAATTCTGTCTTGATATCTTCCGAAAAGACATGTTTTTTCACCATAGCTCCGTCTTCATCATCTGCATGTGCATAGAGAATCGGCAGTCTTTCCGGTGTCTTCTCTTTGATCATACGATCAAAGGACTGTACGATCATCTCACAGAGACGCTTGCTGGCGCCCATGATATTCGTCGGATTCACCGCTTTATCTGTACTAATCAGAACAAATCTCTGACAGCCGTTCATCATTGCCGCATAAGCTGTCTTGTAAGTACCGATCGCATTATTCTTAATAGACTCACATGGACTGTCCTCCATCAGCGGAACATGCTTATGTGCTGCTGCATGATAGACGATGTCCGGACGATAAGTCTCAAATACCGCATTGATCCTTCTCGAGTCTCGGATAGATCCGATCAATACAACCAGATCAAGTTCAGGATACTTTTTCTTTAACTCTTGCTGTATATCATATGCATTGTTCTCATAAATATCAAAGATGATCAACTGTTTCGGATGGTACTCTGCGATCAGACGGCAAAGACCCGAACCAATACTTCCGCCTCCACCTGTTACCATGACCTTTTTGTCTTGGATAAAGGCATTGATCTCCTGCATATTGACTTTGATCGGATCACGTCCCAGAAGATCCTCCACTGCTACGTCTTTCAGCGCACTGACACGCACCTCACCGGTCAGGAACTGATAGATACCCGGCAGGTTCTTCAGCTCACACCCGGTCTCTTTACAGATGTTCAGGATATCCCGCTTCTCCTGCGCTGTCGCACTCGGAATTGCCACAACGATCTTCTCGATCTTGAATCGTTCGACACAGGAGAGAATATCATCTCTTCCCCCGACCACAGGAACTCCTTCGATATATCTACCCCATTTATTCGGGTTATCATCAATAATACAACATACGATATCCTCCAGCTCTTTGGCTGTCTTGATATCACGCAGGATCATCTGACCTGCCTTGCCCGCACCAATCAGAAGTACCTTCTTCGCCTTCGCGATCTCCTCTGCCTTTCTCTGCCGGCTTCTCTCAAGCAGTACAAACCGGTAAGAAAAACGCACTCCCAGCGTCAGCACAAACTGAATCATAATTCCGAATACATAATAAGAAAGTGGCATCTTCCCGAAAAATACATTCATTCCCACACAGTGGATCACAAATGTAATTCCGGTTGCCACAACCGTCCTAAGCAACTCGCTGTAGCTTGCAAATCTCCAGATGCTATTATAGAGACGCATCTTCCTGAACACAAAGATTGAAATCACAGCGTAAATTAAAATAAACTTAAAATAGAAATTCAAATACTCTTTCGGTATCATCGTATAACGACAGTCAAACCGGAACCATAATGCCAGAAAAAAAGCAAGTATCATAGCAATAGCGTCATAAACTGTCAACCCTATTGATACAACTTGCCAGTGTTCCATCCTGTTTTTAAAAGCATGTACTCTCTTCTTCCCCTTCATCTTTTTTCATCCTATTCCTCTTCCCTAAATATTTCTCCTGTTTATCCTACTACAGATCCGGACATTTTTCAACAAAATTGTTGATTGCTCCCTATTTTGTGCAGATTTTGAAGATTTATGTCATTTTATTTTACCCCCCCCCACACATTTTTGTCAATATCCGCGCCTGGTGAGTTCCTATGCTGATAAGTTCTTACAGAACAACGCAAAAGACTGAAGGGTATGCCGCCCCCTCAGTCTTAATTCTAATCACTCTATCTCCATGCGCTTCGGGCACTTTCCAGATCACGAAGTCCCTTTTCCACCTCTTCTCTGCAAGCAGCCATCTCATCTGCCTGCTCCATATTCTCTTCCTTCAGCTGTCTCAAAAGATCCTGCAAATTCATTTCATGTGTTTTTCCACATTCTATAAAATATTCCTTTACCTCATGTACCTGATACAGGTTTTTCAAGCTTCGGCTATGGAGCTCGAGTTTATCACAAAGTGCTTTTGCTTCCTGAAAAACCCGTTCCAAATCTTCATACTTCTTTTTCAGCTCGTCATGAATTGACATATATTTAAGGATATCTGCTGATCCCGCCATTCTGTTCAACACAGACAATGCTGTTTCATATGCTGCTTTCATTGCCGCAATCTCCGGCTGTGTCAGATCAAGCCCTTCGATCGTTTCCACTTTTGGAAGAAGATCCATCACGATTTGAAATGGATTTTCATCTAATTTTTCCAGAAGCGTCGCATCAACACTTTCCAGTGCTTTCGCAAGCGCTGTCAATTCAGGCTCCAGAATTCCATATGCATATTCTGCCTGTTTTTTAATCATGTCCTCCAACATCAGTACGGCATCATCCATTTGCTCCTTCAAACTGTCATCCCGCAGCCCAAGCGTTCCTTTATGAATGGTCTTTGCCGCTTCAAGTAAAGTATCCTGCATAGTGGATTTCTCTTCTTGTACCATTTCCATTACTTTTTCCATAATTTCCGGAGTGCAGTTCGAGCTTTCATATATTTTCTCTGCCTCCGTCAGCCTTGTGATTAAATTTTTCATCTCAGGAATACATCTTAGATAGCTGTTCTCAATATCATTGTCAAATTTCTGAATTGACCTTCTTAATTGTTCCATGCTGTTTTTTAGTTCCGGCAGATATTCCATATCAAACTGAATCACTGCGTTGTTTAATTTTTTCCGCTGTAACTGCAGTTCTTTTCCCGGATCTTTTACACTTCTCACTTTGACATTCACTTCTCTCTGGGCTTCTTCAAACAATGCTACAAGCTCCGCTGTAATATTCCCCACCTCTGACCATGAATTTACTGTACTTTGCATTCTCATTTTAAACTGCAGCAACAACGTGGAATTATCTACGTCTTTTAGCTGCTCAATGGAATTTTCAACATACGCCTCCACAGACTTCCATACCGTTTCAAGATTTTTAACGCCTGCTCCCGCCTCATTGATCACAACACTGGCATCTGCCATATTTCCTCTGACAGCTACTACTTTTCTAATAAATATTGGTTTTCTAAAACAAAAACCGAAGTAGCTATCAGAACACTCAGTCTGATCTCTACTCCGGTAATTCCTGTCTCATCAGACAGCCTCTTTTCAGAACACTTAAGATCTGTTGCTTTCGTAGATTCTTCTACTTCACAATATCTCCTAATTCTAAATATTAAAATCTTTTTCTGTCAGAATAATTCTGTCTGCATCATCTGTATTCTTTCCAAGAACTCGCTTCACAAGCTTCTTGGCGGATACCTTTTGTGAATGCGACATCGCCTCATCCATAATGTCTTTTACTTCCGCAACTGTCACTGCGTGATCTTCTCTCTGCATCGCATCGATCCGGCTGTACAGCGCCAGGATTCCCATCTCATCGATACGATATCCATTCTCCTGTGCGTAAGTCTGACCAAATGTAACCAGCTCATCATTTACAAAGATCGGCACTTCCAATCTGCTTGTAAATTTCTTTCTGAATTCTCTATTGGAAGAAAGAACCCGATCCAGCGGCTTTCTCTGCTCTTCCAATACGATCAGCATCTCACCTGTATCCTTTTCCATCGCCTTGTTCAGCTTCGCAACCGTTCTTTCACTTAATTTTCCGGCTTTTTCAATGATCAGTGCCCCACCATATAATTTTGCTACGATATCACTGATCTTCTTTTTATTCAATGCCTCACCTGTGATGATCGCGACTCTTCCCTGACGGATCTTTCTCTGCTTCTGGATTGCCTTTACGACATCAACTGCGAGAACCGTCTTTCCATTCCCCTTGTTTCCAACGATCAGGAGGTTTCCTGTGTTTGAAGTACCTTTTCTATTCGTACAATTGCGATCCTGCTCCAGAACATCTACCAGCTGTTCGCTCATACCACGTACCGGAACAAAGTAGGAGAACAGCTTCTTCTGCTCCTCTGTCAGCCCTGCTTTTCTTGCACCCTGTCCGGACAGATCATAGCGGCTGTGTACCAAAAATCCTGTATCGGAAATCGATAATGCATCTGCAATCTCATCCATCGGAAGTGGTGCAGTCTTTCCTGTCGCAATCAGCTTCGCAGTCTCTTTTCTGCTCAGCGGTGTCGTAGAACTCAGAATATCCGACTCAACAGGCTCTTCATCCGGAATCTCACGATCGTCCGGTTCATCACTCAGCGTCGGCTTGAACTCTTCCTGCAGCCCTGCTGCAATCGATTCGTAATCGTCCTCATAATCATCATCGTAATCCAGTTCTTCTTCGAATTCCTCTTCCAGTTCCTCTGCTGCGTCTTCTGTCAGAAGGTCTTCATAATCTTCTGCACTGTCAACCTCCAGAGTCAGCTCTTCTGATTCCATTCTAAGCTCTTCTGTTGCTTCCTCCTTATTCTCAAGAGGTTCAACAGGAGTACTCGTGTGTACCGGAATCTCCTCACTCTCTTCTTCCGGAATCACACCTTCAATCTCATCGATCATCCTCTGAATATCCGGGGATAAGATCGGGCTCTTTGGCTTGCGCTCAATCTGTTCTATATCCTCTTCGTTCACTTCTGGAACTTCTTCCGGTTCAACACTGCCCTCTGCGGCTTCCCACTCAGCAAGAATATCATCAATATCAAGTATATCGTCAACCGGCTCGTCTATTCTCTCATCCTCTTTGATTTCTGTTTCTTCTAATTTAATAGATTCTTTTTCCATATCTTCCTTCTCAGCCTCTTCTGCTACTTCAGGTTCCTCGATTACTTCCACATCTGCTGCATCTGCCATTTCCGGTTCTGCCAGCTCTTCTAATTCTTTCAGATCAACTTCCTTAACTTTCGTCTCGATCGTCTCCTCAACGATCTCTTCTACAGGTTCTTCGATCACTTCTTCCTCTGCCACTTGATCCAACAATTCCAGATCTGATAATGACTCAATCTCTTCCAGTGCTTCTGCCAAATCTGAGCAATCATCTTCTCCTGTACTCTCCTGGCCATCGGCTTCAAGCGGCTCTGCGTCCTCTTCTGCCAATTCCTCGATGTCTTCTTCGTACTCTTCCGCATCCTCTTCTGAAAGTTCCAGCTCTTCCTGCTCCTGCGCTTCTTCTTTTTCTGTATGGAACAGATTCTGAAGCGCCTCGCCAAGCTTCATCGTATCACCCAGCTTCTTCTTCGACGGCTCCGCTTTTTTCAGCTGCTCTGCCACTTCCTCCTCACTGAGTTCGGCATTCTCTGGCTCTGCGATCTGCTCAGAACGCTCCAGCATATCCTCTGTATAGCGGGCAGCTTCTTCCTGCTCTCTTCTCCGCTTTTCTTCTTCCTCAGCTTTTATTCTGCCCAGATCGATCAGTTTTTCTGCTTCTCTTTCTGAAGATTTTTCTGCTTCTTCCAGCCTTCTGTCATACTTTTCCTGCTGCAGCGGAGTCAATGGCTTGTATCGCATCTTCAGTTCCATAGCCTTGTATACATACTTGCCTTCGCTGAACCACAGGATCAGATCATCACACTCTTCCAGACATTCGGCTGTCATCCCGGCTTCTTCATATCTCTTGGCCAGCTCGTATGCCCACTCTTCGACATACTCTGCTTTTTTGAACTGCTCCAACGCACGGATCTGCTGCTCGATCGGAGCTCTTCGTGCTCTCAACAGGCGGTATCTTAGGATGTACTGATTCGGATCTTTTGGTGCAGCCTGTACGTATTCATCATAATAGTCGATTGCCTCTTCCAGATTTCCAACCTTTATCGCAAGAGTGCACAAGCGATATAATATCTTTCTGCTCCCCTCTGTTCTATGATAGGCAGCTCTCAGAACTCCAAAACTCTTACGGTAATCTCTGATCTTTTCATATATATTGCTGACGTTTAACAGCATATTTACATTTCTGACACGCTTCCAATCAATGCTGTCAGCAATCTCAGCGGCTCTGTTGTATGCACCGTTTTCCATAAGTTTTAGCATCTGTTCTGTCTTCAACTTATATTCATACTTGTCCACTATGCTCACCTCATTATACTTAGTCTGTACCTTACAGGTATCTTTCTCTTCATTGCCTAGTTTGTTCTAGTTTACCATATGACTCCCGTAATGTCAAAAAAATGCACCCTCAATTGACATTGAAGATGCATTTTACTTTTTATTCAAATTTTTCATATTCTATTTTATAAATCGAAGGAACTTCTCAATTCTGTTCCTGTAAGACCTTTACACTTGTTAATTGATATAGCAGTCTGTCCACTAAGACTGGCTTATATGAAACCTCCTGTTCTTCAATTTAACAATATCTATAACCTAAATCCGACTCGGTATCGGTATCATCCTATCATGAAAGTCCTCTCTTCAGTTATTCTCTCTATAACCTTTCGGCTGCTGCAGTATCATCTGACGATATTCCAACATCCTATTTGATTATTCTTTCTATAACTGGGGGTGCTTCATATAAAACTGATATTCCTTATCCATGTTTCTTTACACATGTTCGGGAACTTTGGCTACATGTGGTATCTATATTCAATACGTCTGTAGATGTCGAATCTTTTCATTTTCATCCAGCTTTACAATCTCTTCGATTTGATCTTTTCATTCACTTTTACTGGATCTTATCTTTCGTGGTAAAGGTCTCTTTTACAGGAACCTGCATCTACCGTACCACTGACATATTGAAATGTAACTGATGATATACTGTCCATTGGACCTCTGCCTCCTTAGTTCGTTTATTTTTAATCTAACAGAACGACTGCTTACTAAATTAAGAATCGCTCTTTAGTTAAATATCCTTTTGAGATGTGTGATTGTTGTATCTCTTTTGGATTGACTTAATAATAACACTATCCCTTTTAGTTGTCAACACACTTTTTTATATTTTATCGAAATGATTTTTAAATTATTACTTTTTATCAGAATTTTCTGAATATTTATTTTGTATAATCTGCGTATTGTTATTATAATCCGAACCGGATATAATGAATTTACTTTTTAGCTGTCGTCTGTACAGCATTGGCTTCTTTCTTTTAGAAGCTGTCTGTTTTTCGGCGTTTCGCCAGATTTTCAGTTGATTTTAACCGAACACAAGAATAAGAAGATTGCATCTACAGGATAAGTTTTTTATAATGGAGGAAAGTACATGAGAAAAAATAAAAAAAGAAATCACCAGAAACACCCTGTCCCGAATCACAAATATAAGGATCGGCTTTTTCGTCTGGTTTTCAATAACAAGAAGGATCTTTTGGATCTATACAATGCATTGAATAATACCTGCTATGAAAATCCGAATGATCTTGAAGTTAATACACTGGAGGACGCTGTTTATCTCTCTATGAAAAATGATATTTCATTCCTGATCGGCGGGACACTGAATCTCTATGAGCATCAGAGCACGTATAATCCAAATATGCCATTGCGCGGACTGATCTATCTCGCCAGGTTGTATGATGGATACGTCGAGACGGAAAACATCAATTTATACAGCAGCACTCTAAAAAAGTTGCCGATTCCTCAATACTTTGTGTTCTATAACGGCACAAAAGAACAACCGGATGAGACGATTCTTCGATTGACAGATGCATTTGAATCTGTATCCGATAATCGGCAGCCTTGTCTGCAGTGTACCGCAGTGATGCTGAATATCAATTACGGACATAACCTTGCGCTTATGGAAAAATGCCAGCGGCTGAAAGAGTATTCTATTTTTGTAGATACGGTAAGGATCCAATGTAAGAAAACGAGTGATCCGAAGCACGCTGTCACGAAAGCGGTGGACATCTGTATTGAAAAGGGAATTCTTCGGGATGTACTGGTGAAACATAAAGCGGAGGTAATCAGTATGGTTCTGACATCGTTTAATCAAAAGGCTTATGAAGAAGACTTAAAAAACCAGTATAAAGAGGGTATTGAGGAGGGCATTAATCTTGGACAAAAAGAAATTGTTCTCCATATGCTTCATTCCGGCAACTCTCCGGAGCAGATTGCTCAGCTGACCGGAATTGATGTTGAAGTTGTAAAACAATGGATTGAAAAAGGGGATTCTTCAGGATGTGCTGGTGAAGCATAAAGCGGAGGTAATCAGTATGGTTCTGACATCGTTTAATCAAAAGGCTTATGAAGAAGACTTAAAAAACCAGTATAAAGAGGGTATTGAGGAGGGGTTTAGCCTTGGTCGTATGCAAATGGCTCAGGAAATTGTCTTACGTTTATTCCAGTCCGGCAACTCCCCGGAGCAGATTGCTCAGCTGACCGAGATTGATGTTGAAGCTGTCAAACAGTGGATTGAAAAAGGGGATTCTTCGGGATGTGCTGGTGAAGCATAAAGCGGAGGTAATCAGTATGGTTCTGACATCGTTTAATCAAAAGGCTTATGAAGAAGACTTAAAAAACCAGTATAAAGAGGGTATTGATCTTGGTCGTATGCAAATGGCTCAGGAAATTGTCTTACGTTTATTCCAGTCCGGAAACTCCCCGGAGCAAATTGCTCAGCTGACCGGGATTGATGTTGAAGCTGTAAAACAGTGGATTGAAGAGGCTAAATAATTTTTGTAAAACACATCCCCCGGATACAAAACTTTTCTGTCTTGCATCCGGGGGATTTTCTCACATTTTCTTTATTCTCTTAGCAGATCTCTGCTCCTGCCGGCATTGATTTTTCCGGTGTCATCAGTGCAAGGTTGCCTTCTGCATCTTCTGCGCATAACAGCATTCCTTCTGATAATACGCCTGCCAGTTTTGCAGGTTTCAGATTCACGAGAACCATGACTTTCTTTCCAACCATTTCTTCGGCTGTGTAATGACCTTTGATTCCGGATACGATCTGTTTTACCTGGCTTCCGATCTTCACCTGTGAGCAAAGGAGTTTTCTGGATTTTTTCACTTCTTCGCAGGCAATGATCTCTCCGACCTGGAACTGCATTTTTCCAAAATCGTCAAATGTGATCTCTGGTTTTGCTTCGATATCGATCACATCTTCCTCTTCTTTTTCTTCTTCAACCGATGGATGCAGCTCTTCTACTTTTTTCAGAACTTCTTCCAGATCCAGTCTTGCGAAGAGGATTTCCGGTTTTTCTGTTACATGACCATTTCCGAGCTGCTCCAGAATCTTTTTGCTGGTGGATGGCATGAAGGATTCCAGAAGTTCTGCACCGCGGGAAATGCTCTGAATGAGGTTCCAGAGAACTGTTTCCAGACGGTCTTTTTTCGCTTCATCTTTTGCCAGTACCCATGGCATTGTCTCGTCAATGTATTTGTTGCAGCGTTTGAAGAGATTGAAAATTTCTGTCATTGCATCTGCCACACGCAGCTCTTCCATCTTGTCTTCGACTGCTTTTGGTGTGCTTTCTGTCACTGCCTTCAGATCTGCATCAACCTCTTCTGCCACACCTTTGTCTGTTACAGTTCCGCCGAAATATTTATTTGTCATGGAAACGGTTCTGTTGACCAGATTTCCCAGTGTGTTGGCAAGATCAGAATTCATGCGCTCTACCATCAGTTCCCATGTGATAACTCCATCATTTTCAAATGGCATCTCATGAAGAACAAAGTAACGAACTGCATCAACGCCGAAGAAATCTACCAGTTCATCTGCGTAAAGGACGTTTCCTTTGGATTTACTCATTTTTCCGTCTCCCTGAAGCAGCCATGGATGTCCGAATACCTGTTTTGGAAGCGGAAGATCCAGTGCCATCAAAAAGATTGGCCAGTAAATTGTATGGAAGCGAATGATATCTTTTCCGATCAGATGCAGATCTGCCGGCCATAATTTGTGAAACTGCTCCGTGCTGTTTCCATCGCAGTCGTATCCGATTCCTGTGATATAGTTTGTAAGCGCATCCAGCCATACGTAAGTTACATGTTTCGGATCGAAGTCTACCGGGATTCCCCATTTGAATGATGTTCTGGAAACACACAGATCCTGCAGTCCCGGAAGCAGGAAGTTGTTCATCATCTCGTTTTTACGGGATACCGGCTGAATGAATTCCGGATGTGTATTGATATGCTCGATCAGTCTGTCTGCATATTTGCTCATTTTAAAGAAGTATGCTTCTTCTTTCGCAGGCTGTACTTCACGTCCGCAGTCCGGACATTTGCCGTCTACAAGCTGTGATTCTGTGAAGAAAGATTCACATGGAGTACAGTACATTCCTTCATAGTGCCCTTTGTAAATATCTCCCTGATCGTACAGTTTTTTAAAGATCTTCTGTACCTGTTTTTCATGATCTTCGTCTGTTGTACGGATAAATTTGTCATAAGAAGTATCCATCAGATCCCAGATTTTCTTGATTTCTCCGGAAACATTGTCTACAAATTCTTTTGGTGTTACTCCCGCCTCTTCTGCTTTGAGCTCGATCTTCTGACCATGCTCATCGGTTCCTGTCTGGAAAAATACATCGTATCCCTGACTTCTCTTGTATCTTGCGATCGCGTCAGCCAGAATAATCTCATAAGTGTTTCCAATATGCGGTTTGCCTGATGTGTAGGCAATCGCTGTTGTGATATAATATGGTTTCTTGTCTGCCATCTCTCTTCTCTCCTTCATAAAAAATCCCGTCTTCCTGCTGCCAAGAAGACGGGTGAATACCGTGTTACCACTTCTGATTTATCTCAGCCTCACGGCTGAAACCTCTGTGAGTGCTGCCAAAAACACTCTCTCGCTGTAAAGGGCGAACCCATCGCAGTTCACATCATGCTTGCTGCGCCGCTCGGGAGCCATGTTCGATCATCTTCCGTTCATCCCTCTCAGCATCGGATCCTTTCTCGGATCTTCCGGGAATTCTCTGTAAAATTTCGGATAACCTACTCTCTCCGTCTTTGCATTTTCCGTATGATTTTTCTACCAGATATGTGTATAAAATACACACTTTCTCGTTGAAAATCGTATCACAGCCGGAATGATAAGTCAAGATTGCACCTTTTAAAAATTTGTCTTATTACGATCCAGCGGCCACTTCGACCAGAAATTTTTTCTGCCGTAATGCCTCTTCGATCAGATCCAGTGTCTCTTCGGAATCTGTCTCGATCAGATGATAGTGATAATTGGAGGTAATATTTTTCAGAGGACTTGATTTTCCCCGCTTAATATCCTCTACAAATTCCATCACTTTTCGTCTGGATGTGATGTTAATCTCTGCCTCCATGTGACCGTACACCCTGTGATTGACCATCACGTTCACCACTTTTCCGCCCAGATCCACTACCGTACACAGCTCGTCTTCCAACTCTTCATCCGTGTGATTCACTTTGAAGATCCGGTTCACGGAATGTGGAGTATTCAGAAGATATCCCCTGTTTGTGGATATGATCTCATGTCCCGCTGCCCGGATCAGTGCGATATCCTGCACGATCACCTGCCGGCTGACATCAAATTCTTTTGCAAGCTGCGCCCCAGATACCGGAATACTGCTTTTTTTAATCTGATTTATGATTTGATCTCTGCGTTCAGAACCTGTCATAAATACTGTTCCTCTCTTTCTTTTTCTGCATCTTTACTCCACTGCATGCAGATTCTTTAAAGAAATATCCAGGATCGGAGCGGAGTGTGTCAACGCACCGCTGGAAATATAGTCAACTCCGATCTCTGTCAGACGCGCGATATTTTCTTTTGTCACATTTCCGGAGCACTCTGTCTGGGCTCTTCCGTCGATCAACTCCACTGCTTTTTTCATATCCTCCGGTGACATATTATCCAGCATGATGATATCTGCGCCGGCTTCCACCGCTTCTTTTACCATGTCCAGATTTTCTACTTCTACTTCAATTTTTCTTACAAACGGTGCATACTCTTTTGCCATCTGCACCGCTTTGGTCACACTTCCTGCTGCTCCGATGTGGTTATCTTTTAACAGCACACCGTCAGAAAGGTTGTAACGGTGGTTGTATCCGCCGCCTGCACGAACTGCATATTTCTCAAAAATACGCATATTCGGTGTTGTTTTTCTTGTATCGAGGAGTTTGATCTTGCTTCTTTCCAGAAGTTTTGCAACAGAATTGGTATAGGTCGCAATTCCGCTCATTCTCTGAAGATAGTTGAGCGCAACTCGTTCTCCGGAAAGAAGGACACGGATGTCTCCTTTGACTTTTCCCATCAGCTGCCCGTTTTTCACTTCTTCTCCGTCTTTGTAATATAACTCTACCTTCGTGTCGGGATCCAGAAGGGTAAACACTCTCTCGAACACTTCCAGTCCGGCAATAATTCCATCCTGTTTGCAGATCAGGTCTACTTCACCTGCCACTGCCTCTTTCATCACTGAATTGGTTGTCACATCTTCACTGGAAATGTCTTCTTTTAACGCTTCTAAGATCAGGTGATCTGCCTGAAGCTTCATTGTAATCTGATTCATCTGGTTTCTCCTTTATTTTTCATCTATTCTTTCATTTTATACAGCCTGTTCTTTTTCCAGGCACCATTGCTCTTTGATAAGATTTGCCGCCCTTTTTGCAAATACAAGACTCTCCAGAAGAGAGTTGCTTGCCAGACGGTTCGCTCCGTGCACACCGTTACAGCTTGTCTCTCCCACTGCAAACAGCTGCGGCATGGACGTGTGGCTGTTCTTGTCTACCCAGATACCGCCCATAAAATAGTGCTGCGCCGGAACGACCGGAATGCACTCTTTTGTAACATCATAGCCTTCCTCCAGGCAATGCTCGTAAATATTCGGAAAATGACTCAATATCGTCTCTTTCTCGATCGGCGCCATGGACAGCCACACAAAATTCGTTCCATCCTTTTCCATCTGTTCCCGGATTGCCTTTGTCACCACGTCTCGCGGAAGCAGTTCATCTACGAAACGCTCCATGTTTTTATTATAGAGAAGTGCGCCTTCCCCACGGACGGATTCGGAGATCAGGAATCGTCTGCCCGGCTTTTCCGAATACAATGTAGTCGGATGGATCTGTACATAATCCAGATTCTCCAGACGAATGTGATGTTTTTTCGCTACTTCCAGTGCATCTCCTGTCAGATGCGGAAAATTTGTGGAATGCTGGTACAGCCCGCCGATTCCTCCGCTTGCCAGAATGGTATAATCTGCATAAATAGAGGACTCTTCACCACTTTGCGTCTTCACGGTGATTCCCGCACATTTTCCGTTTTCCTCAAGAATGTCTGTCATGGTTGTATATTCGTAAATTGTTACGTTATTCTTTTCTCTTACCCGCGCCAACAGCTTACTGGTGATCTCTTTTCCTGTCACATCTGCATGAAACAGAATTCTCGGTCTGGAGTGTGCCCCCTCTCTTGTGTAGGCAAACGCTTCTCCGTCCTTTTCAAATTCTACTCCATATCCTACCAGATCTTCAATGATTTTTCCAGAACTGCGGATCATAATATCGACAGATTCTTTCCTGTTTTCATAATGACCGGCTCTCATCGTATCTTCAAAATAGCTGTCATAATCCTGTTCATCCCGGAGTACACAGATTCCGCCCTGTGCCAGAAATGAATCACTGCTCTCGGCATCTGATTTCGTGATCATGATGATTTCTTTGTCATCCGGAAGATTCAACGCCGAAAACAATCCCGCTACACCGGTTCCAACGATGACAACATCTGCTTTTTTCTTCATAATACTCTCTTTCCTTTCGGCAAGTCTCTTTTTTCAAAAAGACACTCTATTTTGCCAGCTCCAGCATTTTTTCCAATGGTTTTCTGGAGTCCGTCCTCAATGCTTCACTCAAATGCACTTCATTCTCTCCTGTTTTTAAGACGTGAAGAACTTTTTCTAATGTGATCAGCTTCATATCTGTGCAGACAGGCTCTGTCTCTGTAAAATAAAACTTCTTGCCCGGGTTGTCCTTTTCCAGTTTGTAGCGGACGCCGTTTTCGGTACAGATGATAAACTCTTGTTTCTCACTTTTCGTTGCGTAGTCGATGATTCCGGAAGTACTTCCTACATAATCGGAAATTGCAAGCACTGCCTTTGGACATTCCGGATGCGCCAGTACCTCTGCTGCCGGGTGCTGTGCTTTCGCTTCTTTGATCTCCTCAATCTGCATGTGTTCGTGAATCGGACAGTATCCCTCGTTGTATACAAAATTCTTTTCCGGTACCTGCTCTGCAATAAAATGTGCCAGGTTCTTGTCCGGAATAAAGAAAATGTTCTTGTTCGGAAGTGCTTTTACGATCTTCACCGCATTTGCTGATGTAACGCACACATCAGAATGTGTTTTCAGCTCTGCTGTAGAATTGATGTAGCATACAACCGCCAGATCTTCATATGTATCCCGCATTTTCTGAATGGTTTTGGCATCTGCCATATGTGCCATTGCACAGTCTGCATGCATATCCGGCATCAGAACTGTTTTCTCCGGGTTCAGTACTTTCGCACTCTCTCCCATGAAAGACACGCCACAGAATACGATGGTCTGCTCTTTCAATCCAACTGCAACCTTACTCAGATAAAAAGAATCTCCGATGTAGTCCGCAATGTCCTGAATCTCCGGTCTCACATAATAATGTGCCAGAATAACTGCATTTTTTTCCTGTTTTAATTTCTGGATTTCTTCCACAACTGTCATATTGTATTCCCTCACTTATCTTGAATTGTTAAATTTTTATCGTTAATTGCTGATAATTATAGCATAAGACTTTACATGTGACAAGACAGTTGTTAAGACAAATAATTAACGTTAAAA
>ERZ824522.711-NODE-711-length-29040-cov-5.669415_pt1 | contig 29040 bp, 24 predicted proteins | sample MGYA00519935_ERZ824522 | MGnify/ENA primary metagenome ERZ824522 (study PRJEB31778, sample SAMEA3449160) | human gut metagenome | biome: human gut; feature: human-associated habitat; material: faeces | place: United Kingdom | collected 2010/2012 ...
CAAGTCCGCCCTCATCATTGGGATGATAAAAATCTGTACACTTATAGGCAAACTCCGCCGAATCAGAAAGAACAAGGAATCCGTGGGCAAAGTTCTTTGGAATAAAGAACTGTTTTTTGTTTTCTGCAGAAAGCAGAACTCCGTACCACTGTCCATAAGTAGGAGAGCCTTCGCGAAGATCCACAGCAACATCATAAACCTCTCCGCTTACCACACGGACCAGCTTATCCTGTGGGTAATTGATCTGAAAATGAAGTCCGCGGAGAACGCCTTTTCTGGAGCTTGACTGATTATCCTGAACAAACTCCTGGTCAATGCCTGCTGCCTTGTAATCATTGTAATTATAAGTCTCCATAAAGTATCCGCGCTCATCGCCGAACACTGCAGGAGTGATTACTTTTAATCCCTCAATATGACAGGTCTCTACTGTAATTTTTCCCATTTTATAAGCCCTCCGCTACTTCGATCAGATATTTTCCATATGCAGTTTTAAGAAGCGGCTGCGCCAGCTCCACAAGCTGCTCTTTATTGATAAATCCACGTTTATAGGCAATTTCCTCAATGCAGGAAACATAAAGTCCCTGACGTTTCTGGACTGCGGAAACAAAATCAGCCGCATCCAGAAGAGAATCATGGTTTCCTGTATCCAGCCATGCAAAGCCTCTTCCCAGAGTTTCTACCTTCAGGGTTCCTCTGTTCAGATATTCATTGTTGATGCTTGTGATCTCAATTTCACCTCTTGCAGAAGGCTTCACATTTTTTGCGATCTCCACTACATCATTGTCATAGAAGTAAAGTCCCGGAACCGCATAGTTTGACTTGGGATGCTCCGGCTTTTCCTCTATGGAAAGAGCTTTTCCGTTTTCGTCAAACTCTACTACGCCGTACTCTCTGGGGTCTCTTACATAATAGCCGAAGATGGTTGCGCCCTTCTCCTCTTCTGTTCTCTTATATGCGTTCTGAAGCACTCTGGAAAAGCTCTGTCCGTAAAAAATATTGTCGCCCAGAACAAGCGCAACCGCATCGTTTCCAATAAAGTCCTCGCCAATGATAAACGCATCTGCAAGTCCTCTTGGCTGCTCCTGAACCGCATACTCGAAACGCATTCCAAGCTGCTTTCCGTCTCCCAGAAGCTCTTCAAACACCGGAAGATCTCTCGGTGTGGAAATGATGAGGATTTCTCTGATCCCTGCCAGCATCAGCGTGGAAAGTGGATAATAGATCATAGGTTTGTCATACACCGGCATGATCTGCTTGGAAATCGCTTTTGTCAATGGATATAATCTTGTTCCTGAACCGCCTGCTAAAATAATACCTTTCATATCTCTCCTCCTATTTTCTGGAACCGTACATTTTTTTCTCTTTAAAGTAAAGGGCTGTCATCAATGCTACCAGGATCACTGCCATCACTGCCATCACTCCAAGAAGGATCTTTGACATATCGGAAAGTCCGTCCTCCGTTTCCGATTCCGGTATTTCCGCTTCTTCCTGTATGGTCTGTGTACCGGAAGTGTTTTCTCCTGTTCCCGCTGCCGCCGTCTGCACCGCCTGGGGTGTGGGAGTTGCGGCAGGCGCCGCATAGCCTACATACTGTCCGTTATAAAAATAACGGTTCAGCATTGTTCCGTTTTTGTCCACCTGCTCAACTGTAAGCTGATCCGCTGTGACGCCTTTTGGCACAGTCATTTTTTTCCCGTTGACTGTCAGCGTATCAAAATTATCAAACGCATAGTCAAACAGCGCGATACTGTCTGTACAGTTTGCTCCCAGATCTGCTGTACGCATGGTAACTGCAATATATGTTCTTCCGTTCCGCTCCGCTGCCACTACAAGGGTATGGCCTGCGTCATTGGTATTTCCTGTTTTTCCGCCAATGCAGCCTTCATAATAAAGATTGGATTCTTTTGCCATAAGAGGCATATGAGTATGCATTCCTCTTGCCTCGCTGAGGTTTGTAGCCGGAATCGTATAATTGGCTGCGCTGATAACTTTCCGGAACCGGGGGTTCTGAAGTCCTGCCCGCATGATCTTTGCCAGATCATAGGCTGTGGTATAGTGATTGGAATCCGGAAGCCCGCTTGCATTGGCAAAATGTGTATTTCTGCATCCAAGCTCCCTGGCCTTCTCATTCATCATTTCAATAAACTGAGCTTCTGTTCCCCCTACATACTCTGCCATCTGAGCGCACACTTCATTGGCTGATTTGATAATGGCCGCATACCAGCAGTCCTTCATGGTAATGGTTTCTCCCAGCTGCATTCCGATATTGGAGCTGTCCCAGGTCACATCCCGGACTCCTGTCTCTGTAAAAGTTACAGAATCTTCCGGAGAACTGTTTTCTATCGCAGTAAGCACGGTCATGATCTTTGTGGTACTTGCCGGATAACGGTACTCGTCTTTTCCTTTGTCATAAAGGACCGCGCCTGTATCCGCATCAATCAGAACTGCTGTCTCAGAAACTGTGTCCGGCCCTTTCGGCCATCCCTGAATGCTGTCTGAGCTCACTGCTGCCGCTGTTCCGAAATTCACAGTTACTGCCTGCACGGATACTGCAGGGATCAGCAGTGCCGCAATTCCGGCTGCCACAGTGCCTGCTATTTTATTTTTCATTGTGTTTCCTCCGTCAAAACTCAAATGAGAGTATTTTTTCTGTAATGTATTCCACATCAGACATTTCCAGATTATAAAACATGGGCAGTCTTAAAAGCCGTTCGCTTTCCCGTGTGGTATAAACATCCTCTCCGCTGAAGCGTCCAAATTTTCTGCCTGCCGGAGAGCTGTGAAGAGGCACATAATGAAAGGCAGTGCAGATTCCGTTTTCTTTCAGATAAGTGATCAGCCTGCTTCTTGTCTCCAGATCTCTGACTTTTATATAATACATGTGGGCGTTATGCTTGCACCCTTCCGGCACAAAAGGTCTCTGGATTTTTTCCTGTTCCTCCAGACTCTTCAGCCCCTCATGGTAATAGTCATAGATCTGATGCCTCTTACGGTCGATTTTTTCCGCTTCCTCAAGCTGGGCATAAAGATACGCCGCGTTCATTTCACTTGGAAGATAAGATGAGCCATAATCGATCCAGCGGTATTTATCTACCTGTCCCCGGAAAAATTTGCTTCTGTCTGTTCCTTTTTCTCTGAGGATCTCTGCTTTTTCCTGGTATTCGTTTTTCTGGAAAACAAGAGCCCCGCCCTCTCCCATGGTATAGTTCTTCGTCTCATGGAAGCTGTAGCACCCGAAATCTCCAATAGTTCCCAGAGCTTTTCCATGATAATAAGCCTCTACTCCCTGAGCTGCGTCCTCCACTACCTTCAGATGATATTTTTCTGCAAGAGCCATGATCGCATCCATCTCGCAGGCAACCCCTGCATAATGGACAGGCACAATCGCCTTTGTTCTTTCTGTGATTGCCTGCTCGATCAGGTTTTCATCCATATTCATGGTATCCGGCCGGATATCCACAAACACGATCCTGGCTCCTCTCAGCACAAAGGCGTCTGCTGTGGATACAAAGGTATAAGAGGGCATGATCACCTCATCCCCGGGCTCTATGTCACAGAGAAATGCCGCCATTTCCAGCGCATGAGTGCAGGAGGTTGTCAGAAACACCTGGTTTACCTGAAACCGCTCCTTCATCCATGCAGAACACAGCTTCGTATACTTGCCGTCTCCGCAAAGCATTCCCTGGTCTACGGCGTCTTTAATATATGTCAGTTCTTTTCCTACAATTGCAGGCCTGTTAAAATCTATCATTTGCTATTCCTGTTTCTTAATTATCTGTGTTGTCAGTTTGTTCGAAAATATTTTCTTTGTCACGGATCACATACTGAGGTGTCTTATTTACATTCAGCATCAGTTTTCCCAGATATTCTCCCACAATGCCCAGCATCAGGAAACAGATGCCGAACAGTACCAGCATGGCGCACATCAGCGAAGACCAGCCAATGGCAACTGCCGGATTCAGAAGCTTACGGATAAAAACGATCACTGCGCCTATAAAACCTGCTGCCGAGAACAGGGTTCCGAAAAAGGTGGCTGCCCTTAAAGGAATCACGGTAAAATTCAGACAGGACATAAACAGCTTCAGTCCCCGTTTAAAATTATAATTGGAGGTTCCCACCTCGCGCTCAAAATGTTCGATCTCTATGTTTGCAATGTTATGTGTGGTGCGGAAAAACAATACCTGAAGGAAGGTATTATAGCCGTCGTATTTGACAACCTCGTCTCTTACATACTTTCTGCAGCACCAGAAACTGCTCATCTGGATATCCTTCGGACGGTCCAGCAGATGCCACAAAAGAAACCGGCTTACTGCCCCTGTGAGATTTTTAAACCAGGAAAACTTCCTCTGTTTAAACACTCCGAACACAATATCATAGCCTTCTTCCATTTTGTCAAGGAACTGTGGGATCTGTGACGGATGATTCTGCATATCGTCATCCATTCCCAGGATCAGCTCTCCCTGAGCATAATTCATTCCGGCCATAATGGCATTGTGCTGTCCAAAATTCTTAGCCAGGTTGATTCCTTTTACATTTGGATATTTTTCTGTAAGAGCATGTATGGATTTCCAGGTATTGTCTCTGGAATAATCATTTACCAGAACAAATTCACACTCGTAATCTTTTAGTTTCTCAAATTCTTCAATTGCAAGCTCCACCACCTTGCCGATGGTCTGCTCTGAATTATAGCACGGTATAACAATCGATACCAGCATCTCTTTTGTCCCTCGTTTCTATAAGTTGAATATGACGATCCCTGCAAGTATCAGGGCAAAGCCCATAAGTTTCCGCCTGCTGAATCTTTCTTTCAGAAAAATATATCCCATTACTGATACAAAGATGTAACCTGTAGATTCCAGGATCGGTGACATGGAAAGAGGCACATGCTTCAAAGCCAGCATGGTCAGTATTACAGAACAGAAAAAAAGCCCGTAAGCTCCGATCACCATAGGATTCATATACTCCTTCAGGGTGCTTTCGTAGGTTTTATCTGCTGCTTTTTTCAGAATGATCTGAGATACAGACGAGATAAAAACCGACAGAAGCAAAAGACATACGGATATTCCAAGACTGCTCATGAATTCTCACCATCCTTTCCGGCGTTATCACTTGTCACAAGATAAATTCCTGCAAAAATCACAGCTGCTCCGGCGATCATATTCCAGGTGATCCTTTCTCCAAAGATCAGAGCTCCCCAGACGATTCCCCAGATCAGAGTTACGGGACGGTTTGCATACGCCACAGTAAGCGGCATTCTTTTCAGGATCTGCTGCCAGATAATGGCGTAGCCGAACATGATCACAAAAACAAGTCCAAACCAGAAAATAAACGGCAGGGAAAAAATATGATCCGTATATCCGGAAGCTTTTTTTGAACAGACACCGCTTAGGGAGCTGAACAAAAGGCTGATATGCAGCAGCAAAAATGTACTTTTCTTTAAGGCATGGTCATTATTTCTCATGTTATTTTCTCACAATCATACTGTAAATTCAATGTTAATTTTCGACAAAATCTCATCTAGCCTCTCTTCGCAGTCATGAAGTTCTTTCCCTGCAAGAATGATCTGTCCGATACGATCCCTTCCATTCCGGTACTGATTCACATAATCTCCCGGCTGAATATTAAAGGAAAGATCAATGATATCCTCTGCAGGCGCATTTTCATTTCGGATTGCTTTTACGGTTCCGCTTCTGTCTGAGGTCAGAATCTTAGACAGGCTGGCGCTTCCCGGATACGGTTTGGTAAAAAGCTTTTCCGGCTCCATATCAAGGGCAAGACGCACAATAGCCTCATAATAATTGATGCCGTAATACAGTCCTACTGTTTCCGGAAGGCAGGTGGCTCCAGCTCTTCCCGTGATCTCGATCACATAAACCTTTCCGTCTTTTTCAATGAGATCACAGTTTACTGCACAGTTATCCAGCCCCACTGCACGGATAGCAAGCTTTACCTGGCGTTTCGCCTCTTCTCCCAGACTGTCCTGTTTTTTCCAGGGAACCGAATGGCCTACCGGAGTAGGCACATAGCTCTGAAAAGCATCTATATTATTGGGAAGGCAGTATAAAAGCCTGCCCTCTGACATCATTGCCTCACAGCCAAAGGGCTCTCCTTCAATAAACTCTTCCACAAGACAGTAATCCCTGCCTGTGGCTTCCATGGTTTTTTCGTAAAAGGAAAAAGCCTGTTCACTGGTATCACACCGGAAAATCCCCCGGCTGCCCATCAGATCTACTGCCTTTATCACTACGGGAAAATCCAGTTTTTTCAGGGCTTCTGCAAGCTCCTCCCGGTTTCTGATACAGATATGGCGGGCGCAGCGCACTCCCCCTGCCATAAAGGCTTCTTTCATTTTAAATTTGTCGCTGCTGATATCAGCCGCCTTTTCTGACAGTCCTTTCAGCCCCAGTCTCTCACAGGCATACCCTATCGCCCGGACTCCTGTATCCAGACAGCAGGTAGTAATGCCATCCGCCTGAAACTTACGGGCAGCTTCCATAACTGCCAGCGGATCAGAAATATCTGTGTACGTGCTTTCATCGGCTGTCTGAAATCCCGGCCAGTCACCGGGCGTACTTGCAGCTATTGTTTTTATGCCAAGCCTTTCTGCAGCCTCATAAAGAGGAAGCTGAGAATAGCTGGCTCCTAAAATCATAAGTTTTTTCATATTTACAGGTTGTACTCCTCCAGAAAATCAAAAAACAACGGCGTTCCTCCGGTATGAAAGAACAGAATATTTTTATCCCGGATCTGATGATCCTCCAGATATTTTACCATACCACAAAAAGCCTTTCCTGTATAGGTCATATCAAGGGGGATGCCCTCTGACCGGTAAATACTGCGGATCAGATCTGCCGTATCCTGTGAGTAGGTTCCATATCCGTTTTCCATGTATTGATCTGTAAAAAGAATCTTCTCTTTAAAATTCTGAGGCAGGCTGCTTTTATGCATCTGCGCATACTCCTCCAGATTCCGGGCAATTACCTGCTTTCCTCTGGTCTCATTCCTGGAAACAGAAATACCCACAATATTCCGTTCATCACTCTCTTCCAGACTTCCGGCAAGAAGGCCGGACTGTGTGGCGTTGGTGCTGGATGCAAGAAAAATATAGTCAAAATGAATACCCATTTTTCTTTCCTGACAGCAGATTTCCTGATAAACCTCTCTGTAGGCCTCCATTGGTACCCACTCTCTGCCCTCGCCTCTGGTATTTCCGTAAATATAATAAGGCTTACAGCCTTTTTCCCTCAGCTCATCCACAGCCTTCTGCACAGCGTCTGCAATTTCTGTTTTTTTGCAGGGGATCTCTGTTACTCCCATACTCCGGATGATTCTGCTGTTCTCTGTTTCTTTATCCTCTTTTACATCCTCTGTATTATGGACCATATAGCAGGGCAAGTGCAGCTGGAAACAAAGGGTGGCAAGAATCCGGCAGAGATTGGAATGATAATTTCCGTAAATGATCATGCTGTCGCAGTGTTCTCTTTTCATATCCTCAATAAACTTCTGTGCAAACCGAACCTTGTTCCCCCCAAAAGAATAAGGAAGAAGATCCTCTCTTTTCATATAAAAATGATTGTGCACAGGTGCTGTCTCAGCATTGTCCCTGCCGTTTCCGGTAAATCTCAGCTTTTGTATTGGAGTCACCGGAAGCTCCCTCAGCGGATTTTCCCAGGGACCGTTATAAAAAAGCTCTTCCATTTCTTCCATAGTATCTGTCTGAAGAATAAAAAATCCGGGACGGCTTCCGCTGTCTGTAATCTGCGCCTGCTCCACATCTCCTTCCAGCACCACTTTTTTCACCTTATCCGGATGCTCTTTCTGAAGCTCCTGAAGATGTTTCAGATCGTTACTGTCCATAAGAAACCGAATAGCAGAAACCTTTTTCTTTTTTTCTGTAAAAACCGGCGGTTTCCCGGCAGCAGTATCCACTGCCATTGCCACAAAATCCTGCCCTGTGGAAAGAGGAACAAGATCGGAGCCGATGCAGTCTCCGCCCATTCTGGAACCAATCTCAATGATCCTGATATTTCCCGCTTTGTCGATCCGAAGCTCGCTGTGCCCTGCGCCGTTTCTGATTTCAAGTGCGTCAAGGGCGCGAAACACCGTATCCTGAATTTTTCCATACATTTCTTCCGATACGGGAGCCGGCTGCAAATGACCTGTCTCAATATAATGGGGACTGCCTGTTGTAAATTTTTTTGTTACTGCAAGGCAGGTGTGTTCACCCTTATAGCTGATGGTTTCCACACTGTACTCTGCACCCTCAATATATTCTTCCACAATCGCTCTGTTTTCAAAAGACTGTTCTGCCGCCTGTGTGATGGCCTGTTCCAGCTCTTCCTGGGTATAAACCTTTGTTATGGCCCTGCTTCCGGAACGGTCTGTGGGCTTTACAATAACCGGAAAGCTCTCCGGAAACACTCTGTCTCCCACAGAGACTGCCTGAAAAAACGGCACCGGGATTCCGGCCTTCTGAAAGGCAGTCCGCATGGCAAACTTGTTGGTGGAATTTTCAATACATGCGCTGCTGTTTCCCGGAAGTCCAAGCTTCTCTGCCAGATACTGCACTGTAATATTTGCCAGATCAGAACCTATGGTTGATACTGCATCCGGCTGTATTTTACGGCAGATCTCAAGGATCTGCTCTTTTTCCGTAATACTGATCTCATAAAAAAAATCCGCATCCCCGGCTCCTGTAGCGCCGTCTCTCCAGGCAAACACATGCGTCTCATATCCCATTTCTCCGGCTTTTTTTATTAAAGGGCGCTGAAAATCATTGGCCCCGATAATCACAATCTTTTTCATGGATACCTCTTTTCTGTCCAGATCACGAACATTCATCTATAGGGTATTCTATCATTTTATTCCTGAGCTTTCCACCTTATTTTGATACCGGACAATTTCCACGGAATTCCAAATCATCTTCGGTGATCCAAATAAAAAACGCTGCAGTTCTGACGCTCTTGCCAGATTACTGCAGCATTCTTCGTTAGTCAGACATAGTATTTTCCTTTTTCAGAAAAACATTATTTTGTCTGATACATATCGTTGTAATATTTCTGATAATCACCGCTTGTGACATTTTTCATCCAGTCCTCATTCTCAAAAAACCATTTGATCGTGAGGCGGATTCCATCCTCAAAACAGGTTTCCGGATACCAGCCAACCTCTTCCTTGATCTTGTCAGGAGCGATCGCATAACGACGGTCATGGCCCTTGCGGTCCTCAACATAAGTGATCAGGTTTTCGCTGACAAGCTCTCTTCTGGGATCTCCTTCCGGAAGCATCTCTTTCAGAGTATCCAGAATAATGTGAATGATCTGGATATTCTGTTTTTCATTATGTCCGCCGATGTTGTAGGTTTCAAAAAGGCGGCCTTTTTCCTGAACCATATCGATTCCCTTTGCATGATCCATAACATAAAGCCAGTCTCTTACATTCTTTCCGTCGCCGTACACCGGAAGCTTTTTGCCCTGGAGCGCATTGTTGATGATCAGAGGAATCAGTTTTTCCGGAAACTGGTACGGACCATAGTTGTTGCTGCAGTTTGTAATATTGGCAGGGAACTTATAGGTGTCCATATAAGATTTTACCAGCATATCTGAAGATGCCTTGCTGGCAGAATACGGGCTGTGAGGCGCATACGGTGTTGTCTCATAAAAATATCCGCCGTCTTCTTCCAGAGAGCCATAAACCTCATCGGTAGACACATGAAGAAATTTTTTGTCCGGCTTAAAGGTTCCGTCCGGAAGCTCCCATGCAGCCTTTGCAGCATTCAGCATAACAAGAGTTCCAAGTACATTCGTTTTTACAAAAACTTCCGGATTGCGGATGCTTCTGTCTACATGGCTTTCTGCTGCAAAATGAACAACACGGTCAATATCATTTTCCTCAAAGATCTTCATGATCGCTTCGCTGTCACAGATATCCGCTTTCACAAAAGTATAGTTGTCTCTGTTTTCAATGTCCTTGAGATTTTCAAGATTTCCCGCATAAGTCAGTTTATCTACGTTAATAATGCGGATTTCATTGTCATACTTCTCAAACATATAGTGAATGTAGTTGGAACCTATAAAACCTGCTCCTCCTGTTACCAGATATGTTCTCATATATTTTCTCCTCCTGATAAGAGGCCATTGCAGAACCTTATTTTCCACAGGATTTGCAACAGCCCCCTTTTTATTGATTAGTTATAGTTTGGATCTGTAGGATCAAAGGTTCCGCTTCCTCTTAATGGTGTCAGCGGATTTCTTCCCAGAGGTCCCTTAAAGCATTCATCTGATTTGTACTTCCCGTCAAATACACGAATTGTAGAACCATTGCAGTTTTCCCAAATCCATTTGGCATCTGCCACACAGCAGCGGATGCATCCGTGAGAAGCCGGGTTTCCAAGTTTCAGATATTCTCCTGCCGGAAGGTTATTTCCGTTCGGCTGACCGCTTGCTACTGAATGAATATAAATTCCATTTACTACATGAGATCCATACTGTCCCCAGGACGGTCCCATAAGCAGCTGCCAGCGATCCGCTCTGGTAATCTTAAATGTTCCAACCTTTGTAGGAGTTTCCGGAAGACCAACGGATACACGGATTGTTTTAATCGGAGTTTTTTTACTGCTGTCTGTATAAATAGTCATAACTCCATTTACACGATCACACTCCAGATAATAGTTACTGCGTTTGAATTCACTTGTTCTGTCATTGACACGGTTTCCATACTTGTCAAAACGATAGTTCACCCCGTCAATAGTTTTGGTCATATTTTTATATACTGCACCAGTCTGTGGATTCACATATCTTGCATTATTTTTTGAGTTATTATGTGCAATCCACTCTGTTGTAAACTTTCCGCGACTATCCAAATATCCATACAGCTTTGTATCCGGATCTTTCTTTACAACATTGGTAACTGCTGTCCAGTCTTCAAAATAGTATCTATTACCATTGATTGTTTTCCATCCGGCTCCATATAATCTGCCCTCTTTTGTTGCATAATAAAACTTATTATTATACTTGATCCATTGGCTCTTATATTTTTTTCCACGACACTGCGTTGATGAACTGCGTTCAAAAAAGTACTTATAATCACCTACCGTCACGGGTCCGCTTGCCATACGTCCATCACCAAGAAAATATCTGTCACCTGACCATTGGCTCTGAACATTTTCACCATTTGAGTCAAACAAAAACCATCCAACATGTTTACCATTCATGGTAACATTCTGGATTCCCTTCATTTCCTGAATACGACCGGGAAGACTTCCGATATAATAATAACGTCCTTTCTTGTTTCCGTGTACACGAATCCACCGTTTAGTCCATTCTACACGTTTTCCGTCTTTACCAAAATAATATCTGGCATTATTCCATTTAACAACGCTGTCTTTGTATACCCAGCCATATTTATTTGCCATATAGTAGGAACCATTAGCAGCTTTAATCACTTTGTCTTTGGCAAGATATCCGTAAGAATCAATCAGATATTCTGTATTCTTGGAAGGCGCAAACAATTTATATACACCTGCTCCTTTTTTTTGATTAAGACCGTTGGATCCAAAGAAAAGCCATTTGTCTCCCTTGCTGGTTTTCATACTTGCCCAACGATTGAATACCATTTTTCCAGGAACCTTTTCGCCTGGCTCACTCTTTCTGAATGCATACAGTCCTTTTCTTCCATTATAGGAAGCTTCTACTACACCAATATATGGTTTGCCATCTTCCAAAAGATAATAAAACTGACCACCAATCTTGTATATCATATTAGGTGCAATTTCTTCTGCTCTTCCATCCTCTCCGTATTTATGAAAAGCACCTGCATCCCACATGTATCCAGTATTCTTCTGCATCTGTCCCATGTTGGAATTAAAAGGAGTCGGTGTATCTCCTGCCTCTGTATCAGGATTTGTCACCTTGGCACTGGAGCTGTACTGAAAGAAGTACTCAGCCGGGGAATCGTAAGGAAATCCCTCTGTGCCAGGATTTACAACTCTTTTTCCTGTAAGCATACACCCATTTTCGTTAAAATAGTATGTTCCTTTTTGAAGAACCTGTCCCCGGCTGTCTACTGTTGTAATTTCAACCAGTGTGTTCCTGTAATACTCCACTGATTCTTTTGCATCCTGTACATCAACAGATACATTCTCTTGCGATATATTATCTTCTGTTTCCGGAACAGTATTAACATCAGGGATAACTTCCGGAATTGTTTCCAGCTGTTCTGTATCTCCCTGCATATCACCTTCAAGGTTTACTGCTTCTGTTGTGTCTGTAACTTCTTCTGATGTAGTCACCGGTTCATCATCAGTTTCAGCAGAAGCAGACTGACTTTCTGTCTGTATATCCGGAAGCATCTCCGATACAGTACCTTCATCTGCAGCTGTTCCGTCTAAAACTTCTGCGTTTTCGTTACCAACTACAGTATCCCTTGTCTTTGGAAGCTTCTGAAGCATCCACTTATTTCCCTCTTCCAGCTTCCAACGTGTATAAAGCAGAGTGGCTGTATGCTTTTCTGCATCCTCTGTCTCAAAAGCTGCTGCAGGCTCTGCAGTTGTATTTTCCATTTCCGGTACAGTCTGAGGTTTCTGTTCCGGCTCAGTCATATTGTCACCTGAACTGAAAAGATCATCTGCAAATCCCACTTCCGGTTCTGTATTGTCTGTCACATCATTGCTGTCTGTATTGTCAGAAGGTTCGTCAGAGGGCTGCTGCACCTCTCCCTCAGGATCTTCAATTGAAATATTACCACCATCAGTATCTTCCGGCGTCTCTGTTTCACCGTCCACCATTGGCTCTTCTTCCACAGTAACATCTGATTCAGAATCTGAAAAACTGTTTTCAGAATATGATTCCACTGCCGAATCCAGCATTGCCGCCGCACCGGCCTCTGTTACCATAGACGAACACATTGTCAGGCTCAAAAGAATTGCCACCACTCGTTTTTTCAACGTACTTCCTCCTTGTTTATTCTTCTTCATTCCTCATGTTATTATTTATTCACCAAGGCCGCTGCTGATAGCTTTGACCATAGCTTTCATTGCCTCCTCCTCGTCTGCCCCTTTGCAGACAAGCTCAATTTCATCCCCGCATTTTACGCAGGCCCCCAATACGCTGAGCACACTCTTTGCATTGGCTGTCCCCCCCTCGTACGTAAAGGTAATCAATGACTGATACTTGATCGCCTCATTACACAAATTCCCTGCAGGCCGCAAATGAAGCCCAGAAGGATTATTGATTGTAATTTTCTGACTGACCATATTCCCTTCTCCTGTTTAACTGTTTTCTTCTGCCTTGGAAATCCTGGAAACCTCAATTTGTGTTTTTACCTCATCCACAAGTTCATATCCCTCGGGAATCTCGATATCAACAACCACCTCGTAAGTTCCTTCTTTTTTATCTTTCAGATCAATGGAGGCTTTAATATTTTTTTCCTTCAGATCTCCCAGGTCCTCTTTTGTTTTCTTTACACGAAGTTCTACCTGTGCCGCATCAAATGCCACCTGCATTCCATCCGGCACGTTTTCCACTTTAATATTTTTTGTAGGAACCTCGCATACAGTACTTCCCTCCGGAAGAATATTTACATGAACAAATACATCTTCACTGGAATCACTGGTCAGTTTCAGTCCCTCCGGAAGATAATCAGATATATTTATTTTTTCTTCACAGTCCTTATCCCTGCCGGATATATCAATAGCCTCTGCTGGAATCCATACTGTGTTATTCTGCTCAGCAAGAGCATGTAACGCCTCATCGCTTCCCGACACACTAATCACATTAGGCGTAGTGGTAACACTTTCCACCTGATAACCATCTGCCGGCGTTCCGGAGCATTCTGCGCTGATTTTTACATCTGTACGCACTTTCCATAAACGGGCAGTCACATAAACCTTTGACACATTAAGATATGACATATCCTGGCTGCTGAACTGCTCGCCGTTTTTGTCAATGACTGTAACATCTGTCTCTCTGGTCACATCGGAAGATGCGCCACTGACATCAACAGAGGCTGTTACTTTATCTATTTTATTGATTAGAGATGTTGGTCCTGTAATCCTGATTTTCTCAGGACTGGATACTAAATTTCCAATTTCATACCCTCTTTCAGGCTTTGTATCTTTGGTTGTCACAGTAACAACAAACTCCTTAGTTTCCTTATCCTCTATATGAAGACTGAGATTCTGAGGTGTCACCTGGATATTGCCCGGAGCAATATTATCCACTGTGGCAGTAATGGGTACCATAACAGGATTTGTATCCAGACTCACCGCCTGCTGCAGATCAGCCGCTGCACGGATATCCGCTGACGTCAGATCATCCAGAACCTTTCTCTGAGCCTTTATTGTTACACGGATGGGCTCCTGTTCCTCGTTTCGCATACACATTTTGCCGTCTGCATCAATGTAGGCCTCATTCAGAAGCTGAACATCTGTTACAATAAAAGTTTTTTTCACAATCGGGTTGTCTATGTTAATAGCAAGAAGCCATACCAGAATAGCAACAAGCAGAGAAAGAATTTTCAGAGAGAGATTATTTGTCAGTTTTTCCTTCATTCTTTGACCTCCCCTTTAAAAGCTGTCTCAGTTTGTTATTATCCACAATTGTTTTATTCTGCGCTTTTTCAAGAATTTCTCTCAGTTTGGCAGATGAAACATTTCTCTCAAGCTTTCCTTCCTGAGCCACGGAAATCTGACCGGTTTCCTCTGAGACTATGATTGTCACCGAATCAGAAACCTCGCTGATTCCCACGCCGGCCCGATGCCGGGTTCCCAGCTGCTTGCTCAGCTCCATATTATCTGACAGCGGCAGGTAACAGGTAGCTGCAACAATACGATTCCCTCTCATAACAACTGCTCCGTCATGAAGAGGAGTATTATGCTCAAATATATTGATTAGAAGCTGACTGGAAAGAACTGCATCCACATTGATTCCTGTGCGGATATATTCATCCAGGCGGTTTTTCTGTTCAATAACGATCAGTGCCCCGGTCTTAACCTCCCCCATATCAAAGCAGGCTTTTACAAGCTCATTGATCGTCTTATCTGTAAAACGCTCTTTTACTTCCTTTCCCACATCAAAAGGAATAATGGCTGACATGATCCTCTTCTGGCCCAGCTGCTCCACAATCTTACGCAGCTCCGGCTGGAAAATAACGATCACTGCCATAATAAGCACACTGGAAAGCTTGGACACGATCCACAGAATCGTATTCATCTTAAAAATGTACGCCACAAGCAGAAAAGCGCTGATAATCAGAAGTCCTTTCAAAAGAGTATAGGCACGGGTATACTTGATCCATACCATAAACTGATATACAAATACAGAAATCAACAGAATTTCTATTACATCAATGATATTGACAGAAGGCATATTGATATGCGACAGATATCTGTTCAATACACTTATGATGTTCTGCATAACTGCTCCTCTCTTTCTTATGCTTCCTCAGGTTACAAAATCATATTTCTGTTATAAATCCTTCAGGGATTCCTCCAGTTTCTTTTCAAAATCAATGTTATCCACAGAGGGCTTTCTGAGCATCTGTTCTTCCCGATGAAAGCGGCTGTTCTCTGCCTGCTTCTGCGGTTCCTGTCCATGGAACAGTGGTTCATTATATTTTACCACACGTTCATTCCGATTTTTATCTTCCCTTGGCGGCTCGGCATTGATCTTTTTAATGCTGCGTTCAGAAGTTGCAACAAGTGCCTTGGGAACTGCTTTTACATAATAATAATACTCATCGTCCTCATATTCAAGTCTTTCTGTACGTGTATAGTCTCCTCCGTATACAAAAAATTCAAGGACAAGACCAATGAGGACAGACACAACAGAAAAGATGATCATTGGCACCACGGAAATGGAAATTTCCATAAAAATGCTTCCGATCAGCATAATCACTACGTAGATTACTCCGCCTGCTACAATAGCAGTCCGCCATGCATGGTCAAACATTCTTGTTCTGATCAGATTTACAACCAGAATCACAGCCACAAACGCAACAAGCGTCAGCCACATCTCCCCGTTTTTCATAAGTCCATCAGAAAGAAGCGTGATCCTGTCCAGAATCTCGGCATCCGGATTCTGCAGCATCTGAGACTGACTTCCAAGAAATCTTACAAAATAATAGAGGATCACACCGCCTGCTGCCGGAAGTGCAGAAAGCGCACTGCTTAAAAGGCCGCAGCCAATGGGTAGAAGCACCGGAAGATCAAAAGCACAGGCAAGTGGGGTAAAAACCACAACAATATTCTGCTCTGTACTGAATCTGAGAAATACGATCATCATAAAAAGAATGAGGACAAGCATAAATCCCGCAACATCGATTCCCAGCGCATAGCTATGGCCTACCATCATGGCAAAACCTGCAAATATGGTCATTCCGGATGGCAGAATAGAACAGATCAGCGCAAGTATCAGCACCACAAACATATTATCCAGAGCTGTCATATATCCCATATTGGAATTGATCCATATGAAATATACCAGAGCCAGAACAAACTTCATCAATGGCTGCAGATACATTTCATATTTTGCATATAATCCTTTTATTTTCTGTTTAAATTCCAGTAAAGCTGTCATTTCCGATACCCTCCTGCAGTTCCTCTGCCTGCTGCTTTTTTCTCTTCGCGCACATAAATCTTGCTGAGTTCAGTAAGCTGGCTGTAATACTCCCGCACACTCTTTTTGGCTTTGTAATACCGCACAGAATACTGAATATAAGTAAGAACAGAATATACTACAAGAACAACAGCATATCCTACAATTATGTAAATACCCATGGAAACAAGATTCATCTTATGAATATTTTCCATCAGATATTCCCCAAAATATGCGGCTACTGCAGCAATTGCCAGCGCATACCCGATAGTAACAAGAAAAAAGTTCTTAATCAGAGCCAGTCCGATGTAATCGCTTCTATAATACTTGCTGACCGGAAGGTATCTTCTGCCTTTTCCCTGCTCATACATAGCAATTTTGGTCATTATTTTAACCTTTTCTTCGTTGATCATGATCTACTCCTCAATAAGCAATCTGTTTCTGAATAAACCGTCGGACATATCCGTCTCCTGTATTTTCTGTAAAAGGACACAGATATTCACAATAATTTAATTGTAACATATATCATTATCCATGAAAAGTGTTTTTATGGTTTTTCTACTGCTGTCCTGCGCACAGCGTAATAAAATACACCTGTTCGGCGCCGGCTCCCTTCAGGCACTGAGCCATGGCATCCACAGTACTTCCTGTTGTATATACATCATCAATCACCAGTACGGTAAGTCCCCGGATATTTTCCTCTGCGCGGAAAGCATCTGCAAGATTTTGCTTTCTCTGAGCTGCATTCAGCTTTTTCTGGGATTTTGTATTGCGGATCTTTTTTACCAGTCCATAAGCCACAGGGATCTGAAGCTGTTCTCCCACTCTGTCAGCCAGATATGCAGACTGATTAAAACCTCTCATACTCTGCTTCCGGCCTGTAAGGGGAACTGGTACGATCACATCCGGCTTCCATCTCATAATGTCTTTTCCTGTGTATTTACAGACTGCATCCGCATAATAATCCCCGTATTCCCTGCAGCCATAATATTTGTATCTCACAAGCGACTGCCTGAGCTTTCCATTATAAATAAAAACAGATCTTCCCTGATCAAAGCTGCGGCAAAGCGCCGAGCATTCCCTGCAGTATTCTTCCTGCTTTTTTACAGGCTTTCCGCATTTCAGACAATAATCCTCTCCGATCCTGCAAAATACAGTTTCACACTCCGGACAGATCAGCGTTTTCTGATTTTTCAGTATTCTGTGACACACAGGGCAGTGCCTGGGATAAAGGATATTGAGAAACATATTTACATATTTATTCAAAAACAGTCCTTTCTCCCCGATGAAAAAGGTATCTACAGCTCCTCTTTTAATCTGATATCAAGAGAGCTGTAGCGTCTCTGCTGCTTTTCGTTTTTTATCATTTCCCGGAAAGTTTCTTCGCTGCCTACAATGGTCACGCACCGGCGCGCTCTTGTGACAGCCGTATACAGCAGATTTCTGTTTAAAAGCATCCTTGGTCCGGACAGAAGAGGAATCACCACTGCCGGATACTCAGAACCCTGGGATTTATGTATGGTCACTGCATAGGCAAGCTCCAGTTCTTCCAGCTGCTTAAAAGAATATTCCGCACAGCGTCCGTCCTCGAACTCCACTTCCGCTGTTTCCGAAAATTCATTGATCGTTTTCAGGATCCCCGTGTCACCGTTAAAGACACCCACGCCCTTATCTACAGGAATCCCGTACCTTCCGCGGATCTCCCATTCAAGCTGATAGTTGTTCCGGATCTGCATGACTTTGTCGCCTTCCCGGAACAGACCCTGACCATATTCTTTTTCTTTTTTGGATGGTTCCGGAGGATTCAGATAACGCTGCAGGATCTGGTTCAGCCTTTCCACACCAAGCAACCCCTTTCGCATGGGCGTGAGAACCTGAATATCAAAAGGCTTTGCCTCAACATATCTGGGAAGCTTCTCCTGGATCAGGGCGATCACCACTCGAATGATAATGTCTGCATCCTGTCTCTTCAGGAAAAAGAAATCGCTGCTTTTATTACTGAGAGTCACCTGTTCTCCCCGGTTGATCTTATGGGCATTGACAACAATGTCACTCTCTGAAGCCTGCCGGAAGATCTTTTTCAGCTCTACCACCGGAAATTCTCCGCTTCGGATAATGTCTCTTAAAACATTTCCCGGACCCACACTTGGAAGCTGGTTTTCATCTCCTACAAGAATCAGCCGTGTTCCTGCGGTTACTGCCAGAAGAAGGGAATGCATCAGCTGAATATCAACCATAGACATCTCATCTATGATGATCACATCTGCTTCAAGAGGATTTTCCGCATTTCGTTCAAAATGAACTGCCTGTCCCTGTCTTTCCTCTTCCGGCATTCCGTTTAATTCCAAAAGCCGGTGTATGGTCTGAGCTTCATAGCCTGTGGCCTCTGTCATCCGCTTTGCAGCCCTTCCTGTAGGCGCTGCCAGACGCAGTTCACTGCCTTCTCCTTCAAAAAAACGGATAATTGCATTAATGGTTGTCGTTTTTCCGGTTCCCGGTCCTCCGGTTAAAATAAAAAGACCGTGGCCGGCAGCCTCGGTCACTGCTTTTTTCTGCATTTCATCCAGTGTTGTACCTGTTTCCTTTTCAATCTGGGCAATCCTGCGCTGCACAAAAGCTTCATCCTCAGGACAGTCAATATTCAGCTCTCTTAACATTCTGGCGGTATTAAGCTCCAGGTAATAAAAACGACTGGGATAAACCAGTACCGTTTCCCCTTCCTCTTTCTGAATCACCTTTCGCTCCATGGAAAGATCCATAAGATGCTTTTCCATATAGGAAACGTCCACTCCAAGAAGCTCAGAGGATCTCTGGAACAGCTCTTCTTTCGGAAGATACACATGACCTTCTCCTGTTGCCTGTAAAAGAGTATACATCATTCCGCTTTTGATCCTGTAATCTGAATCTGTATGAATACCTATGCGCCCTGCAATTTCATCCGCGATTTTAAAACCCACGCCACTGATGTCATCTGCAAGGCGGTAAGGATTTTCCTGAAGAACACTGTAAACAGAATCTCCGTATTTCTGATAGATTTTTGCCCCCAGATTCAGGGAGATCCCATATTTCTGCAAAAACATCATTGCTTTTCGCATATCTGCCTTTTCTTCCATCTGAGCAGCGATCTCGCGGGCCTTTTTTTCACTGATTCCCTTGATCTCAGCCAGACGCTCGGGCTCTTCTTCCACGATCCTAAGAGTATCTGCCCCAAACCTGCGGACGATCCTGGCAGCCAGAGCCGCTCCGATCCCCTTAATAGCCCCGGAGCCAAGGTAGCGCTCCATTGCCATGGCATCCTCAGGCATTTTTTCTGTAAAAGAGGTGATCTGAAACTGTTTTCCATAAATATGATGATTGATAAAATTTCCGGAAGCCTCAATGGTGACTCCCTGACTGATCACAGGAAAAGTTCCCACACAGGTCAGCTCCTCATCGTCGCCTTCTGTCCCTTTCAGAACAAGAACTGTATATCCGTTGTCTTCATTTCTGAATATAATATGGTCAATATATCCTGTTACGCTTTCACTCATCTTACTCTTCCATTCTTGCTCTTACTTCAGCATATTTTCCGGTTCCTACAGCAACTACGCTCATTGCATTCTGCACGGTCAGTGTGCTGACTCCTGTTTTCCTCTCGATCAGCGTATCCATTCCCCGAAGAAGCGCGCCGCCTCCTGTCAGAACAATCCCGCGGTCAACAATATCCGCTGCCAGCTCCGGCGGAGTTTTTTCAAGAACCCCATGCACGGTTTCCACAATCTGTCCGGTAGCGTCCTTTAAGGCAGCCCGCACTTCTTCAGAGGTCAGCTTAACAGTCTTTGGAAGTCCTGTCATTATGTTTCTGCCTTTTATCTCCATGACATAAGGGCTGGACTCTTCAATCGCTGTTCCTATTTTAATTTTTATTTCCTCTGCCATATCTTCTCCGATAAAAAGGCTGTGACTTTTCCGCACATAATTCATGATCGCCTGGTCAAAGGCATCTCCTGCCATCTTAACAGATGCAGAAACCACCACGCCTCCCAGAGAGATCACTGCCACATCCGTGGTTCCTCCGCCTATGTCTACGATCAGATTTCCAAAAGGCTTGGTTACATCCACACCGGAGCCTATGGCTCCGGCTATCGGCTCGTCTACCAAAAAAACTTCTCTGGCCCCGGCCTGATAAGTAACTTCCTCAACAGCTTTTCTCTCAATCTCCGTAATCCCGCTTGGAACGCAGATACTGATCCGGGGCTTACGGAAAACCCTGTTTCCCATTGCCTTTGTTATAAAATATTTCAACATTTTTTCTGTAACATTAAAGTCAGCGATCACTCCCTGACGTATAGGGCGGATCACTTCCATATTAGAGGTCACATGGCCTGCCATCTGACGGGCCTCTTCCCCTATGGCTCTGATCTTTTCTGTATTTTTATCATAAACAACTACAGAAGGTTCCTGAAGAACAAGTCCCTTTGCCGTAGAATACACCAGACAGTTTCTGGTGCCCAGATCGATTCCGATATCACTTGCAGGCATAATGCCCTCCTTTCTGACCAAACTCTGTCACTGACGTAATTTTGTACCGGAGAATTCTTTACCTCTCCGGCAGTTCTTTGTTTACTGCTTCAGATATCTGGCCACGTACTGTCCCGTATAGGATTCCGGTATTTTTACAATTTCTTCGGGCATTCCCTTTGCGATCACTGTGCCGCCCCGATCGCCGCCCTCAGGTCCCATGTCAATAATATAATCTGCTGTTTTGATCACATCAAGATTATGCTCGATCACTACTACTGTATTTCCACCGTCTGCCAGACGTTTCAAAATATCTACCAGTTTATGCACATCCGCGAAATGAAGACCGGTTGTAGGCTCGTCCAGAATATAGATGGTTTTTCCTGTGCTTCTTCTGCTGAGTTCCGTTGCCAGCTTGATTCTCTGCGCCTCTCCTCCGGAAAGCTCTGTGGAGGGCTGACCAAGACGGATATAGGAAAGTCCCACATCATATAAGGTCTGGATCTTCCTGCGGATAGACGGGATATTTTCAAAAAATCCCAGTGCTTCTTCTACTGTCATATTCAGCACATCATAAATATTTTTGTCCTTATACTTAACTTCCAGGGTTTCACGATTGTATCGTTTGCCTTTGCAGACCTCACAGGGCACATAAACGTCTGATAAAAAGTGCATCTCAATCTTGATGATTCCGTCTCCGCTGCAGGCTTCACATCTTCCGCCCTTTACATTAAAGCTGAAGCGTCCCTTTTTATACCCTCTTGCCTTGGCGTCTGCCGTAGACGCAAAAAGGTCCCGGATCTGATCAAAAACGCCTGTATAAGTTGCGGGATTGGATCTGGGAGTTCTTCCTATCGGCGACTGGTCAATACTGATCACCTTGTCAAGCTCTTCCAGTCCCAGTATTTCCTTATGTTTTCCCGGAATGATACGGGCTCTGTTCAGGTCTCTCGCCAGAGTTTTATAAAGCACCTCGTTGATCAGAGAGCTTTTTCCCGATCCGCTGACACCGGTGACACAGGTCAGAATCCCAAGAGGAATATCCACATTTACCTGTTTCAGATTGTTCTCCGAAGCTCCTCTGATCTTCAGCCATCCCGTTGGCTTCTTCCGCTCTTCCGGTATCGGGATTCTGCATTTTCCGCTTAAATAAGCACCTGTTATGGAATTTTCATTTTTCATCAGATCTTCTGCAGTTCCCATTGCCACAAGTTTTCCACCATGTTCCCCGGCTCCGGGACCAATATCCACAACACAGTCTGCAGCCCGCATGGTATCCTCATCGTGCTCTACCACAATCAGACTGTTTCCCAGATCTCTCAGACGCATCAGCGCTTTCAGAAGCTTGTCGTTATCTCTCTGATGAAGTCCGATACTTGGCTCATCCAGAATATAGGCCACGCCTACAAGACCGGAACCGATCTGCGTTGCCAGACGGATTCTCTGCGCTTCCCCTCCGGAAAGAGTTGCTGTAGCCCGTCCCAGAGAAAGGTAGTCAAGTCCTACCTCTGCCAGGAATCCCACTCTTGCCCGGACCTCCTTCAGAATCTGCCTTCCGATCAGTTCCTGCTGTTCTGTCAGCTTCAGTTCAGCCAGAAACTTCTTCAGATTCTCTATGGAAAGAGCTGTCAGCTCATAAATATTCTTATTGCCAACAGTAACAGCCAGAGCTTCTTTTTTCAAACGCTGTCCCTTACAGGTTTTGCATGGGGTGATGCGCATAAAAGTTTCATATTCCTGCTTCATGGCATCGGAACCGGTCTCCCGGTATCTCTGCTCCACATTTTTGATCAGTCCCGGAAACGCCACATCATAAACGCCTTCTCCTCTCTGACCCTTATAATAAACCTTGACAGACCTGCCTTCTGTTCCATGGATCAGCACATCTTTTATTTTCTGGGGATAATCCTGAAAAGGTGTATCCAGACTGAAATTATATTCCTTTGCAAGAGCATCCAGAATGGCTCTTGTAAAGCTTCCCTTATCCGTACAGGACTGCCATCCCATTACAGCGATAGCTCCCTGTGAAATGCTCAGTGATTTATCCGGAATCATCAGATCCTCATCAAATTCCATTTTGTATCCAAGGCCGTAACAATCCGGACAGGCTCCAAAAGGATTGTTAAAAGAGAAACTTCTTGGCTCGATCTCATCAATGCTGATCTGACAGTCAGGGCAGGAAAAGCTCTGGCTGAAGGTCAGAACATTTCCGTCCATGGTATCTACCATGAGAAGTCCCTCTGCAAGATCCAGAACAGTTTCAATGGAATCTGCCAGTCTTTTTTCGATTCCCGGTTTTACCACAAGACGGTCTACGATAATTTCAATATTATGTTTGATATTTTTGTCCAGCTTAATCTCTTCTGACAGTTCATACAGGCTTCCGTCAATCTGAACACGGACAAATCCGCTTCTTTTTGCCTGTTCCAGAAGCTTGACATGGGTTCCCTTCCGCCCTCTGACCACAGGAGCCAGAAGCTGAAGCTTTGTCCGCTCAGGCAGAGACATGATATGATCCACCATCTGATCCACGGTCTGTTTTTTTATCTCTTTTCCGCACTTGGGACAATGAGGAATTCCTATTCTTGCATACAGAAGACGAAGATAGTCATAAATTTCCGTCACGGTTCCCACTGTGGAACGGGGATTTCGGTTGGTGGATTTCTGGTCAATGGAAATTGCCGGAGGAAGCCCTTCAATCATTTCCACATCCGGTTTTTCCATCTGTCCCAGAAACTGTCTTGCATAGGAAGAAAGAGATTCCATGTAACGTCTCTGTCCTTCTGCATAAATGGTATCAAAAGCCAGAGAAGATTTTCCGGATCCACTGACGCCTGTCAGAACCACAAATTCATCTCTCGGAATATCCACGCTGAGGTTTTTCAGATTATTTACATTTGCCCCGCGGATTCTGATAAACTTTTTGCCTGTTGTATGTTCAGCCATTTGTTCCTCCACTTTCTATCCTGTATATACCTGGATTCTGTATCCTGCTTTTGGTTTCAGCCCTTCAGTCCTGAAGAAAATCTGACAGAATGTGATTGCTTACATGTATTCCCTTTCGCGTAAAACGCCAGAATCCACCGCTTTCTTCCAGAAATCCCATGGCTTCATATTTTTTCAGAACTTTTCCGTAAATTTCTTCAATTTCTTTTCCGAAACGTCCCCTAAACTCCTGAACAGAAATGCCTTTTGTCATCCGAAGTCCAAGAAACATAAACTCTTCCTGCTGTTCCTTTTCTGACAAAGCAGCAACATCCCGGCGGATTATCCGGGGATTCCTGCTGCTCTCCAGATATTCCTGCAGATTCCGGGTATTACAGAACCGGTATTCCCTCTGTTCCGGGCTGCAGTATTCTGTTCCGTCCATACCTTCTCTTTCAGAGCTTCCGCTGGTTTCCTCTCCACAAAGGCATTTCCATAGTTCTTCATCTACAAGAGAGGCTGATCCCAGTCCAAGTCCAAGATACTCTGTTCTTTTCCAGTAACCTATATTATGTCTGCACTCATATCCATTCTTTGCATAATTAGATATTTCATACTGTTCAAATCCATATCTCTTCAAAATATCTGCCGTATCTTCATACATCTGATATTCCTCATCCTCACCGGGAAGCTTCAGTTCTCTCCGGGCAAAAGGCGTCCCATCTTCCACGATCAGGCTGTAGGCGGATATATGCTCCGGCTTCAGTTCTGCTGCAGTTTTCAGATTATGTATCCATTTTTCACAGGTCTGTTCCGGAATTGCTGACATCAGATCAATATTAATATTGTCAAATCCGGCAGCTCTTGCCAGCTCATAGCTTTCCAGAAATTCTTCATACGTATGAATCCTTCCAAGAATCTGAAGCTCCCTGTTATCCGCTGACTGAAGTCCCAGACTGAGACGGTTGATACCGGCCGCCCGATATATTTCCAACTTATCAGAAGAAAGAGTACCGGGATTGGCCTCTATGGTGATCTCTGCATTCTCAGAAAATTCAAATCTGTCTCGGAGAGCCGCCATGATCCGTTCCATGTCCGAAGCATCCAGAAGAGACGGCGTTCCTCCTCCTGTAAACACAGAAACAACTTCTCTGTCCAGGTGTTCCGGAAGCGCCTGAATTTCTCTAATAAGAGCCTCTGTATATGCTTTCCTGGTCTCTGTGCCGGACGGACCGGAAAGGAAATCACAGTAATCACATTTCTTCACACAAAAAGGAATGTGAAGATAAAGTTCCAGAGGTTTTTTCCCTTTATTCTTCAATAATGTCCTCCTGATCTCCTGTATCGCTGCCGTTATCGGTTTCCGGTTCCGGACTTTCTGCATTTTCGGAGTTCTCACCTGTTCTGCTGTCGGTTTCTTTATCGTCTGTCTTGTTCCCGTTGACCAGATATTCATTTACCATGGTAATATTTCCGTTTTTGACTACTGCCTTCTGATCCATTTTATCCGGTTCAGGCGCAGGCGACGGCTCAGGTGTGATGCTGATCTTCAGAACCTGCTGGGTGGCCGGATCCTTTTTCTTTTTGCCGCAGCCGCATCCTGCCATAAACACACAGAGCAGAAGCACAGAAACAACAACCAGCTTTCTTGCTGCATTTTTTTTCATTTCCTATCTCCAATTCTGACAGGCTCAGGCCTGTTCAGGCTATTTTCCTTACTGTTCCTGACCTTTACAGCCTTCTGCGTACAGTCACCTATTAGTACTGTTTCTGACCTTCACAGAATTCCTTATTTCTCATCCAGCTTCAGGACACTCATAAAGGCTTTCTGAGGAATTTCCACATTTCCTACCTGACGCATGCGCTTCTTTCCCTCTTTCTGTTTTTCCAGAAGCTTTTTCTTACGGCTGATATCGCCGCCATAACATTTGGCAAGCACGTCTTTACGCATGGCCTTAACTGTCTCTCTGGCAATGATCTTGCTTCCGATTGCTGCCTGGATTGGAATTTCAAAAAGCTGTCTGGGAATTTCCTCTTTCAGCTTCTCGCACATTTTACGTCCTCTTTCATAGGCAGTTTCCGCATGAACAATAAAGGAAAGGGCGTCTACCTCTTCCTTATTTACAAGAATATCCAGCTTCACAAGCTCGCTGCGCTCATAACCGCAGAGATCATAATCAAGAGATGCATATCCTCTGGATCTGGATTTCAGAGCGTCAAAGAAGTCATAAATGATCTCATTCAGAGGCAGCTTATATTTCAGAAGCGCACGGGTTTCCTCCATATAATCCATGCCAATATACTGTCCCCGGCGTTCCTGACAAAGATCCATGATCGCGCCGATAAATTCCGTCGTTACCATGATCTCAGCATTTACCATAGGCTCTTCCATATACTCAATTTCTGAGGGATCCGGAAGATTGGACGGATTGGTAAGTTCGATTACCTCTCCGTTTGTTTTATAGACCTTATAAATAACGCCTGGAGCGGTAGTGACAAGATCAAGGTTATATTCTCTCTCCAGTCTCTCCTGAATGATCTCCAGATGAAGCAGCCCCAGAAATCCACAGCGAAAACCGAAGCCCAGCGCCACAGAAGTCTCCGGCTCGTAGAAAAGAGACGCATCGTTTAACTGAAGCTTTTCCAGAGCGTCTCTCAGATCCCCGTACTTGGCTCCGTCTGCCGGATAAAGGCCGCAGTAAACCATAGGCTGAACCTTCTTATATCCGGGAAGCGCCTCCGCACACGGTCTGGTCACTTCTGTAACCGTATCGCCTACGCGGGTATCACTGACGTTTTTGATGCTTGCTGTAAAGTAACCTACCATTCCAGCAGACAGCTCATCACATGGAATAAAACGGCCGGCTCCAAAATATCCAACCTCCACAACCTCTGTTGAAAAACCTGTTGCCATCATTTTTACTTCTGTGCCTTTTCTGATACATCCGTCCATCAGCCTGCAGAATACAATAACACCTTTATAGGAGTCATAAATAGAATCAAAGATCAGGGCTTTTAACGGAGCATCCGGATTCCCTTCCGGCGCCGGGATTTTCTCCACGATCTGTTCCAGTACATCCTCAATATTCAGTCCTGTTTTTGCAGAGATCCTTGGCGCGTCCTCTGCCTCCAGTCCGATCACATCCTCGATCTCACTGATCACGCGGTCCGGTTCCGCGCTTGGAAGATCGATCTTATTGATCACCGGAAGCACATCCAGATTATGTTCAAGAGCCAGATAGACATTTGCGAGTGTCTGAGCTTCAATTCCCTGAGCAGCATCTACCACAAGGATGGCTCCGTCACAGGCCGCAAGGCTTCTGGAAACCTCATAGTTAAAATCCACATGTCCCGGCGTATCGATCAGGTTAAAAATATATTCTTCTCCGTCCTTTGCTTTATAAACAATCCGGACTGCCTGAGACTTAATAGTAATCCCTCTTTCTCTTTCCAGATCCATATTGTCCAGGATCTGCGCCTGCATTTCTCTCTGTGTCAGAAGTCCGGTCTTCTCAATAATACGGTCGGCAAGTGTGGACTTGCCATGGTCTATATGTGCAATAATGCAGAAATTACGAATCTTGCTCTGATCTGTCATTCCGCAGCGTTCCTCCTCTTATCTCAGTGTATTTTCGTTATATCGTGCCCCATTATAGCATATCCGCCCTCATCAAGTCCAGTTATCAGCCCTGCTTTCCAAGGCCTTTCGCAGTCATACATGCTATTTATTTTCCTGCTTTCATTATACAAACATACGTTCATATTTTCAAGACCTATTTTCTTTTTTCCTTCGACAAAACTTAAATGCATTTTTAAATCCCAGCCGGCAAAAGTAAATACCATCTCTGTAAATGAACAGATTAAAAAAGCACACAAAATCTTCTCTGTTTTGCCTTTACAGGATATACAAATAAAGTTTAAAATTTGTTTATGTCCGCATACTGTGGATTTTATTGTGCAAAATTCTGTATTGTCTCATTTACAGTTCCATATAATGCATAAATCCTTATAATATAAATAAACAGAAGCTGCTCCTGCATATATCCTCTATTGCCTTTAAGAGTTTTCATTCTGTATAATGTGAGCAAATTTTTTTTCATTACCCTGTCAGAACCCTGTTGAGAATATCCGCAAAGGGTTCCATAGCATTTTTTACCTCCTGCACTGTATTTGTCTGCGCCCCCGCTTCCAGAAGAACTGCTCTCCTGCAAAGATGCAGATTATACCTTAATCCGGACAGATAAATCCCCCTGTAAAAATCCGGATAATACTGCGCGGCCTGGTATTCCATCTGAAAAGAAAAAGCAAGATTATCCTGTATGTATGGATTGGGCAGGTAATCTACCGGTCCGCCTGAGACTGTATAACTGAGCCCGTTAAAAAACATGATCTGGGCCGTAGGTTTGCCGTTGATCTCTGTTACCAGCCGACGATCCTCCGCCACACCGTCCCTGTGAAGATCTATTACTACTTCTATAGAAGGATTTTCTTTCAGAATCTGTTCTATATAAGGCCGGGCGTAATCGTAGGCTTTATTCCTGTCCAGCACGCCTCCTGCCAGATCAAATTCTTCTGTTACGTGAAGTACCTGATAGCCATAGGTTTCTGTAAGAATTTTCGCCAGATAGTTTCCCACTCCCACAATAGAATCCTCCACCACGCCTTCTCTGGAATCTGCAAAAGTTTCCTGTGTATGGCTGTGATAAATAAGAATCTGAGGCGTCCGCGGATCCTTCTTTACCGTAAGATCATTTGCCAGAAATTCTGCTGCATCCAGCTGCTCTGCGCTGGTGGCAGTATCCTCGTCTACAATAAAAAAATTATTCAGCAGATAATCATAATCTGCCAGGATCTCCGGAGCCAGATCAATAACCGGTGCAGGCTGACTCTGCGCCAGTGCAGGCTGTGCAGAGGCTGCTGAACTGACTGCCGGACTGGCAGTGGGACCTGATACCGGGCTGACTTCCAGTTTTGATGTGGGAATCGCCTCTGTCTCAGAGCTTTTCTTTTCTCCGGTCACCTG
>ERZ824522.712-NODE-712-length-29032-cov-2.838907_pt1 | contig 29032 bp, 33 predicted proteins | sample MGYA00519935_ERZ824522 | MGnify/ENA primary metagenome ERZ824522 (study PRJEB31778, sample SAMEA3449160) | human gut metagenome | biome: human gut; feature: human-associated habitat; material: faeces | place: United Kingdom | collected 2010/2012 ...
CAGTGCCTGCTTTGAAGAATATCAGGAACTGTACCGGAACCTCTGTCAGGCCATTCGGAATCTCGACATCCTGATCGGGATACACCGCCCGTCCGTTTACGGTGAAGCCTATCTGACGTCGGAGGAGATATGCTGTATTTTCAGTATCAGCAAACGGTCATTGCAGAATTATCGGGATAACCGCCAGATACCATACACCACCATCGGAGGAAAGATTCTCTACCCGCAGTCGGCAATCCTCGAAGTGCTGGAACGCCATTTCCGAAAGGCGCTGCGATGAAATTCAACCGAAAGCCCGGAGAACGATCACGTCTCCGGGCTCTGCTTTTCCCTGGCTTCGTATTCGATGAAGTTGCTGGAATGAATGATGTATATCCGGCCGTTCGCCGTTCCGAAATCGATTCGGATGGGATGCCTGTAAAGCGGTAGATAGTATTTTCGTCCAAACGATTTGCGAATGGCCTCCACAGCGAATATAATTCCCGACCGGGCGGTTACGGGCTGTTCGTATTCGGGATATTGCCGCATGATTTCCAGACGGCAGGCATTAATATCTTCGAGTGTGAAGACCTCGCCGTCTATGATCCGCTGAATGCGCAGACAGAGGTCGTATTCATGCCGTAGCCGGCAGATTTTCTCCGTGTGCCGATTCAAATAGCTTTGAGCGCCCCGCGAGAGATTCCCGGCAGCGACGAACGACAGATTCTTATAGCGTTCGTCATCAAGCGCCTCCTTCAGCTCCTTTTGGAGCCGGAGGGCCTTGTCTTTATATCGGGTCATAACTGAAATACTTTGAGAAATTGAATTATTCGTAATCCGCCAAGAAGTCCCGGACAATCTTTCCGGAAGTGTATAAATCCCGTTCGACGGTCATTCCGAACGGCAGGCGCAGGGATTCCAGTTCGGAGAGCATCAGATAGCCCCACTCCCATTCGAAGATATGACAATATCCGAACAGACGCCAGTCGTCGCCTTCGCGTTCGGCTTCGGTGATGAGCCATGTCCCGGCACCGCAGGGATTGAAATATTTGACGAGGACTTCGGCATCCAGCCCTTTCCCGTCCTGCGAACCGATGGGATGATTCTCGAATTTCGAGACGATTTCATTTGTGAGCAATTTCATGGAAAATGATATTTAAGCCATCCGGAACGCCCGGACAGCAAGAGAAGGATAGCCGCTGCGGACGACTGAAGGCAAGACCCTTGCGGTCTTGGCGTGTCGTCCGCAGCGGCTATCTTGCTGGACGGGTGGGCGGAGAATATGCAAAATAGATAAATCATTGACGCAAAAAAACAAACGACCAAAGTGCATATATTTAAAAAATAATATTATAATAAAAGATATAACACAATAATATTCACCACAGCACATAGTTGTTATGAAAATTGGATATTTTGAGGGCTAATCTTTGCTGCGATAGCCTGCGAGAAAACAAGCATCGATGAAAAATTATGTATTAATCTGGGCCCTAATACACTTGTTGTGGACCATTTGGTAGGTAAACACTAGATTTCGGTACCATCAATTTGTAATTGGGAAATCGTAGACGCTTCATCTGAATGGTATTTAATATTCACTACCCAACAATATATTGACATTGATTTCAACACAGCAGCAATAACACGTGAAACGACGATTCAATTACAATATAACGATATACAAGCTACTTTAACCATTTTTCAAGAAAGAATAGGAATCCACAATATTTCATTGCACTAGGAACCCTTCCCCAACAGAAAAAGACAATCACCACACATATAACCGGGAATGAGATATTCATATCGCCTTTGTGCGCATCACAAATTTATCTCGGGGCATTTGATTGATTCTAATTTAGATTATAATGCGTTAATTACATATAAGATATTCATATAATCCGATTCATATTAGTGCATATGTGAATAGAAAATTATATGAGAAACATTTATTACCGTCTTTTGCCGAGATGTATGATATAGTATGACAGATTATAATGGATATTCCCCGTGCGGGAAGGGGCTTTTTTGAAACTTATAAACGTCATTTTATAAGTTTTTTGATTGATAGAGTATTAGGTTGCAAAAAAAGAACGATTGAGTCAGTATAGACTTTTCATTTACCATATATCCTACTTTTTCAGGCAGGTAACTATGTAGGTTAATTTAGAGCAATTAATGCCTACTAATGGTAATTAAAGCAACAACTTAGTACTTTATCTTTATGTATCCATGCACTCGTGAATGAATTGAACCGTCCCGAACGGTTACTCTTCATCGAGGGCAACACCTGCATGTAGAGCGATATCCGTCGGGCAATTGAGAATACCGTCGCTCGATTCGGTGCACTCAATAGCATCTTTGTCAATGTGGGGATCTCCTGTTGCAACATCATTCTCGATATTGCCAACGAGAAGCTCGGCCTAGTTATTCTGATGAACATCTACGGCATGGCCAACACCTTGCGGGAGGAGATTCCGTCGATCATCGAGGCCAGAGGCGGCTCCATCGTAGTCAACGTCTCGGACCAATGGTTCGTGGGCAAAGCACACAGTTTCACCTACGGAATGACCAACGGAGCCCCCGGGCCGATTACCTGCTGCTTGGCATTGGCACAGGGCTGAAAAAATCCGCGTCAATGCCGTCTGTGCCGGCATGATCCGCACGTCGCTGGTCGACAATCTGTTCGTAAAGTTTACCGAGGAGAACCGTTGCAGCGTCGAGAATTACTGGCGTAAAGAGAATGCGCTCCACATGTACGGTAGTACCGGTCAGCCCGAGGAGGTTGCCGAGGTGGTCTACTTCTTGGCATCGGATGCCCCGAATTTCTGCACTTGCTTCCATTATCTGGTGGATGACGGGTTGCTCTTTCCAACTTTCCGAAACATTCCATTAGTCCTTATGGAACCGGATGACATTCATGCGGAACTGATTATATCGGTAGTGTTTTAAGACGAGATGTAGAGCTTTCGATTCCTCAAAATATAAATATAAGTTTATATTTTGGCAAGCCTGATGAGCTGATCATACTTATTAATTCATAAATTCAACCACATTACTATTGTCTCGAATATCAATCAATGCCATTGCCCTGTATTTATATATTAATAAAAACACCTCTTTTATTTTATTCACATAATTCATGTGGCTTTGGACCAATTGCCTTTCAGCCTGCATAATTTTGCTCATATCAATCTTACCATACTGAACATTTGTTTTGATGAGATCAAGCCTCTTTTTTAAAAGATCTAACAGTGCCTTATCCTCCGTTATTTCAGACAACAATAGATTGATCCTCTTTATATCGTAGCTGTATGAAGCCAAATCATCCTTTCTTTTCGTTTCATATTGTATATTAGACTTATTAATTTCCTGCAATACTAAATTCTTATTAATACGGTTCGAGCCCCAATTAAAAAGAGGAACAGATAAAGACAAAACGACATTAAAGCGTCTGGACTTAGAGTCCATTATAGCAGAAAAATTTTCTGCCTGCGAATTAATACCTCCTCCGACTGATAGAGAAACAGAAGGCCTAGAGTCATTATTAACATTTTTAAGTTTCTGTTCGTTTTGCAATTTATCGTACTCTCTTGACACTTCTGTTGAATATTGCAAAGCCTGCTCAATTAGTTTTATTGGGTCGTAATTGAATTTATACGCATCCAAGCAAGTCGGAGAGAAAATTACCCATAGCTTTTCTCCCTCATTAAGGTCTAGATAATCTGCCAATTTTTGTCTTGCCATAGATATAGCCATGTCATTATTATTATTTTGGGCTCTATGATATTCTATTTCTGTTTCCAATAAGTTCTCTTCCGAGATCTGATGTGCTTCATAAAGTTTAACAGCACGCTCGTAGACATATTTCGCAAATTCCAGCATAAACTCATTCAATTCTAGCCGACATTGCTCTATATATAGTGAAAAGAATAAATTAACCACATCTTCTTTTATGTATTCCCTATTTTGGATTAACTGTATATTATCAATGGTCTTTTGAATCTTGTGTAACTTCTTTTCCCATTTGTACTGATTATATCCTGTAATTTTTTGACTATAGGTAAAATTGATGAGATTCAAGTTGTAGGACAGACTACGTTCAGGATTAAAGTTATCCAAACGATCCAATGTTGATGAAAGCGATAATGTACCTCCTGTGAATGGAACTAATTGCGACACACTAAGACCAACATTAGCACTGGAGTAAAATCGGTCTACATATTTCTCGCTACCATCGGTCAAGGTAATTGGAGAAATACTATTGTTCAAATTTGGTAGTGTTGCATTAAGATCAATTTTTGGCAGGGTTTTGATTTTAAACAACCGATCGTTATAATAATTAATCAGGGAGTCGGCCTGTAGCAATTCATAGCTGGTCGAATTTTGCGAGAGCTCGATAGCCTGATCCAATGTCAAATAAACCCTTTGAGCAAACGGCTCGTGTTTACTCAACATCAGTATGATCAGCAGAACAATGATTTTTCTCATGTTTTAGCTTATATTTTGCTTTATACTGAGGAAATTTGATTTTCAGCCGGGAATTATCACTAAACAGTAAAACATATCCTTCCCCATTTGAAGAATCATGTTGCAAAAGCTCAGACACAGTTTCCTCCATTTGAAACCGCGAAACCCGAGGCATTGACAACTCGATATTCTCCAATGATATTTCCTTTCCCATCTCATTATCGTATGCACCAAGTAGGAATAAATCCTCCGTTTCTCCATAATTAGTCACAAGGAAATTATTCGGGAAAATGATCTCGAAAAAGTAAGTATACCGGGAATTAAATTGTGAAAATAAATGTGAATATTTGTTGTAGAGTATCGCATTTCCGCGTATACCTGGATATGAAATGAACGAATTTCGAGTCGTTAGGAACGGCAAGCCATTGACCCAATATAAAATTCCAAGGAACCCATCCTTCTTTTCATAAATTTTAAAATCTTTAGCCACAGGCCGAAATCCAGGGTATAGCTGCTCGAACTCAAAAAACTTCTTAAGTGGACGGTAGAGTATCTTATTTTCTTCATCCAGAATAATTCCCCGACACCACAACGTAACCTCGTTCCAATACTCATCTCGCTTGCATTTCTGCGTATAATTATAGATATATAGTTCCGCTATTGGATGCTTTGATTTGGATATATACCCACACGACAATAGATGATCCAATATCGTTACATGGATATGCGTTTCATTGAGATGGAACAATATTGGCAATTGTGATCGCTGAATATGCATAAATGCATCCTCATAACTTATCATGCCTGCCCATGTTACCTCTTCCTGATCTTTGATTTTAATTTGCGGCAATATATAATCCTCGGGAAGATTAGCGATGAAATATATTAATCTCCTGCTAATTTGTTCATTGTCGACATTAAGCAGACGAGGCGTCAGATCAATATATTTTTTATCAACTGTTATTCCTGTTTCTTCTGTGGTTTCCCGAATCGCAGCATCAAGATAGCATTCATTGACAAACACGCCGCCTTTGGGGATCGAAAAATATTTTTTATTGTTATCATATCTTTGCTGGACTAAAAGCATCTGACCTCGATATGTAACCAAGAGGCCCGCTGTGATACGCATACCTTCCTAATGTTTAATATACCGTTGTTCCCAATTCCAAACATTCGTTTCATATATATGCGGATTCTTCATCCGCATTTCGATATCGAACACAGGGGAAAGCGGAACATTTAGCAGACAACCTGCCACGGAATTCAATATGGCACCATGATTTATGATGTTTTCTTTAGTCATATTCAGCCAATAATCATAACCCATGAGATGATAGAATTCTGGCACGCCCCATCTCAATGAGAGCAGGTTAATATCTCCATGTTCCAAAGCTTCCGCTACATCATCTACAGTTATTTTTCGATAATTAAAATTTAAAATATCGGCCATTTCCCGGTATCGTGCAAAGGATACCCGATCCTTATGAATGTAGTAATCTAAAATTTTATGGGCCTTTTGATACCATGGGAATTTAAGCTTCATCATGAAGCCATTCTCAAAATAAGCCACAAATCCTTCATGATTGGGTAAATCCAATGCTGTAATATCATCAAAATTCTTTAGATGACCATATTCAGGCGTATAGTCATGGCTCTTAGGAAATCCCAAATCAGGTAACTCCATCAACTCACCGGTCTTCTTATTAATCATTCCAATTAGGTAGAGGTCTCTAATTTCTCCGTAGTCTATCAGGACCTTCGTTTCCGGATATACAGCTTCAAAGATATATGTAAACTGTCTGTCAAGTTTAGAGAAAAGATGGGAGTATTTTGCATATAGCAACTTGGTCGCTTCAATTGCTTTGATATTCGTAAATGACCGTTGCGTTGCCAAAAATGGGTTGTCCCCAATCCAATATAATGTCACCATAGTTCCGTCAATCTTCTCCAATATTCGGAACCTTCCCCGCGGCAGTTTGAAAATCCGGTCTTCGCTCAATAAAAGAGTATCCTTTGACAAATACTGCCTATAGGTCCAAAATTTTGGGAATGGCCGTTCAACAACATTTCCTTCACCATCAAGTATTAATCCTCGACAATGGACACTTATACTATCCCAAATAGTAGGCTTGGGTGGATTCTGATCAGAATAGTACCCAAATAGATACAAATTCTGCGTTGGATGCTTCTCAAAGCACATCGTTGTCTTAGCGCAATATTCTTTCAGTATATTGATATCAAACTTCATCGACTTATCAGATAATTAATGCAGTAAGGAATATATGCTATAAAATAAGGAGACAAATCCATGCACTTAGCAATGTTTTCAAATAATGCATAAAAATACGTTAATACATATTTGTTGTCCTCTCGAAATGCTGAGTCCATGTAATTGCGAATATCAACCAAGGATGATAAACTTTCATGCATTGCATCATTATCATCCGGAAGGTTCCCCCAGTCATTCAGTAGCACTCCATAATTAGTATATAAAGCTACCTTATTCCTATCGCTCTGCCGTTTGTATTCACGGACGATCTTATCTTTGGCACCAATAATAATATCGTGGTTTAGTAGATACCTCGTAAAGGGAGAAATACTCTCAGTTAAAGCCTTTTGTTTATATCAACAAACTCTGCTTTCGATGAAAAAAAATTCTTCGCTGCAATCAAATAGAAATAGGTGACAACCGTGATTTTCTTGTTCTCGTTGATATCCTCCTGAGAAAACATAGCAAGAAACTCCTCCGTAATATGGCACAGTATTTTATATGTTTTTTGGCTTATTACTTCAGGGAGTTCATCAATATAGTTTAGAGATCTACTGAAAGGCATGTAAACCCTATGTAGTTGTAACTCACTGACATTTTCATATAAATGCAACTGTAATTTTCGTAGAATATCTGCCCGATCTAAAGATTTCACAGCAAATGTAAGAAGAACATCCCGATTAATCTTCCTAGCACCATACTGCCAATCCACCCAGTATTGTTCTTCACATAAATAACTTTTTATCACACCGCATAACGGAATGAAAGTCTTAGATATAAATTGCTGCAGATCATCAATATCACAAAACAATATGGGAATTTCAGTCTTACAATGTACTCCATTCTTGGCTTCCATCATCCTAGTAATTTGTTGGTTATATATTGCTATTGGTTCAATAGAAGACAAAATAGGAGGCGTAATCCGGATATTGTCGAATATAGTGATCGCATGAGAAAATACAGTTACGACTTCCATATCACGGCTCAATAATTTCTGGTACACTTCCATCTCGGAGTAGGATTTGAAAGTATAATTCCTACCTGCATTAATCTCCCGCCAGTTCTCTTGAATTTGACTGTCCTCTGATATTACTACAAACCCGCATTGCTGGGATCGATCATCGGGAATGACCAGAAAAACAGCCAATGCGTGGAAGTAATTATTCGCCTGGCAGAATTGTATTGCCGTTGTAATTGTATTTGTGTCCACTTTTACTAAAATTGAATGGTTCCTTGCGTATCATCCTTCTCTTCACGCACAATTATCGGCTTTGACGGATTCAATAACTTATAAATCTGGTTGAATACCCTCGATATTAAACGTTTGTCTTCAGTGATGATTTCAGCCTGTCCATACATGGTTTCGGCGAATACAAATTCCTGCCCAGACGAACTGGTAAGTCCATTTGGTAAATCTATATATATCAAATAATTCTTATCCACCGAACTTAACGAAATACTGTTGACTACGCCTTCTAATTGTCCAAATTCTTGATAGGGGAAAAGATCCATTTTAATATTCACCTTTTGTCCCTTCATAACACTACCACCACCAATAGAAGGGAGTAAAGCGATACCGAAGTATTTATTATCACTGAAAATCACGTCGAAAACTGGCTCTCCCGCAGAAATGAATGATGCGTCGGAAATTAGATTTACAAACTCTACCGTACCTTGTTGTGGCGCCATAAAAACATACATGTTCTCCCAATTCCTAATCTCGGTCAACAGAGTATGATATGCCTCCAAAAGAATAAGTTTTGATTTGTCTAACGATTGTTTATACTCCTGCACCGTGCTTTCTTTGCGAAGTTTTGTATCGAGAATAGATTGTGACTTCGTGAAGATTTCAGATTGCACGGATACAATCTGACGCTCTGAATTAAGGTAATTCAGATATGCCTGGTTATATTCAGTTTCGAGAATCGCACCTTTTCTGAATAAAATGGAGTCTGTCTGATACTGTTTCTGTCGTATTTTATGTTGCTTCAAATTATTATTGAGCACATAATCCAACTGGAGCAAATAAATCGAATCATTATATATTTTTTGGTCGTAAAGTTTGATCTCGTAATCGTATTTATTATCATGGATCAGATTATCATAATATTGCCGTTGCTGCCGGAACTGGAAATAGGCAGCTTCAATATTACCTAAATACAGGGTACTATCCAAAAGCGGTAACAGAGGGAGGGAGTCTGCGAGAACATCAATCCCATAAAGATTGTCCTTGACCAATTTCACATGTTCTGTATTGGCCGAATTTTCCAGGACAGCAATATATTCCCCCGCCTCACAGCTACAAGGCAGATTCCCTTTTAGCAATCTGATTTTGCCTTGGATTTGCGCTTTCAAAATAATAGGCGGTTGTGTAGATGTAACCCTTACTTCCGCAGTTACCCGATCTGGCACTTTAATGATAATACTGAGTCCGATCAGTAGGGCAATAAATAGGGCTAATCCCCAGACCATTACTGAACTGTAATTATCCGGGATTCGGTCAACAATTTCTTTGAATTCGGGGGAATATTTTTCTCTCGGTTCCATTAGGCGACATTAGTTAATTGATTTTGAAAGAGACTTGAGTATTCACGTCCTTTTTCCATCAGTTGTTTATGAGATCCAATTTCAACGATGGCTCCCTGTTTAAGTACAACAATAATATCCGCATCAATAACAGTAGCCAATCGATGTGCTGCAATTACAATAGTTTGGTCATTAAAATGTTCCCGAATAGATGCTATTATGCTACTTTCATTACGCGAATCAAGAGTGCTGGTCAGTTCATCAAGGAACATGAATTGAGGCTCATTATAGATTGCCCGTGCAAATAAAATTCGCTGTTTTTGTCCTTCGCTTACGCCTCTGCCGTTTTCACCGATCATCGTATCATATCCCTTTGCCATTTTTTCGATTTCCCTGCGGATATTGGCAATAGTAACCGCCCGAAGTAATTTGTCCCGATCGTATTCACGGCCAAAAACGATATTGTTGCTGATGGTGTCTTTCAAAAGAGAACTTTCCTGTGTAATAATGCCACAATGCTCTCTCCATATTTCTGTTGAGAAAGTAGATAATTTCATATTGCCCAAACATATTTCACCATTTACAGGCTGATATAACTGAGCCAAAAGTTTTATTAAAGTAGATTTTCCAGAACCGCTTTCTCCAACTATCGCAATAGTTTTTCCTCGGGGGATCAATAGTGATAAATTCTTTAGTACGTAATCATCATTGACAGAGTATTTAAAGAAGATATTTTTGAGAATTAGTGGCTGATTAAAATCAAGCATCTTGTCATTTTCATTGTATGTAATATTTTCTGTAGATATTTTATGTATGTCAGTAACTCGCATGTAACTAATATAGCAGAGCTGGGAAGAAACAATGAAATTAACAATATTATCTAAAGGCATTTTGAGTTGTCCAAGGATATATTGTACAGCTATCAGCATACCTATTGTCATTTCCCCATGGATCACTGCAAGTGCAGCGACATAAATTAGTAGAGCGTCTTTCACGGTTGTCATTAGCGTGCTTCCCATGTTCTGAACTTGATCAACATGCATCAATTTAATCTTGGTTTTGTACAACCCTACCTGCACTTTTTCCCATTGCCATCTTTTATATTGTCCATAGTTGTAATTTTTGATATCCGATATCTTTGACAAGAGCTCAATCCAATGGCTTTGATTGGATGCCAAGTAACTGAAGTACCTGATGTCCATCTTTTTCCGTACAGTCCAGAAGAAAAGAACCCACATGACATATAACAAACTAGCAACTAGATATATCCAAAATAATGTCGAATTGTATACAAAGAGGATTGAACCGAAAACTAGCAACGACATTATACCCAATAATGCGTTGAAACCAGCTCCCATTATCATGCTTTCTATTCTATCAAAATCGTACGTCCTTTGAAGTAAATCTCCCATAATTCGAGATTCAAAAAATGATAATGGTAATTTAAAAAGACGAACAAGATAGTCAGAAACCATACTGACTTTAATTCTGGCTGAGAAATGCAAATTTATAGCCTGCTTTATCCATCCTCCAATTGCAGTACTTAACCCTAAAGAGATACTGGAGATCAACATTAACGTAATAAAACTAAAATCCCGAGCAGGGATACCTACGTCAATAATAGACTGCGTAATTATTGGGAATAGCGCATTAACTAAGGTTACAATGCAAAGAATTGTAAAAATTTGCCATACATTTTTTTGATATGGTTTAACATAATCCCAAACAAAACCCAAAGCAGAAATATAGCTTGGTTTTTGTTGATGATTCTCTATATCATCTTTTTTGAAAAACGCTGTTGGTTCAAGTACAAAACATACTCCACGTTTTCCCTTGGGTGGTCCAGGTATATGGTTAAGCCATCCCCTTGCAAATTCCTTATATGTGTATTTTATTAACCCGACGATCGGATCGGAAACAAAGATATATTTCTTCGTTATTCTATAAACAATAACAAAATGATTACCATGCCAATGTACAACACAAGGCAGTGGCACCTCATTCCGAAACCTTCCGTAAGAAACATTAAATGCCAAGCACTTCAAATTAAGTTGTTCGGCAGCTTTGATAAAATCATATCCGGTTATACCCTCTTTCCTAGTGCCTGTGATCTGACGAAGAAAATTAATATCTATATATTTGCCATAATATTTACACAGCAACTGTAAACAAGCTGGCCCACAATCACGTTTTTCCAATTGGACAGTATGAGGAAATACCTTTCTAAATATCATAATATCGGTTATATCTTGAATAATTATATATGACACCAAACTTATCTGTCGGGGTAAGTTGGAAAATGGACATTATGTGATTACAGACATTCATTAATAGGACCTCTCGCTTATTATCACTGTTGTATATATTAGGTAAGAGAATTTCGTTATTATCAATCAACTGAATTACTTCTAGAATCGGAATATCACGTTGCCCAATCAAATAAAACATCCAATATGTTTGAAGGTTTTGGAAAGATTACATAAACTATATGGGTGGAGTAGTAGTAATACTAAGTTAAAAAATGTAAATTCTCTTTCTTATTATGCGATGCTGATGTGCAAATGGATTAACAACGAAAGTTTAAGTCGAATTATCTCCGAATCAATTGAATATTATCATGTACAACATCGCAAAATAAGTTTGAATCATAAACTCATTGATTTCGATTGGCAGAATAAAAGCCATGTAAATGAATTAATTGGCAATATTATAGAAGATATAGAAGAAGTTCTTCGATTTCAACTTGAAAAATATTTCAATCATTATCATATGATGGTTAAAAATATTTTGGGAGAAGATAATGCCGGAGAAAATTGGGCGATGCTTTTAGAGTATGGAACTCAAAACAGAGAAATAATCGCTTTGCAAAATATGGGATTGTCGAGATATTCTGCGCAAAAAATTTTCAAGGAGTGTAGAGGTGCATTTATTTCAGAAAATGGACTACTTAAAAAAGTAGATAAACACAAAGTATTATCTAAGCTCCAAAAGGATTCAATAGAATATATCGAAGCTCAGAGATTGCTATAAAGAAACTGATGAAAGACAGAAGATGGCCGTGTGGGCCGTCTTCTATCTTATTTTTAGGGTATGCTCAGTATCACGTCCTTTCTCGTTGGTATCTTCCACACGATTGCTGGCGTTGTTACTCATTCTCTGATTTTGCGTCGAACATCTCGGTATTTTTTTAGCCGAAACACCTGTGAAAAAATATTTAGAAACTATATTCCCTGTTGATATCCCTGTTCTGACAGCGAGTGCAACGAACACGCTTTCTTCGTGTAGAACGCCGTTTTTGAGAATTGCTCCGCAGCTCTTTCCCGCCTTTCCCGATAGCTCCGCTTTATCTCTTCCCGTTTGCGAAGCACCCTTTCCCTGTACGCGACGAGCGGCGCAGCATCCCATCCCAAGGCTTCGAATGCCGCGATGTAAGGCAGCGGAATCCATGCTCCGCGGTCGATGCGCTCCTCTGCATCCGCTGCCGCAGATGCAGCGCTTCGTCCGTCACCGCACGGATATGCTCGGGCATCAGGGTATTCCGGTCGCGGACATCGACGACGAATGCAACCTCTCCGACCCGCTCTACGAGGGCGAGGGCGTCCAAACCGCATCGACCCTCTCCGGCACGGCTTTCGACATACCATCCGGCCTGCGGGGTTTCGAAAACGACGTTTTCAAAGGCCGAGACGATTCTGTCGTCCCGGCCTGCGGCGTACCGTAATACTTTTATACGCATAAACGATGATTTTTAAGATTTACGATTCGGTTTTCAAGTGTGAGTCGCCCAGCCGTGAAAGGGCCTGTCGATGAAACAGCACGACCTGTCCGGCCGGCCGTGGTAGACCAACCCGCCGACGAGGCCCACCCGCCCGTCGGGATAGCGCTCCTTGAATAAGAATGAATACGGAGCAAAATCTTTATAAAGTTCGATTTCACACGGATGACGGGGATTCCGCTCCCGGCGTTCGAGCCGTTGCAGACACTCCCGGAGCGTCTCGTCGCCGATACTTTCGGCATAGCGCACTACCTCGTCGTAGTGCTCCTGACACATGATTTTCATGATTTTCGAGTTTTGTTCGGATAAATTACTCAGAATGTAAGTTTCTGACCGGCCCGCAGCGCCTGCTGCCGGAGGTATCGCAGCAGCGGCTCTCCGTCGCCGACCGAGACCGACAAGGTATTCATACAGGGTGTCGCCCGGGGCGTTTCCGGCACGAACCGACTTTCGGTGCGTTCCGCGTCGAAGTAGAGTTCGCCGCCCAGTTCGGTAAAGGTGATGCCGACGGGCTGCCCTCCGTCTTTCATCCGGCCGAAAACCGGCACGGCGCCTCGTATTCCCATCGGTTGATAAGCTTTGTTCCGCTCCCATTCGATTTCAGGCGTCAGGCGGGCAATCTCCCGCATGACGGGCCGGAGCAGCCATTCCGTCCAGCGGAGTTCATCCAGCCGCTTGCGCTCCTCCTGAAGCCGTTCGATTTCATCGTCGATTTCCCTGCGGCGTCTGTCTCGTGCGGCCCGGTGCTGACGGCAACGCCGAACGATATTTTCAATCCGTTTCATAGTGGCTCTGATTTTCAGGCATACCAACTGCAATAAAGAGGCTTTCCGTCCCATTTCCGTGCAGTGCGGTATGAGTCGATGCGGATATAATTTTTCGACAAGCGGTGCGTATGGGTCTTGCCCTTGAAAACATCGGGCAGCGGGACGGTCGTTCCGCACATATAGCCGTCTTCGGTAGTTCGCTGGTCGAGCTGCCGCAGATCTACCGCGCTGCCGCGGATCGCCACGACCTGATAAAAGTCGATATTGGTCTGCTCCCAGCCCCACGACGAGTAAAGGATATCGCCGACACGCAGCGATTCGCGGAAGGCTGCGGCAGCCTTTTCCTGCGCCTCGTCATGGCGGCGGAAGCGCTCGGCCTCCTGCCGGATACGCTCCATAGCTTTGTCGTATTCTTCCGATGTGCGGACCCTGTAAATATACCGGGGGCGCTTCATCCCCGGCGTCCATGCCGCGATACAGCAGCTGTTACGGTACTGAAACCGGACAAGCGAGATATTATAGATCAATTCGGGGGCGAAGCCCGTCCCCTGCACGAGTCGCTCGGCGTTCTTGTTGATGCGATAGGTTTTCATCGGATTTAGGATTTAGGGTTATTCGTGTCTTTTTCCTCTACGATTCGGAAGTCGTCGGGATTCCAGCCCTTTATGACAAGAGCGGCCTGTGCGTCGAGGACGCTCGGGAAAATGCGGTACTGCGTCCATGAGAAGAAAATGCCGCCGGCCGAAATACGCCGTACGGGGCGCCTCCGGTGTTCGAGATGACAGCGGCATGGAACGGGCCGATAGTGCAGGAAGCTCCGCATGCGCAGCAGCAGGCCACGTTCGTACTCCTTGTCCTCCCGGCAGCGTTTCCAGGCTTCGTACTTGTCCACGTTGTCGGTAAACAGGGCGTACCCGACAGCCCGGGAATAACGGTTTCGGCCCTGCCAGGTACCGTAGAAGAAGAGCGACAGCAGCTCCAGTTCGAGTGCCGGACGGCCTTTCGCACGCAGCGTCTCTGTCAGCGGTTCGACCTCGCTGTAACGGAAGTCGAGCGGGCGAAGGTTGTTCGTCGCCCTGCATACCCATACCCGCTGTTCGCGGGTGACAGTGATGCGTTTAATAATCAGATGGCTCATAGTGATAGAATTTAAAAGCGCCGCGACCTTTCGGCCACGACGCGGGTTAGAAAATGGGATGAATGTTACCGACGAAATATCATTCATCGAGGATTTCATCGGGGACTTCCTCGCCGGAATAGGGATTGAAAATCCGGATATGGGCCAGCGGCTCGGACTCCACGGCGAAAAGGCCCCGTTCGGGGTCGCAGAAAAGTTCCATGCAGATAGGTGTAGCCGTAACGGCATGCCGGGCCTCCGCTTCCGGAAGTCCGCCGCGCATAAGGTCTGCGACGCGGCGTTCGAAGGCCGCAGGAGTTCGATCTTCGGTCAGATGCAGCATAAAGGTATCGCCTTCGAGTTGCAAAACAAGCAATCTCGTTTCCATCATTCGACTTTACATCATATACGACAATCATCGAACGGCATACTCCGGGCGGACGTAATAGCACACCGTGGTATGCCGCTCGCGGTCTTTGACGAGTTTCACAGGCCGGGGTGCATTGTAAAGGCTCCGTTCGGAAACCGGAGCGTCGAGCGCATCCCACTCCTTCTGTGATACGGCCCGCTCTTCGTCCCGGTAGCACCAGACGATGACGGACTTCGGGTCAAGAGCTGGAAAGACCGTTCCTTCGTAATCGGAGAGAAACTGTCGAAACTCCTCTTCCCTTCGGAAGTAGATACAGTCACCCCGGTAAAGGTCGCCGTCCCGCCGTTCCGGGTCTTTATGAAAGCGGACTTTACGCCACCTCTCGGTCGTGAAATCGCCGTAAAGCGGCTCCGGCTCCCGGTACTCCCACAGCGGCACCTCGGCGCAGAAGCGAACGGCTCCGTTGCCGCAAGCGCCGCAATGGCCCCAATCGCAGAAATCCCCATGCACGGCTCCGGCCGGTTGCAGCGCATGCGGCGCCACGACCGTAAAAGGCCCTCCGCTGACCGCACAGCCGATACCGCAGGCTGTCCTCCATACGAAAGGCACGTACGGGCACAGGCAGATCGAGAGCGTGCCGTCCTCACGCACGGCCCCGAGCAGGGCGTTGTCGTGAAAGTCTCCGTAGCGCGTGGTATAGCGTACCCGGTCGCCGACCTGCGGGACAAGCGGGTCGCGGGTACGTTCGATATGACGTACCAGTTTATTGGCCACGTCCACGTCCGCTTGCGTCAGGCGGTGGCAGTGGTCGTAAAGTTTATTCAACGGCAGCAGCGTTTCGAGGCTGTACCGGGTTTCGGAGTTTGTCGGATTCATAGCTGTAACAATTGGAGCGCCGCGGCCCAAAGGTCGCGACGCAGGTTGAACAATCGTTTATTTTCGGTTTCAGGATCAGGCGGCTTCGGCCGGCAGCGCTTCGGACGTTTCGGTCTCTCGTTCGATGTCCAGCCGTTCGGCAATCATCCGCGCGGCCCGGTTCACATCCGTGAGGATGTCGAACAGGTAGGTCGGTTTTTTATGGAACTCCGCCAGCCAGTCCTTGAGGTAGGCGGCGCTCTCCTCGCGGGGCGTCGTGGCGAAGCCCATCATCACACCGCACAGCGCCGCCGTAAGTTCAGCAACCAGCTCCTCGCGCATATATTCGGGCGTGCTGCGTCCGTACCCGAGTTTCCGGCCGAGGCGGTCGGCATGACCCGTACTGTGGCCCATTTCGTGCAGCAAGGTCGTATAGAAAGCATCGCCTTCCGGGAACTGTCGCTTTTCGGGGCAGACGATCCGGTCGAGAGAGGGCGAATAGGAAGCCTTGTCGCCGGATCTGAGCAGGATGGGACAGAGCCACGACCGTTCCGTCAGCATCCGGTCGAGGGCATCGCATGTCATGCCGTCCGAATAGTCTCTCGGTCCGGCCGGTGTCGTAAGCGCGGCGTAGCGTTCCGGCTGCCGTTCCTGCATGTCCGTCTGGTCGATATTGAAGACCGGATAATAGCGTATTACAGGCAGTACGTCGTATTGCTGCCGCTGCTCCTTCGACAGGCGGCAGTATTCCGCCAACTCGATTCTCTTACGGGTCTCCTTATGGCGGACGTACAGTTTCCAGAAGAAGACCGGGAATGAGCCGGAGCCTTTGAGGATGTTCAGGCCCTCCTCCTTGGCCTGCTTGAAGGTCATGAAGAGCGGTGTGCTGTAGCCGGCTATTTCCGAGAGGAACAGCAGCATCAGGATGTTCCCGCCCCTGTAGGGCGTGCCGCGCAGGTTTCGTGGAAGACCGTGCGCGAGGTCGGCGATCCACGGCTTGCGCCACTCTTCGGTGAGCGTTTCCATCTTCTTTATCATCAGCTCCGTCAGCTGCGGAGCGATTTTTTCAATCACATTCTTGTTCATGGCTTTTATCTTTCATGTTATTCTACCTCCGGAGCGGAAGCTTGCCGCCAGATGCGGATCTTCCCGTCGTTCGTCCTGCCGCGCCACCACATGTCGCAGGCGTCGCGGAAGGCCTTGCAATCGTCCTTCGGGCTGAAATTCTCCGCATTCAGACCGGTGATAATTTCACGTTCCTCCTCTGTCGTGCCGTGTTCCCACCACGGTTCGACCGTATCGGACATCAATTCGCTTTCGCGGACCTGACGGATGTGTTCGGCACAGTCATCGCACCACAGATCATCTTCGTCTTCCGCCATAGATTGCACTTCGTACGTGTTACTGTCCATCCAAACCTGGCAGGATACCCGCAGCGAACCGCATGCGGCGCAGCGCCACGGATCGACGGGCATCTCTTTCATGGGTTGTTCCGGAATGGAATTCTGTTGCGGAATCTCTGAAATCTTATCCATAATCACAGTAATGAAAAGACGGAGCAGGCACGACCTGCTCCGTCGGTTGGACACTCTCGTTCGTATCGCTGTTATGCCGCCGTTTTCATCTCCTCCGGCATCCGGGTATCGGGTTCGATATCCGGATCCATAGGAATCACCAGCGGCTGGGGCTCCGTCGCGGGCGTCTCCTTCGGCAGCAGTTCAGGCATCTCCGGTTCGGTATCCGGTGCATCCTGCACCGAAGCCGCTCTCTCGACGGCCTCGGCCTGCGCCCGAAGATTGTCGATTTGTTCCTGGATGCGGGCCTTGCGTTTCTCGTAGACTTTCAGATACTCCTGCTGCACTTTCCGACTCTGCTCCGTGAAATTCAGATCCGCGAAGCGGCACATCATCCCCGTCAGAAGCGTTTCGTCCGTGCAGTAGCATTCCGGCGCCGCCGAGCGGAAGTAGTCCACCAGATACGCGCGTGTCAGCGCCGCCTGCTGCTTGGCCGTGATACGTCCCGCAGCGGCGAACTGCTCTTCGTCAGTCAGGAAAGAGCCCTCCTTGGGCCGGAAACCGCACTGCCGGAGTTTCGAGTCGCTCATGATGCGCTGCATCACGGCATAGTAGAACATCTGCTGCTCCTCTTTCTGCAAGGGCTTGTTCGCGACCTTCACATCGAGAAACATCCGCTTCATATCCGTCGTGATATGTTCGTAGCAGATTTCCCGATTACGGCGGTCCTGTTGTAAGAGTCCTTCCAGCGGCGAAGGAGGTACGATCGTAACGAGCACCCTGCGTTCGCCGCCTTCCTGGTCGCTGACCGTAATCTCCTGCTCCTCGTCCTCGACTTCCTCGTAGCGGAATACGATGTCGAGCGCGCCGAGGACGGCGTATTTGCGCACGCGCCCTTCCGAGACATTGAACTCCAGTTGCCGCGTCGCCTCCGTAAAGCGGGCCATCCGGGCTTCATACCGCTGTTGAGCTTCGGCGAAATCCTCCTCCGACACATACCTCTCGGCTTTCGGTGCCTCGGGCATTTCGGGCGCTTCGTCATAGCAATTGATATGGTACTCCAGCTCTTCGACATGATAGCCCTCCTCTTCGAGCGCGTCGAGCACCTCCGACGGGGTTTCGTCCGTCGAAGCGAGCGTCGTGCGCGGATCGTCCTTGAGCAGCTTCAGGGCTTTTCCGACGAGAAACTCGGTGTTCTTGCGCATCATGCACTCCCTGTTCTGGCATCCTGCACAGCCGTCCGCACATTCGTCCTTGAACAGCACCTGGTTGGCCGTATTGTGTGCGCACGTCCGACATTCGCTCTTGTCGAAACGGTAGGTCTCCAGCTTGGTCATGTAACGCTCGTAGAGCCGCCGGGCAATCTCCTTGATACGGGCGTTTTTCCACGAAGCGCGGCACTCGTCGGAGAAGTGCTCCTCGTAGACCTCCTGCTGGATGTCGGCAGGATATTTGGCGATCTCCATAGCGACCCCTACCGAAATCTCCTCCCGGTCGAGCTGCCCGGCGAGGGCATCGATGAGTTCGCACAACTTCAGACGCGAGCGGATGTAGGCTTCGCTCTTGCCGAACTTGCCCACGAGGCTCTCGATCGTATGCCGCCCCGACTGCAAGGCCCGCTTGTAGGCCTGGGCTTCTTCGCGCGGCTTCACGTCCTCGCGTTGCAGGTTCTCCGTGATGGCCGCGTCTTCGGCCTCGGCATCGGTCATCTCACGCACGAGGGCCGGGATGAACTTCAGTTCCGCCATAGCGGCCGCCCAGTAGCGGCGCTCGCCGTAGACGATTTCGAAACCTTCGCCCTGCGGACGCACGCAGATAGGTTGCAGTACCCCGACCTGACGGATGCTCTCGGCAAGCTCCAGCAGCGTCTCCTCCCGGAAGTCCTTGCGCGGGTTGTACTCCGCATTGACGATTCTGTTCAGGTCGAGCAGTTGAATCTGCGGCTCGGGACGGAGTTTCGGCTCCTCAGCGGAAGCAGTTGCAGGAGCCGGAATAGCTTTCTCCGCGGCCGGTGTCTGTACCTCGGCGGGTATCGGCTCGGGGGACTGGTCGGAAATCGCAGGTTGCGTTTCCTGCACGGCGGATTCCATCGCCGGAACAGCCGGCAGTCGGTTGGCGGCATTGCTGCGTTTCCCCGTCTTCGCACTCGCTTTCGTTGTCTGCATAACATCGGACAGTTTTTACCGTGTGTCTCACGTGTTTAGCTCGTATAATCCTTGTTATATGGATCATACAAGAGCAATGAATGATTATGTTATGAGGACTTATTCCCGAACGGATCGGTTGCCTCGGGAAGATACACAAGGTGCGCGATGGCGGCGGAGCGACGGAAAAATACCGCAGGGCCAAGGGCCGAGGACGATTTTTCCGTCCGACGCCGCCGAGGGCCGCAGCGCGGCCCGCTCGCGTGCCTATCTTCCCCGACGGCAACCGACGGGGAAAGAACTTTTCTCTGCAGTTCAATCATCCTCAATTCACAGAGAACGCTTTTGGAATATTGGGGTCTTTTGTGTATATTTGATTAACGAATAAAAACCATATGTATGCTATATTTTGCACTTATTGCAGTAAAAGTTGGCAAGAATTGCTATCCTAATATCAAAAAGGTTCTAAATCCTGAGTGGTATTTGTTTAACACACTTTATAAGGTTGATAAAAAGGAGGATAAACTGATTTTGAATAAACAGTATCCTTTCATCTTGGACGACAATCGACCCGAAAAAAAAAATTTTTGCGATGAATTCTGGGGCGAAAATATTTTTATACAGGCAATAGTCGGAAAAAACGGAAGTGGGAAAAGTTCAATTTTGGAAATTATATTCCGAATGATCAATAACCTTTCCGTCAAACTGCTTAAAAAAATTCGCCCGGATAATATTTCCGAGGAACTCCATATGGTAAGAGGGATAGATGCGGAATTGTATTTTATTATCCATGACAAATTATGTTGCTTAAAATGCAAGAATGAAGAGGTTCTAATTGATCTCGGAAACGGGTTCAAACCTTATGGTAAGCAGTTAGGTATTGAGTCCAGATGTGAAAATTCCATAGGTGAAATAGGAATAACCCATGAGGATATTTATACTATTCTACACAACTTCTTTTATACGATCGTATGCAACTACTCTTTACACTCGTATAATCTTGAAGATTACATCGAGGAATCCATCGACAATAAATCATCCATTTGGCTCAGAAGCCTCTTTCATAAGAACGATGGATATTTGACCCCCATTGTACTAAATCCTTACCGGGATGATGGTTTCTTAAATGTCAATAATGAACTAAGCCTAACGATCAACCGCTTAGCAGCCTTATTGATATTATATGATCAAAATAAGGATGAAGAAAATAACCAATTCATAGAGGGGTACGACTTGGGCTCTATAAAAGCCGTGTATGATGAAAATTATATAAATAAAAAATATTCATTCAATAAAAGTCGCAGAAGTTACCAAAAGGAATTGTTTCAGGTGGATACGACCGTCCAAGAGTCAATGTTTCAATACATAAAAATTTGCATCCAAGAAGCATATCACATATATAGGCCGGTAACTAATATTGAATATGTAAATGCCGCTTATAAATATTTAGCATACAAAATACTATCTATTTCAGATAAATATCCGAGTTATTTGGATGATGTTAAATATGGTATTGAGGATTTGAATAAAGAAGCCTTTGATATATATGGAATAGATAAATTAATCAGTCACATTCATACCGACACTTCGCACATAACATTGAAAGTGCGCCAAACTATTAGATATATAAAATATCTCTGCGAAGGCGGCAATCCGGAAATAAATCGAATCGAGGATTACATAGGTGCTCTCAAGAGTAACTCGACACCAGACGAAATCACAGAGTTACTTCCTCCTCCGTTTTATCGTCTTCAGATATACCTACAAAATTCACATGGAGAACATATCCCGTTTAATAAATTAAGTTCCGGGGAAAGGCAATTTATCTTTTCCTCGACAACCGTCTTGTACCATATTCGTAACATCTTGTCCATTCCAGAGGCAGATGGCAACAACAGACGAATCCCATACAGACATATAAACCTCGTATTGGATGAAATCGAATTATGCTTTCATCCGGAATATCAGAGAACTTTTATCTATAATTTGCTCAACTTCATCAAACGATTAGGGCTGAACAAAAAATGTGCTTTCAATATTATACTTGCAACGCATTCTCCATTCATCTTGTCGGACATACCGGATTGTAACATTCTATATCTTAAAGACGGACATCAGGCAAATCAAATGATTACCGTCAATTCGTTCGGTGCAAACATTCATGACCTACTGCGACAAAGTTTCTTTCTGGAAAATGGGACAACTGGAGAATTTGCCAAACATCTGATTCAACAAATCATAGATCGTATTCAAAAATTAAGGGAATCTCATACGACTCTTTCGGCATGTGAATATCAAAAATGGAACGCTATTATTAAACAAATCGGAGAACCTCTCATACGCACAAAATTATCGATGATGCTCGATGAAGTTTACAACGACGACGCGGCCGAACGTTTAAATAAGGAGATAATTGAATTAGAAGCCGAATTGCATAGGAAAAAGCAGGAATTGGCAAATATTAAAAACCTGAATTGATATGTGGCATTTGGAATTTTTATCTTCGGTTCAAGAACGGAAGTATATTGCTATGTTCTGGGAACGGATGAAAATAAACAGAGATAATATCCCCATAAAAAGTGTTAAAAAATATTTAACGGATGATTTATTAAGAGAGATTTTGATAAGCCGTCCCCAAGAATTATATGGCATGTGTGAGGATTTGAAATCGCATCTTTTTCCCCGCGGACAATACGGACCTGTTATCGACGCATATAGAAAAAAGAAACGATCCAGAATCGAAAAAGATCGCATAAAAAGATTTAAACAAGTTTTAGATGTATTTGATTATGAGTCTTATATAAACAAATCCAACGGATATAAATTAGCGAGATTAATCGGACAGAACAGTTGTGTATATTGCAATCGGCAATATACACTGACAGTAGATAATCCCAAGAACATCGTACGACCCGAATTCGACCATTATCTGCCCAAATCAAAATATCCGTTTTTTGCGATGTCTTTATACAATCTGATCCCATCATGTCACATATGCAATAGCAGTTGTAAAGGGACGAAAGAGTTCTGTCTCACCATGAATCCTTATTTGACAGACGGCAATAAAGAATATTTCACATTTTCGTATGAAGGGAGTGATACAGCATCTCTAAAGGTAACATTAAAAGATATTGATCCGTCTGCAAAAGAGCTATGCAAATCTTTTCATCTGAAAGAGATTTACAATGCCCATTCTCAATTAGAACTCAAAGATTTATACACGTTTGCACAAAAGTATTCGAGCACATATCTTAAGGATATATTACCTCAAACGGTTCGAGGTTTTACGCCCTCTCAAGAAGAAGCCTTTAACTGCATATTTGGTACTGAAATAGATAGAAGTAAAGACAATAATCGTCCTCTTAGCAAATTCAAACGGGACATCTTAACCGAGCTAAAGGTGTTAAAATTGGATGAATAAATCATAAGGAAATAGTCCTGTATCATTGACAAATCCGCAGACATTCCGAACGGAGGATCTGCGGATAAAATTTATTCGCGCCAGAATGAACTAAACCCGTTCCAGTACGACGATCTCGGCCCTGCAATTCGTCCTTGCGAACGATTCCTGCATAGGCGTCCGATAGAGAGCGCTGAAGCGCCGCACGACGTTCGGCACCGTCTTGGGCCGCTGCTTGTCGATGAACCCCGCCGGCAGCAACAATACGGCCTTGTCACCAGGATATTGCACGTCGCCCAGCCACCGCAGGAACGCCGCGCATTCGGCCGTTTCGAACGGCGGGTTGGCGATGACGTTCTCGCAGCGGAAATCTATCTCCTGAAACAGACTCCGCATCACGGTCGCCTCGGGATAAAGCCGGCAGTAGATGTCCGCCATGTCCGTATCGGCATCGAACGCGACAATCGACGCAGGATGCACTCCTTCGGCAATCAGCGCCCTCGTGAGCTGCCCCGAGCCGCAGCAGGCGTCCACGATACGGCTCTCGTTGTCGAACGACCGCACGGCCAACGCTGCCATCTGCCGTGCCGTAAGGTCGGGTGTCAGGAACTGCGAAATGGAAACGCCCTGACGGCGTTGCCGCTCGCACATCGCATCGTAAGGCCAGTTGTCGCCGCCGTACAGGAACGGCAGTTCGTCGTGCTGTCGCAGGTCGTCGAAGATTTCCGGCAGCGTGTCGGGCCATTGGAAATGGCGCTGCCGGTAATAGTTCGGAAGCGCCGGGCGCTTCATGATTTTCTCGAATGGTTTCATTACGATTTCTGTTTTTTGTTATTCCCGATATTCCTTCCAGACTGCGATTTTTTCGGTTTCGGAGTGGCTGTTCCACCATTGGATGCAGGCGACGATGAAATCTTCGCAATCCTTTTCCGTGCTGAAGTCGGAACGTCGGAGTCCCGTTATCCGCTCCATATCCCCGGCGTCGAGCTCCAGCCACCACGCATCCCATGCCACTCCGTCCCGGTTTTCGGCTATCATCCGGCCTCTCCGGGGTGTTCCGGAATAGATCTCCACCGTCGTTTCTCCGTCGTTTTCCTCGGTGGAAAGCGCCGAAAGGGTGTCGAACAATAGTTCGGGTTCCCCGATGTGGATACGGTCGTCCTCCGGTTCCGCATCGAACATTCCGTCTTCGATGAGTGCGGCAGCCTTCCGTATCGCTTCTTCTTCGGTCGGTGCCTCGACCGTGAAGCGGGTACGCTGCCAAATCGTATGTTTCGTGTCCTGATAAAATTTATAACATGCCATAGTTTTTGTCGTTTGAGGTTAATACTTCATGACACACAATCCTTTCTCAGTCATCGAAAGCGAATAGCCTTCGTCGTGGAGCTGTTTCAGCACGGTGGCGTTGCTCTCGTGAATGAGAATCGGGTAAGTATTCGCATAATTGTCATCCACCGGCGTGTTGAACGACACGGTGATGCGGTTGTTCGTACTGATGATTTCCAGCGCACGGCGGAAATCTTCGGGTTTCATGGTCATGGTAAATGTTCGTTTTTTAAATTTGCGGTTCACTTGCGGCGGAACCGATTGGCCGGACGTATCCCTGCCTTCGGGGTAAGCATGCATGCGGAGGTCAGAACTCCGCCCACCGTCCGCCGCAGTAAAGGTATGCCGCGAGGTATCCCAGTCCCGGCTCGAACGAGACGACCTCGAAATAGAGCGTCTCGTCAGGTGCGAGCGAAGCTAAAAGCCTCCGGAGCGTCTCGATGGGACACTCCCATTTCGAATCGAACTCGCCGCGCATCCAGTTGTCCCGGCCGTCGAGCCCGAAGAGCTCGAACTCTTCGTCGAGGGCATACATGATTTTCTCGTAGTTCGCTTCGCTGTTCGTCGAACAGTAGAAGCGGTTGATACAGATATTCGCCATATTTTCGTCTTTCGGTTATGTATGAAACAGCGACGGCTCCGAGAATTCGGAGCCGTCGCATCAGAGCCGGAAGCAGTACCATCGTCCAAAGAGATATACGTACCGTTCCAGATAAAGCGTGCACAGGTCATAGGAGACGACATACATCTCCAGCGTCTCGTCGCCGCACAGTCCATAGGTCATGTCCTGAAATGCCGCCCCGGGAAAGGTCGGCACGGGAGCGATGAAACGCCCCCGAAAGCCCGTCGGCTGGGATTCGTAGCCGTAGACGGTGAATGTCCGGAACAGCCAGCGGGCGATCCGCCGCCGGCTCTCCGGATTCGTCGTACGGATACGGAACCGGTTGTAACAGACTGCCGTCATCGTTTCGGATTCAGGCGGCCAGTGCCGCAAGAAAGTATTCGACACAATCGTACTCCAACCCCAAGGAGGAGCAGGCCGTTTCCAGATCGTCGTAGCGCAGTTCGTTCCGGAGCTGCAACTCGCGCAGGCTGCGCAGCTCAGCGTCGAGGTACTCCCCGGCACGGCGTTCGCCGCAGTGGCACGCTATGCGGATATTCTCTATCATCTGATTTCTGTTCATGGTCGCAGATTTTATTTCAGGTTATACATCCGGGCGAAATGGTTATTTACGCCCGGAATGCGTTTCTTATAATAGGGCTGATTCTCGCGGCACCAGTCGGCCAATTCCTGTTTCGACGCAAATGGGCGATGCCAGCTTCGGCCGGTCATGATCCGGTCGATTTCCGGAGCCAGACTGTCGATAAAGTCCCCGACAGTCCAGCCTTCCCAGACATGTTTCGTCCGATCTGCCGATTTTATCGTACTCATGGCGAGTTACTGTTTGTGAGGTGCATACTTGTTATCCGAGAGCCGCAGGAAATCGTCGAGCGTCCGAGGGCCGTAATCCAGCGATATTTTCTCGCTGTAACCCGTTGCTCGGATTTCGAACGAATAGGTCAGGCCGTTGCGTTTGATGCTTCCCCGGGAGCGGTCGTGGTTCCATGCCACATCGGGCAGCGAGTCCAACTGCCGGCGGAATGACGTGATCTTTCGTTCGTTCTCCGCATTAATTCGCTCCAGATTCCGGTGATAATCGGTTCGATAGGCTATCCAGTCGTCAATTTTACGCTGCGTGAAAACCCCGATATAGTTCGGACGATTCAGACCGTCTTGCGCCAGGTTCTCGGAATAGTGGTCGACGTACCGGAACATGGAGCAATCGCACGAAATATCGTAATGTACTTTCGGATAATTCCGTCCGCTGACGAGAAACAGGATGCCGTTGCGTCGGAAGCCCGGATGCACTCTTTCGACATGGTTCGTATGTTCGGATTCGTCGTGGTAGATTCGATAGAACAAATCCGCTTCCGGAACGAATCGACGAATTGTATCCAGCAGCGGCTTCGCTCCGTCTATCATACGTTCCAACGATGCTTCCGCATTGGTGAGAATCATTTCGTCGAAAGTCTCTTGGTCGACCCATCGTATCATTGCAGAGATACCTGCCCGCGGCAGGATTCCGTTTCCCGCAGGTACTCGTTCAACGCAGGAGTAAGGATCGTGCATTCCGCATCGGGCCTGCGAAGGAAGCATTTGATTTTGACCGAGGCCTCCACTCCGTCGCGGGCGTAGGTCTTGAAGCGGTAGTCGTAGCCCGCCACCGCAATCTCGAATTTTCGGATTTTCATCTTTTGAAATCTTTTCGGTTCGACATACGGCCGGTACACCCACATGAAAGTGAGTCGCCGGCTTCGGGGCGGAATTTCAGCGGCAGGAGCAGCCCGGATGCGCTCTGCGGTGGACAATACGACCCGAAGGGTGGAGATTGTCCGCCGAAGACGCGAAGGGCGTACGCGACTGACGCTATATTGCCCCGCAGCCGGCGATCATGGATTGTTTCTCTTTTCTAAAATAAGCGAAGTAAAAAGACTGTTTGAGTATTTTTTAACTGAAGACGGGAACTCATCGAATCGTAAAGCGCGGCAAACGGGATAATTTGCGTTGGAGTTTCCGAAGATTCAGCTGTTCCGAAAGACGGAGCAGATCATAGGCATCGTACATGAACTGCTGTTGGAAAGCGCGGGCCTTGATAAGACGTCGTTTGCGACATTGTTCGAGTTGGTTATTGTCGATGCCCAACACTTCGCAGACCTTACGTGCCGAGAGGAACATCGGACGATCGCTTTGACTGCATAGGTGTTGAAAAAGAAGCGTGCTTTGCGCCAACAGATAATTAGTCCGCAGAAGATGCTCGAATTCGTGTGTCCCGACAAGATAATATTCGGAAACGGGCGTTTGGGATTCACTCATAATCACAGTTTATTTAGTTGTTGTTTCAGTGTACGTTTCCTTCGGGTAGCTTCTGCCGTTCGTTCTACAAAACGGGTAACTTCCGTGGCCGAGAACAATAATCGACGACCGAAATAAAAACCCGTGAGCAATCCTTGCTCATGGTAGCGGCGAAGTTGACGATCGCATATTTTCAGCAGGTCGCAGACTTCTCCGACCTCCAAGATCGGAACTCCACAAAGCAAATTACGATGACGTTTCATATAGGAAATATCCGACCGGATCTCCCGAACTATTTCTAAAATCTCTTCCGTACGTTCCATTACATTCTGCGTTTGATTGACATGGCAAAATTGGGAACGACACTATCGAATTTCATATAAGTAAATATTTACTCATATGAAATTTTATCAGCAGCGTTATATATTAAAGACTTACAAATACCAATCATCTTCTTTTAATTAATTTCCATGATAAAACGAGCCTGGATATAATGGCTTCAACAATAACGATTTAATTTATCGGCCGAATATTTTGATATTTCTGAGAAGTTACTTATCTTTGCAATAACCAAATTTAGTCCAGGGTAAACATTATTTTTATTTGTGGCCTATTTGGTGTACTTGAATCGGCATCAGTGCACAAACAACTGATAATCAACGGAGTAGAATACAAGTTCGAATCCCCTTCTCTCCGCCAAGTGGCACGAACAGAAGCAAAACCCTGCAAATTATATATTTGCAGGGTTTTATACATTAAGGCCCACGATCGTAAAACGAAGTAAGGTACATCCCATTTACGAATGCGGACATTGTTCCAAAACACAAACGCACACTTCTCACACGGTCAAACCGAATCTCCAAGTCTTCTCACGGATATGCGAAACACGCCACAAAACGCCCGCCAGGTTTTCTCCGAACCCGGAAACGATGAAAATCAGGAAAATACAACCGTATCACGCCTTGCACGCCCGGGCGATGTCGCCGGACCGCTTCGATCCCGGACGACATGAAATGCAGACGGCGGAAAAACGTTCGTTTAATACTCCAAAGGTATAATTTTTTATTCGTATCGGCAAAAAAAGTATTGCTAAAAATTTACATATCAACTCTTTTCTCCCTCCTGCTCTTTCATTCGTCGGCTTTATGCGTCGTCTTTTTCCGACATGCCGATTTAACGAACGTTTTTATCTGCCATTAGCGGTTTGAACAGGTTTTCCGATGCCGCGTCCGGCGGAAGGAAACAAGCATGAAAACAGCTATTCATCCGATGAAACTGAAGTGCAAACTGCTATTTCTGCCGATCCTGTCGTTTGCCTGCGGTATGGCATCAGGGCAGGATGCCGGCATGTCTGCGGAGCCATTCGTCCGGGGAGATACGGCGGTCTTCCGGTTCGCTCCGAAGAAACGCATGTTCTGGGCCGACTACAAGGGAAACGCAGCCGCTATCGACTTGCTCACCCGGTCCATTCGGCAACACAGGCTCTCGATCGAATCGGGCGACATGAAAGTGCGCGTACTGGGATTCTGTTCCTCGTACAACTCCCGCAAGGAGAACCTCGCGGCCGCGAAGAACCGAAGCAACCAGGTCAAATCCTATTTTATCGTTCACGAGGGATTGAAAGAAGATC
>ERZ824522.715-NODE-715-length-28960-cov-4.235150_pt1 | contig 28960 bp, 29 predicted proteins | sample MGYA00519935_ERZ824522 | MGnify/ENA primary metagenome ERZ824522 (study PRJEB31778, sample SAMEA3449160) | human gut metagenome | biome: human gut; feature: human-associated habitat; material: faeces | place: United Kingdom | collected 2010/2012 ...
AACCGGTGGAGCTGGAGTAGCTTTACCCGCAGGGATTTGCAATTTTACAAGTTTTTCGACTTTTTTAGCCATTTCTTAAATCCTCCTTTGTGGTTTTGGCGGTAATTACAGATTTTTACCTCCCACAAGTATGCTTTGTGCATACCTTTCTATTATACACGATTTCTCTTTTTTTGCAAGAAAAAATTAAAATATAGTAAACTTTTTTTTCGTTTTATGATAGAATGAAGCTATGTTAATCAAAGTTGCTTCTGTATTATTTATTTTTTTAACGCTGATTCTGAGTGGCATCATTGTTCACTTCTTTAAACTCCAAAAAAGAGGATGGCGATCTACCGATATTGCCTTTCCTTTATTTGCCTTGGAGTACTACCTGATTTCAGACAGTGCCTTTTACCACAGCCTCTTACCACTATTAGCCTTGAGCCTTTCGCTTTTGGCCTTGGGGCTAACGGTTTATTTCTTAAAAAAGAAAAAGTGTTTTTATTATCCTAAATTTATCAAATACTTCTGGCGCGCTGGATTTCTAGTTACCTTCTTGCTCTATCTGATCCTAACCGTTAGTTTGTTTATCTAATACTGAAAAAGATACCATCTTGCTTCATTTCAAGGTGGTATTTTTTTGACAAACTACGACGATTTGAATAAACTAGGAAGTCTTTACCATTGTTAATGATTCATTTTTATAATTTTATGATCGACAATCTGATAAATAGAATCGTAATCTTCTTTCTGGTATTTATGAGCGATTTCTATTAAGGTACACTTTTGTTGAGCCAATATTTTTCGAATCTCTCTTGCATTTGTTTCATCTAATGCTGCTGTCACCTCATCGGCTAATAAAATGGGTTTTGGTCGGAGAATACACCGTGCGATTTCTAGTTTCATCATTTGTCCTCCAGATAAATTCTGTGGATCTACTTGGTACTCTAAATCGCCAGCCAATTCATTCCAAAGATGAACAGCTTCTAAAGCTTTTTGAAGTTGCTCATCTGAAAACTCCTGAAATAGGGTCAAATTTTCTTTTACAGTCCCCTTGAATAGATAGGGTTTTTGATGGATTAAATTGACCATGTCATAAGAAGGACAGTAAGATTTCCCTTTTCCACCTATCAATTCGATTTTTCCACCAAACTCATTATCTTCTCCACATAATAAGTGAAACAGGGAAGTTTTACCACTGCCACTGGCACCCGTGAGCAGTACTTTCTGACAAGCAACAATCGTCAGGTTTGTATTTCTAAAGATCAAATGATCTCCAAATGTCTTCGTTAAATCATCGATCTGAATACTGAGCTTTCCTGCCAAAGGTTCTAAGATGGTTGTCGTCTCATTTACTTCAGGCATTTTCAAAATCGACACAACTTTCTTTTTGACGACCGTTGATCCTTGCAAATTAGAGGTCATTTCTAATAATTGTTGCAAAGGTGAGATTAGATTCATAGAAGCCGTCATCATGGCGATGAGTGTTGTCAGAGACAGGGTCGTAGAAGGAAGAAGCAATAAACCCGTTAACAAGGGGGCAATCAGTCCTAATCCTTTTAAAGGACCCGTCCAAAACATGACTAAATTGTGTGTTGTATAGTAGGTATATTGTTGATGCTCCGTTTCACTAATTTCTTTCAGAACATGTTGAGAAAATTCAGTTCCGGCTTGATTGCTTTGGATGGTTTGAATTCCTTTGCTGAAATCGGTGATACTTGATAAACTTTTCTTTCTTGCCTTACTTAGCTCTTCCCCACGTTTTTGTAGGAGTTTGTTAAATACAAACTGAGGAATGATCATCAAGAAACCACCTATTGTAAAGAGACAACCAATAAAAAAGTTCTGCATGATGAGATAGACTATAGATGCTAGTATGGATAAGCCAAATACTGGATAAATGAGCATAGGAGTCAAAAATTCTTGCCAAAACATCGGAATATCCTGTGTTAAAAATGAGTTTAACTCTGCCTCTGTATACTCTAATTTTTTTAGATGAAAGTAGGTTAACGTTCTCTCTGAGATCAATATGTTGAATTCTTTGATGATCGATCGAACTAGAAGATTATCGATATACATACATGTATAGATCAATACAAATAGAGCAATTCCTCCTATACCAAAGACAAGTAAGGCTCCCTTATCTCGCGGATTAATTTCACCTGCAAACTGAATAATAAGCGATAACAAAAGTCCTTGAAGTGAATACAAGACAGCAAATAGAACATATAACATCAATTTCCATTTAGATAAACTTTTTAGAATGACTTGCATCTTATTTTTCTCCTTTCCCTTTTTATAGATATAGTATATAATATAAAAAAATAGTATATAAAAAATTACGGAAATCCGAACAAATGGACATTAGAGAAAAATTTAAATTGATTCGAAAACAAAGAAAAATCTCCTTAAGAGAACTTGGGAATATCGCTGGTTCTGCTTCGAGTATTTCTGATTTTGAAAATGGGAAAACCAATCTATCCAATGATATATTGCTACAATTATTGGGGTACATGATTGTGGAGATTAATGAGATCTTTGATTGGAGTGATTTCCATAGTGCTGAGTTTTTAACCTTGAAAAAAAGAATGGATGTGGCAATGGAAAACTCGGATTGGGTATCTCTTCTTCAAATTAAAAATGATTTTCAAGAATTAGCAATCTCAAAGCATCAATACATTTATCACATCCTCTCCCTCGTTTTAGAGATTATCATTGCAGAAAAACAACACAAAACCGTTTCTCAGCAGGCGATAAATGAACTGACGGATTACTTTTTTTCATTAGATTATTGGACCAATCTTGACATTGGGTTAATGGGAAGTGTGGTCTCCTATTTCACAACTGAGGCTATTGTTCTCTTTACGGATACAATTTTGGAAAATACACCGGACAAACTTAAGAACAATCTAGATCGAATCAAAATCGATACAATTTTAAATTTAGTGTCTGTCTTAATCAGTAGAAAAGAAAAAAGTGCTAGCAAACAACTGCTAACACTTCTATTTGCAAAACAATTCCCTAGCTATTTTGCATTTCAAAAATTATACTTACTAGAATTAAAAGCCATCTATCAAAGCATTTGGGAAGATCCAAAGCAAGGGAGATCTCTCCATGATGATGTTATCCATTCGGTTTCATTGTTACTTTCAAAAGCCGAAGCACAAGAGTGGGATGCCTATTTCATAGAACTAACTGAACATTAAAAATATCGTCATCCAATCGAAACTATTTTATCTGTTTTGTTCTTTTCTTTTATTTCTTCCGATGAAAGAACCAGCCCACTAGTTTCTTGAATACTTGAATCAAGAAGAGAGCAAGAACTGCCATGATAGCGCAGATAAGCAGCGTTTGAAGCCTCAAGGGGCTCATGTTAAAGAATCTCCCTAAGATACTACTTGAAACCAGGAAGGCTAGGATATTTCCTAGAAGAACCAGTCTCTTGTAGTGATTGAGAGGCTGGGATTCCTGGTAGATGATGGTAAAACCAACGAAGGCCATCAAGCAGATGGCTGCACTCGAGAGTTCTTCCGGCCTCATGCCAAATGCTGAAGAGAGCAATACCAGACTGAAGATCAGTATAAAATCCGTCAAGGCAGCAGGTAGCGCATTTTTAAAGACCGTTTCGATAAAGCGCCCTTTGATGCGCTCGCTATTGGGCTCAAGCGCTAGGAAGAATCCTGGAATCCCAATCGTAAAACCACTGATCAAAGACATCTGCGACGGCATGATGGGATAGGTAAAGGCTAAGAGCGTCACTGAGATAGCCAACAAAATGGAAAAGATATTCTTGATCAAAAAGAGACTGGCTGATCGTTGAATATTATTGACTACCCGCCGCCCTTCTGCCACGATGGACGGCATCTTTCCAAAGTCGGAATCTAGCAAGACCACTTGCGCCATCTTTTTGGTCGCATCATTTCCAGATTCCATCGCAATACTACAATCCGCTGTTTTGAGGGCCAGAATATCGTTGACGCCATCTCCGGTCATGGCGACTTTATGCCCCTTTGCCTGCAAGCCTTCGACAAGGCTTTTCTTTTGCTCTGGTGTCACCCGACCAAAGACCGTATATTGGCTCGCCGCCTGGTGCAAGTCTTCTTTCGTCAGCAAGGTTCTGGCATCGATTAGATCTTCTGCTCCTTTAATGCCTGCTTTTTGCGCGATGGCAGAAACTGTAGCTGGGTTGTCCCCTGAAATGACCTTAATGGTCACTCCTTGTTGTTTGAAGTAGGCGAAGGTTTCTTTGGCATTTTTTCTCAAAGGATTGGAGAGAATAATCCAGGCTACCAAGTCTACAGGAGCCTCTAAAGTCTCTCCCAGGTGTTCTCCCTTATATTTCCCAAAGGCCAAGACCCGATTCCCTGCCTGAGTAGCAGGAGCTATCTCTTGTTCAAGCTCAGAGAAGCCCTCTCGTAAGACAAATTCTGGAGCCCCCAATACATAGATCCCAGATTCAAAGGCAATGGCCCCATACTTTTTCTTAGACGTAAAGGGCTGAATGTCGAGAGCCTCCCAAGGCTGGCTGACTTGTGTCTTGTGGAATTTACGGATGGCATCCATGGTATCGTTTTGATCCATACTAGCTTCTACATACTGAGCTAGAGCTTCCAAGTCTTGAGCGTCTTTAACTGGACGAATCTCTGTTACTTCCATACCCGGCTCTGTAATGGTCCCTGTCTTATCGACACAAAGGATATCCACGCGCGATAAGGTCTCAATCCCCTTCATGCTATTGAGCAGGACCTTTTCCTTGGCTAATCTGACAGCACCCAGAGCCAGTGCCAAGGTCATCAAGAGATACAAGCCTTCTGGAATCATCCCGATCAAGGCCCCGACTGTTGAAGTCACACTGAGCTTGAGACTATCGCCTAGGCTGATATAGCTGCGAAGAAAAAGGAGCGAACCTAGCGGAATGATAAGGAGACCAATGATCCCCACAATGCGATTGACCGCATGGACCATATCGGACTCCTCATGAGACTTGACCTGCTTGGCTTCCAGGCTCAATTGGTTGATGTAGGAGTCGTTCCCAACTTTATCCAATTGTGCCAGTCCTTGACCAGCAATCACAAAGCTACCTGACATGAGCGCATCTTGCGCTCCTTTTTTGACCTCATCAGCTTCACCGGTCAATTGCGACTCATCGACTTTTAGCTCGCCCTCCAGCAAGACCCCATCCGCATAGATCTGATCTCCAGCTTGAAAACGAACCAGATCGCCCTCTACCAGCTGATCGATCGGTAGAGCGACTTCTTTTCCTTCGCGAAGAACGATCGCCTCACTCATATGCAGAAATTGCATCTGACGCAAGATCCGTCGAGAGCGGACTTCCTGCACAATTCCTACCAAGGAGTTGACCACGACGACCGGGACAAACAAGAGATTGTTCCAAGACTTCACTGCTACCAGCAAGACCGCTAAGACCAGGAAAATCAGATTAAAGTAAGTAAAGACATTGTCTCGAATGATCTGCCCAATACTTTTTTCTGTCTTAATCGTGACCTTATTTTGCTTGCCCTCTTGGATCTTTTTGGCTACTTCTTCCTGACTGAGTCCTTCTAATCTAACCATTGCTTTCCTCACTCATGTATTTCCAAGGGCAATCCTTCTGGATCAAAGAAAAATGCCATCTTCTTGCCATCAAAGTCATCATGGCGAAGGCCTGTATTCTCAATACCTAGCTGATCCAATTTAGCTAGATACGTCTCTACATCGTCCACTTTAAAGGCCAGATGACGCAGTCCCGCATGCTCAGGCAAGGGGAACTTCGGACGTTCTGGGGCCGTCGATTTGATAAAGAGTTCTAAAGTCAGCTGGCCCTGACGGAGATTGATCAAGATATCTCCGCGTTCGGGACGGTCATACTCACTGACAATCGCAAAGCCCAACTGGTCCACATAAAAATGCAACATAGCATCGCGATCCCGTCCAATGATGGCAATATGATGAATCGTGTCTAACTTCATCTGGTCCTACTTTCTATTTTCTATAAAAAGAAAAGGGAGTGGGGCAAGTGCCCTTTTTCCCTATCCTTATGATTGTTGCAATACTTTTCGAGGCTTGGTCCCTTCAGCTGGTCCAATCACACCTGCTGCTTCCAACTCTTCCATGAGACGAGTCGCCCGGTTAAAACCAACCGATAAGCGGCGCTGGATCATCGAAGCACTGGCTTTTTGGGTCTCGATGACGAGCGCTTTGGCCTCTTCAAAGAGAGGATCACCTTCATCAGAGCCACCCATACCTCCATCAAAGTCTGACTCCGATACTTCTCCTGGATCAAAGGCATCATCATAATCAGCTTCTGCCTGCTCTTTGACAAAGTTGACAATCCGCTCCACATCGTCATCTGAGATAAAGGATCCTTGTAGACGGATCGGATGATTTTCATCGATCGGTTTAAAAAGCATGTCTCCACGACCGAGCAATTTTTCTGCCCCATTTTCATCCAAGATGGTCCGTGAGTCGGTCCCAGATGATACCGCAAAAGCGACACGGGAAGGCACATTGGCCTTGATCAAACCTGATATAACGTCAACCGATGGCCGTTGGGTCGCAAGAATCATGTGAATTCCTGCTGCACGTGCCTTTTGTCCAAGGCGAATAATAGCATCTTCCACTTCTTTACTTGCGACCATCATCAAGTCTGCCAACTCGTCGACAATGACCACGATCAAAGGAAGTGGCACTTGCTTCATCTCAGACTGGACATTGTACTCAGCTACCTTGGCATTAAAGCCAGCAATATTGCGAGCACCCACTTTCGAGAAGAGCTCGTAGCGATTTTCCATCTCGTCAACGACCTTCTGCAGGGCTCGACTGGCCTTACGTGGGTTGGTCACCACTGGAATCAAGAGGTGAGGAATATCATTGTAGACAGAAAGCTCCACCATCTTTGGATCGACCATCATAAACTTGACTTCGTCCGGACGAGCCTTCATCAAGATACTCGAAATAATCCCATTGACCGCTACTGACTTACCAGATCCGGTAGAACCCGCTACCAAGAGGTGGGGCATCCGAGCCAAATCAAAAGTCCGAGCTGAACCATCTACAGCCTTCCCAAGAGGAATCTCAAGGAGTTTAGCTGGATCTGTTTTGGACTGCTCCCACAATTCACGGAAGGAAACCGTCGCAATCTCTGAGTTGGGCACTTCAATCCCGACCAGAGACTTCCCTGGAATCGGTGCTTCAATCCGCACATCCTTGGCTGCTAGGGCCAAGGCCAAATCATCTGCTAGATTGGAGATGCGGTTGACCCGCACACCGACAGCTGGTTTAACTTCATACTTGGTGACAGAAGGACCGATCTCTGCCCGCTCCACTGTCGCCTTGATGTTAAAGCTTGCAAAGGTTTCTTCCAAAATACGGATATTCTGGCGAACGATGTTTTTCTCTTTGGATTGATTTTTCGGCTTGTCAGGTGCGAAGAGATCAATGGTTGGAAGCTTGTACTGGAGGAGTTCCTTAGGTGTGAAATCCACTTGAACCTCTTCCCCATCGTCCTCGAATTCTTCGGCTTCCGGAAACTCTTCGTATGCTTCAGGCTCTTCAGGCCATTCTTGATCTGGCAGGTAAATCTCTGGTGTTGCTGGTGCGACAATTTCGGCTTCTGGGAAGGGCTCTGTGAACGGCTCTTCCGCCGCCAGCACCTCTCCCGTTTCAGGGTCTACAGGATGCCCTTCCATTGAAAGGGGAGTTGGAAGAACTGCACTTGCTTCTTCTTGCTCTTGTTCAGCTGCAGCAGCTTCCTCGGCAGCTCTCGCTTCTTTTTCAAGGAATTTCTGCTCGCGACGTTCTTTGCGTTTTTCCATAGAAGCGTGGAAGGCTTCCGATCCCTTTTCAAACAAATCATAGATGGAGTAGGGACTCATCAAGAGAATCCCCAATCCAATAAAGAGAAGGCCAATAAAATAAGAGCCAATATTTGAAAAGAGGAAGGAAATCGGAGCATAAAGAAGGGCACCGATCATACCACCACCGGCAAAGCTCTCCACTCGCAGATGAATCAGGTCTGCCATGATTCTTGAAAAGGTGACCTTGATCCCATTATTGTCTAAATGAAGGGAGGATACAAAGAAGGCCTGAAACATCAAGAGAACCCCAGCAAAGAAGCTTAGGAATCCTGAAATAACCCCTTCGTGTTTGTCCAGCCATTTAAAGGCATAAAGGTAGAAAAAGGTCGCTAAAATAGCCAAGTAAGCCAAACTCCCAACAAAGAGTCGGATCAAATTGTAGGCTAAGACCCCTACTGCCCCCAATTTCAAGGCCGCAAAAATTAAGACCAGACTAATGAGAATGGTCGCAATCATGCGATGAATCGCTTTTTTTCTTTCTAATTCTGCTTTGGACAGTCGTCTCGTCGACCGTGTTTTTTTTGATTGATTATTGTTTGCCATAACCTTTATTATATCACATTTCTAAGCCAGTTCTCTAGTAAAATCATTTCCTCAATTTTTCAGAATAAAGTAAAATAACAGTACCGAGTGGGCACTGTTCTTTAGAGCTGTTTAGAACGATATTCAATGACGTTCAAATCCCAAAATGGATCTTATTTAGATTTTTTATCATCTGGAGTGATGGTATCTAGAACTTGGTCGAATTTTTGCTCTCTTTCCAAGTCATGATCCAATTGAATGATATCGACTTGATCTTGTAGATTTGTCTGCGGAACTTGTGGTTTGTATGACGAGTCAAATCCTACTCCAATCACCAAGAGACTCGCTCCAAGAACGCAAAATCTTGTGATATGCCAAGCCATCGGTAAGGGAATTTTCGCTCGAATCCCTGATTTCTTGACCCAATCTGGATGGTCTCGCATCACGCGATTTGCTGCCATCAAAGGCATCAGGTAGCCAAAGAGCGCAATGACCGTTGTCAACCCAATCACCCGAAAACGATTCTGATTGGACGGAGAAACATGATTCACTTCCATCAAGACCATTCCCACAATCACTAAAATAATGACCAGCAATAGTCCCAAAGATCTCCATAGACCTTCCCTACGGTAGCATTTCAATTCATCAAACGACATCTCGTTAAAATTCTTATTCATTTTTTAACAACTCCTTATGTTTGTTCAAGTACTTCTTTCCATACCATTCTTCTAGCGATTTTCCTTCGAACTCGCGGTATTCCTCTGAATATTTCTTTCGATAATAACCATACAGTGAATAGGGTAACATCATCACTACTATCATGCCCAGCATAATAATATTTCCAAAAAATACCATTCCTATAAATGATATGGTTCCTAAAAAATCTGCTTTCACTTCCCCAACTTGGGGGAAAAGAAATTTCAGAACCATCCAACCTGCTACAATTATTCCACCTAGTCCAGCAATGACTTCTATGATCTTTTGCTGTCTAGCAGTTACACTAGGATCCTGCACTCCATAAAGACGAATTTTTAGCGATTTCATTCTAAATTGGACAATCATAAACAATATGATTCCGGTAAGAACATAGAAAAAAACCAAACCCAAAATCGTAAGGTATCTACCTATGACGGTGATAAAAAACAAATTCAGAGCAAGCACCATCCAAATCAGATACATATTCAAATTCAAGATACTAGTATAAGGAATCTTTGCATCATATTTTCTACGCAGATTTTTTCTACAAACAAGAAACCATAAAAACCAACACAAGAAAAACAGCCAGAGTGGATAGAAATTGATCCCCCAGGTTTCAACTGGTGCATCTGGATCAGGGTGATGAGTTTGCGACTCCATTAATGCAGAAAATCCAAACATGAACAGTATCCCCATAAATGAAAATAGTTTCCTCGCAATACTAAATGGCTTTGTGTAGATTTTTCGGCTATTTGTGTCCTTGACCATATAATCGATAAAGCCATCATGACGCAAACGAGGGCTCTCATAAAAATTGGCCCTAAAGATTGATTTTTTCATTCTTATCTTCCAATAACTCCTTATATTTTTTCAGGCTCTTTCAATTAATGTCTATTTCGATTGGAGGATTTACAGATGACTGTCTTCATCCTTCAAGTATTGTTTAGCCTTTCGAACGATATAGAGCGACTCATCTTCTGAGACTAACTTATGAAAGAGCTCCTTCGCTCTATGCTTATCTCCTTTGAGAGCAGCATTCAAAGCTTGGTAGTAGATGATTTCCAACTGCTGGTACTTGAAGTCATTGCTTAAGTCTTCAAAATAATCATTGCTTTGGTGCGCAATGGTTAAATCATAAAGAGCGAGACAGACCTCTTTTGTTTTCTCAGCCAGTTTAGGGTCTGTAATGGTCAATCCATTTAACTGAGCCTCTAGCTCTTCTCTAGACAAATCAGGATCTGTCAGGACGATTGATCGCATGAGATAACTCTCAAAAAAGTTCTTATATTTCTGCGGTAGTTCCTTCTGACTGATTGCTTCTCTAGCTTCTTTTATGACAGTATCGAAATCTCCCATCATAAAAGAATAGGCGACTGATGTCAGCTTAATATCTATCTGTAAAATGGCATTTTTCACATTCTTGTTCAACTGAAGGTATTGCTGCCAAAAAGCTAAATCTAAGTCTACATGGAGCAAGGTGTTGCACTTGTTGGTATAGCTCTTCTTGAGCAATTGGATGAATAAAAACAAGCCTGCAAGGACCAATAAGAGCGCAGCAGTCTGAAGAAGAGTATCTCTGACCACGAACCCAATACAAATAATGAGAAGCATTGCCAACAAGCCAGCAGATCTAATATAGAGTCTATAGTTTTTTCGTAGAGTTTTATAATCCAATTTGTAGCCTCCTATTCATGATTTTTTTAAGGAATCAGCTTCTCCAAAATCAAACAATTTAATCTCAATAGCCGTTCCTTCAACCTCTACTTATCCTCATTTTTATCAGTGTATCCTTCTCCCATAATCTCCTCACGAAGTTTCGGATGCTCTTCTAACCACGCCTTGGCTTCTTGACTATTATGAATTTGAGTATCAGATACTGAGAAATCATCATTAAAGCCATAAGCTGGTAGAATGTCTTGTCCTTTCGGTGCAAACCAGTGAAGAAGAGTTTCAAATGCTTCCTCTGCTGTTACCTTATCAGAACGAATATAAAGTTTGCATTCTTCTTTAACCATTTTCGTCTCTAGATCTGGATAAAGTGTATAAAGGTTAATATTTGTATCCGGAATTTTATCGCTTGCAGAGGATTGTGTTATCTCATTTGATGGATGATAGTATCCCATTGAACGAATAACTTCCGACAAGTTTGTAGCATAAGTTACGTTAAACACATCTGAGTCTTGAGAAAATTTGGTCCCTTCTGGAAATTCTTCAATTTTTCCCGATTCTATATTAAGAAAAACATCTTTAAAGGTGGGACCTTCTCCCGAAAAATCTTCGATTCTTACTCTATAATAACTAACGCCATTATAATAATAAAAGCCAACTAAGTTAATTGGTATGCTAGTTTTGTTATAATTACGAACAATTTGAAAAAGATCTAGTTTCCTCTCTGGCAAACCATCATTTTCCAAATCATAAAGGATTAAATTCCAATATTCTCCTTTTATTTGAAGTTTCATCTTATCTCTGTTAGATATTTCTGCAAGCTTTCGTTCATTAGTAGACGCATATTTTTCCCAATAGCTAAATAAGCATTACTAGGTGCGAGAACATATTGATTTTTATCCCCAAATAATTGAATATCAGAACGTTTCATTTTTGATAAGGTGGCAAAAGATATCTTTTCCGGTTCAATTTTACTCATATTTTTAGAAATAACCATATTAATAAAAACTGAACATAAAATAACTATTGGTGTATTGATCATCACAATTTTTCTATGTCCCTTAATCCATTTTTTCATCTTCTTGCTCCACCTTTTTGATAAGTAATGACTAACGTTTTGCCTTTTCTAAAGAGGCTACTCATATAATTTTTAATACGTTCATTTTCCACCAAATCAACTTATCTTCCATCATACCGAATTATCTATCTATATGCAACTTCCTTCTTAATTAGTGATTTATCAAATGTTATCAATCTTGAAACAACCTCAGAAAATAGAGAATCCCGTCCAGATTTGAAAGTATCGCAAAATTAAGGTACAATAGAGAAAGACAACTATGTTGGAAAGGAAGAATATGAAAAAATTAATCGCACTACTATTATTTTCCGGCTTGGCTTTGACAGCTTGTTCGTCTAATAAGACTGACGCTAACTCTTCAAGTTCAAGCAAAGAAAAGACAGAGCAGACAGCAACTTCTAGCTCTAGTGAAAAAGATCAAAAGAAAATTGAAGAAGAACAAAAGAAATTAGAACAACTGCGCAAAGATTTTAACGATGCCATGACCAATGAAAATGCTGTCTTCCCACAGCTCTCAAATGAAGTGGCTGAAGACGAAGCAGAGGTTAAAATCACGACAACTGAAGGCGACATCACTGTGAAGCTCTTCCCTAAATATGCCCCACTTGCAGTTGAAAACTTCTTGACCCACGCAAAAGAAGGCTACTACAATGGCTTACTTTTCCACCGTGTCATTAACAACTTTATGATCCAAACTGGGGATCCTAAGGGAGATGGTACTGGTGGCGAATCCATCTGGAAGGGCAAAGACAAATCCAAAGATTCAGGTACTGGTTTTGAGAATGAGTATTCTCCATACCTTTACAACCTTCGTGGAGCCCTTGCCATGGCCAATTCTGGTCCAAATACCAATGGTAGTCAATTCTATATCAACCAAAATAAGGATGATATTTCAAGTAAACTCCCAACTGACCGCTTCCCAGCTAAGATCATCGATGCTTATAAAAATGGTGGAAATCCAACCCTCGATGGTGGTAACTACACTGTCTTTGGCCAAGTGATCGATGGCATGGATGTGGTCGATAAAATTGCATCTGCCGAAACCGATGATAAGGACAAACCAAAAACAGATATTAAGATTGAAAAAATCGAGATCTTAAAAGACTACAATTTCAAGAAATAATGAAAAGAGAACCAAACGGTTCTCTTTTTCTATCAAATGTAAATTTTTCTTAGAAACTTTCCTTAGGTGAGTACGGACGTCAGCGAACTTCTGCGAAGTTCCATGACTAATTATTGAGCCTAAGGTCTCAATAATTCCGTGTGCCTGAAACAAATCTGTTTCAGGCACTTTTCTCACTGCGGAATGTTTCGGTCATTACTTGACTAAATTTAAAAATAAAATCATTTAGATTTTTTGAATTAGATGTGCCGCCTTATGTAAACAACAAAATTTCTTCATTCTAAAAAGCGAGACAAGTTTCTCTTTTTGTCTTTACGTTAATTCATTAAAGTCCCAGATTTGGTCCATCCAGCCTTCATAGAAGTCTGGCTCGTGGCAAACCATGAGAATCGATCCCTTGTACTCTTTCAGAGCCCGTTTCAACTCTTCTTTGGCATCCACATCCAAGTGGTTGGTTGGTTCGTCCAGTACCAAGACATTGTTTTCACGGTTCATCAAGAGACAGAAGCGAACCTTGGCTTGCTCCCCACCGGATAGCACCTGGATTTGGCTCTCGATATGTTTGGTCGTCAAGCCACAGCGGGCAAGGGCGGCACGGACTTCTGCTTGGTTGAGAGCTGGAAAGGCATTCCAGACTGCCTCTAGTGGTGTCTGACGATTGCCCCCTTCGACCTCTTGCTCAAAGTAGCCAAGTTCGAGGTAATCTCCCCGCTCTACTTCTCCAGCAATCGGTGGGATGATTCCAAGCAAGCTCTTCAAGAGAGTGGTTTTCCCGATCCCGTTGGCCCCGATGATGGCCACCTTTTGATTGCGTTCAAACGTTAGGTTCAAAGGCTTAGTCAAAGGACGATCATACCCGATTTGAAGATCCTTGGCCTGGAAAATAAAGCGGCCAGGAGTCCGGGCATTTTTAAATTCAAAGGATGGCTTTGGTTTCTCGCTTTGCAACTCAATGAGTTCCATCTTGTCCAGCTTCTTCTGACGAGACATGGCCATATTCCGTGTAGCCACACGCGCCTTATTGCGGGCTACGAAATCTTTCAAATCAGCAATCTCTTTTTGCTGGCGCTCATAAGCCGCTTCCAATTGCGATTTCTTCATTTCATAGACTTCAAGGAATTGGTAGTAGTCTCCTGAATAGCGGGTTAACTGCTGATTTTCCACATGGTAGACGATATTGATCACATCGTTCAAGAATGGAATATCGTGTGAAATGAGGACAAAGGCATTTTCATAATTCTGCAAATAGCGTTTAAGCCAATCGATGTGCTCTGCATCCAAGTAGTTGGTTGGCTCGTCCAAGAGAAGGATATCTGGTTTTTCTAGCAAGAGTTTGGCCAAGAGGACCTTGGTCCGTTGCCCACCTGACAAGGAGGTCACATCTGTATCCATGCCAAAGTCCATGACCCCAAGAGCACGCGCCACTTCATCAATCTTGGCATCCAAGGTATAAAAATCACGACTTTCTAGACGCTCTTGGAGTTCTCCAACCTCTTCCATCAGAGCATCGACATCGGCTCCCTCTTCCGCCATGGCCATATAGAGGTCATTGATCCGAGCTTCAGCTGTGAACAACTCATCAAAAGCGGTCCGTAAGACATCGCGAACCGTTTGTCCTTCTTCTAAGACCGAATGCTGATCCAGGTAACCTGCCGTCACATACTTAGACCACTCCACCTTGCCTTCGTCAGGTTGCATCTTACCAGTCACGATGCTCATGAAGGTCGATTTTCCCTCACCATTGGCCCCGACAAGACCAATATGCTCTCCCTTTAGCAAACGGAAGGACACATCCTCAAAAATCGCCCGGTCCCCAAAACCGTGGCTCAAATTTTTCACTTCTAAAATACTCATGCTTGACTCTCTTTCATTGATTTCACTCGTATGATTATATCATCTTCACTACAAAATGAAAAGGGAGCCCAACTCCCTTTTCAATTACAAGCCTAAGGCCGCATATGGTTTTCGGTAGCCCACTTGAACTACTTTTCCGTCTTTGACAAGCAGAGGCCGTTTGATCAGCATACCATCTGAAGCAAGGAGATCCGCCGCTTCTTTCACTGTCAGTTGATCCACCTTATCTTTCAAACCGAGTTCCCGGTATTTCATTCCACTAGTATTGAAGAAAGACTTGATCGGTAGGCCAGATGCTGCTATCCAGTCTTGCAATTCTTGGCTAGTCGGTGTTTCTGTGACAATATTTTGGCTTTGAAACTCACATTGGAGACCGGCCAATCCTGATTTAGCCTTTTGACAAGTCGAACATTTTGGGTATTCAATAAAGGTATACATCGATTTTATTTCTCCTTCCAGGTAATTCCTTCATGGTGTAAGAGCCAGCGTTTGCGATCGAGTCCAGACGCATAGCCCGTCAGTTGTCCATCTTTTCCCATCACGCGGTGGCAAGGGACTAAGATCGTCAAGGGATTGCGTCCAACAGCCTGTCCCACGGCTTGAGCTGAACCGCAAGAAAGATCCTGAGCAAGCTGGCCATAGGTCTTGGTCTCACCATAGGGGATTTCTCGCAACAACTGCCACACCCGTTCTTGGAAGGCTGTCCCTTGCGGTGCTAGTGGAAAGCTGATAGCGATTGGATCTCCCGCAAAATAGTGGTCCAACCACTCCTTCACCTTCTCATGGTAGGGATGGATCTGTTCCCGCGCCCCATAGGGATCAGGCGCCTCCTCTTTCGGATCATAAAAATCAAGCTCTACAAGGCCTTCTTCACTGACAACGATCGAAAGAAGCCCCATAGGGCTTTCATAAAATTGTTTAAGATAGAGAGTCATTGTAGGCTGCTTCCGCTCTTTGGTCCCAGCGGTCCTCTTCTGAGACCACTTGGAATAGACTAGTTTCTGCTTTTCGTTTGATCTTTTGATAAGCCAAACGGACTCCATCAATAGGGACCTTTCCACAATAATGGTAGCCCAATTTTTCAAGCAAATGTTGCATGACCAGATTATCCGGGTGGGTATCGCAACGGAAATCTGGCCCTTTTTCTCCTTCGATTAAACCTTGAAGGAAGGTCTGAGCCACCCCTTTGCCAGCAGCTTCTTTGGCTACAGCGACGCGGTGAAAAGTGATATACATATAGTTGTCATGCTCCCACTTGCCATCGTAAATCTCATTATAGGCCGCTTCATTTCCCTTGTGGACAGCTGCATAGGCGACAACTTCCTGATCTTCAACGGCCACATAGCCACGACTTTCTAGAATATCCTCAAAAATGATCTCTTCATCTGGATAGCCATCCTGCCACTGGTCGACCTGTCTTTGAGCCAGGCTTTCCTTGGCATCTTGGATGATTTCCATAATTCGCTTAATCTCGTTGGGATAAGCCATTCTAATTTCCATCCTGCTTTCAACCTTTCCTAGTCTTGATGGTAACGAGCATAGAGCTCACTCTTTTGCAGGCCGTATTGTTTGGCGACCTGTTTAATTGCTTGATTTTTCTTCATGCCCTCTTGGACCAAGGTATCGATCTCTTGGATCAAGTCGACCTCTTCTAGGTCTAGCTCTTCTTCCTTGGCTCCTTCGACGATCAGGAGGCACTCCCCTTTGAGGGGATTTTCTTCAAGAAATGCGACTAACTCAGAAATACTGCCGCGAGTATATTCCTCGTAGATCTTGGTTAATTCACGAACCAGGACGACAGGACGATCCCCATAGACAGCCAACATATTCTCTAAGGTTGCCTTCACTCGATGGGGCGATTCATAAAAGATCTGGGTCTCCGGATAGGCCACTTTTTCTTGGAAAAAGGCTTTCTGTTGCCCCTCTTTGCGAGGTAGAAATCCATAAAAAATATGAGGTTGAGGGGCTAGGCCACTGGCAATCAAACCAGTTATACCTGCACTAGGACCAGGAACAGCTACGACAGGAATCTCGCGTTCAATCGCTGCCTTGACCAAATCATGACCGGGGTCAGAGATACTAGGAAGTCCTGCATCTGAGACTTGTGCCACATCCTTTCCGGATTCTAAATAGGCGATTAGATCTGGAATTTTCTCCATGGCATTGTGTTCATGAAAGCTAGTCTGGGGTGTCGCAATCTCAAAATGCTTGAGCAAGAGGCCTGTATTTCTAGTATCCTCAGCTGCGATCAAGTCCACATCCTTTAAGGTCTGGACCATGCGGTAACTCATATCCTCCCGGTTACCGATCGGTGTTGGGACCAGGTAAAGCACCCCTGTTTTCTTTTCCCCTTTAAAACTTCGTTGGATCTGCATGCTTACTCCCTAAATAACAACTCATCACAAAACATACACTCTTCATCGTTCTCACGGCGTTGACCGTAGGAATAAGTGCAGATATGAAAACCGTCGTTATAAATACGTTGCAAATTTTCACGGCCATGGTGTTGTGACTTTGCGGATGAAGTCTTCTCAAATTCTCCCAAACGCTCTCTCAATTTATCATTTTCTAAGCGAAGAGCTGTATTTTCTTCGATGACTTGTTTCAAATTTTTCTTGATGGCTTCGACTTCAGCCAAGGTGACCAACAAATTCTGAGAAAAGCCGTCTAAAGCATCAAATAATTCTTTTTTATTCATTCTGACTCCTTAACTTTCTAAGCTCAAAACCATATATTCTAGAGCATTTTGAAAAGAAACATTGGCCTTCCACATGGTGCGAGCAAGATTCAATTTCTCAAGCAACTGCTGGGATCTACTCAAGCGCAACTGCTCTTCTAAAGCCAACTCCATCAAACGAAAGGCCTGGCTTTGTTTTTCCTTATCATCTGCTAGGCTCACTAAGCGGGTCACTTCCAAATAAGCACGATTCAAATTGGATTGACAACGTTCGATGAACTGATCACAAACTTTTGCCAGTTCAAAAAATGTAGCATTCTTTTTTTGTTGCTCTGCTTCTTCGAGACTAAAACTAAAACGAGCTACTAGACTTGCCTGCGTTTTAATCAAGCCTTCTTTTTCTAGCAGTTCGGTTAGGTAGGCTTGTTTTTTAGGAAAATGGACCTGCTGGGCCCGACTCTTGATAGTCGGTAAGATCAAGTTTTCATCGGATGTCAACAAGAAGAGATAGATCTCACTCTGGGGTTCTTCCATGACTTTTAAGAGAGAATTGGCCGCATTGGTATGCATCTTATCCGCATCTTGGACGATAAAGACCTGCCGACTTCCTTCAAATCCTGATTGAGAAAAGTCTTGAACCAGCGAACGAATGCGGTCCGTCTTAATGATCTGGTTGACTGGACGCACGATCTTTACGTCTGAGAATTCTTCTTCTTCAATCAAGCGGCAGGAACGGCATTTGCCACAAGGCCAGACTCCCTGCAAGTCTTCGCAAAACTGACTTTGAGCTAGCAAGAGGGCCATCTCAAAACTGGCAAAAGAGCCTGTAAAGAGATAAGCATGACTGAGCTGTTTGTGTTCTAAGATCTGGGTGAAGCGCTCCACCAATTCTGGCTGGAGCTGTTGGATCTCTTCTAGCTTCATTTCAATATCCCCAAGCGATTTTCTAAAACAGCCAAGACATCCGCAAAGACTGCTTCAAAGGATTGACTGGCATCGATTTTCACAATGCGCTCTGGTTCCTTTTCATACAAGGCCAAATAACCCTGTCTGACTTTTTGGTGAAGCTCCAATCCTTCCAAATCCAAACGATTGACTTCCCGCTCTTGGTTTTTCGCAATTCGAGCGAGCCCTTCTTCGACATCCAAATCAAAGTAAAGGGTGAGATCTGGTTTAAGACCATCTGTCGCAAATTGATTGAGCCACTCGATATCTTCCACACTCAGACCGCGACCATACCCTTGATAAGCGACCGAGCTATCAATAAAGCGGTCCATCAAGACAACCTTCCCAGCTGCAAGGGCTGGCAGGACACGTTCCACCAAATGCTGCCGGCGACTAGCAATATAGAGCAACAACTCCGTCTTGGCATCCATACTCGTATGGTCTGGATCTAAAATGACTTGGCGGATCTTTTCTGCAATGTCTACACCGCCTGGTTCACGGGTTGTAATAAAAGGAATTCCTTTTTCTTCAAGTAGAGGCAAAACGGCTTCTAGGACCGATGATTTCCCCGCTCCTTCTGGACCTTCAAATGAAATTAATGTACCGTTTACCATAGTATCCTCTTTCTAGTTTTCTTCTTTTTATTTTACCAAAAATAAGGGTAAAAATCTTGTATTTTAGGAGAGAAAATTTTTCAAAGTCATTTTCATTTTTTCACTTTTTTGTTACAATGATCTTATAAAGTTTTAGGAGACAACCTATCATGTTTAAATTTAAAGATATTCTGGCTATCATCTTGGGGGCCGGCATTTTTTCATTTGGGATCTATTTTTTGGTCATTCCCTTTCACTTCTATGAAGGAGGAGCAACAGGGATTACCTTGATCACCTATTACCTCTTAAAAGTCCCCGTATCCCTGATGAACTTGCTGATCAATATCCCTCTTTTCGTTCTGGCTTGGAAACTGCTGGGCAAGAAATCTCTTTATCTGAGCTTACTTGGGACTTTCTCGGTTTCAGCTTGGATGGCACTCTTTGAAGCCATGCCTCTCAGCCACCACTACCACCACTTTATTTTTACAGCCTTTAAAGGAGATATTCTTCTTGCCTGTATTGCCTCAGGGGTCGTGCTTGGTTTAGGACTAGGGATCATCTTCAATGCTGGTGGAACTACTGGAGGAACAGATATCCTCGCTCGCATCTTTAACAAATACACTTCCCTTACCATGGGGAAACTCATGTTGATCGTCGATGCTATCGTCCTGATTACCGTTGTTGTCGTCTTTCAAGATGTTCGTACAGCTATGTACACTCTCTTCTTCATCCTGATTGACACTCTAGTGATCGACTTGATTGGGGAAGGTGGTTTTGCTGGAAAAGGCTTCCTTATCGTTACATCTAAACCAGAAGAAATTGCCAAAAAAGTATCCGATGATTTGGGTCGCGGGATTACCTTTATCCGCGGAATGGGCTATTACAGCCGTAAGGACCTGGATATCGTCTACTGTGTCGTTTCACGGAATGAGATGAAACAAATGAAAGACATCATCAATCAGATCGATCCATTCGCCTTCATCACCATTTCTGAAGCCCATGAAATTCTCGGCGAAGGCTTTACTTTAGATAAAGAAAAACAACCCATTAACCGTTAATAGAAAAAATAAGGCTAGATTTTCATCTAGCTTTGTTTTTCTATTTACGATTTTCCTTAGGTGAGTACGGACGTCAGCGAACTTTCACAAAGTTCCATGACTAATTTTTGAGCCTAATGTCTCAAAAATTCCGAGAGCATGAAACAAGTATGTTTCATGCTCTTTTCTCACGGCGGAAAATCTTAGAATACACGTCATGATTAATAAAATCATAATTATTTTTATAGAATTTATTAGGTTACCTTATACAAAAATCAGACTGGATTGTCATCCAGCCTGATTTTTTATTAAATTGCTTTTGCGGTTGTTCGAGTGATTTCATCGACTTTCAAACCGTTGACTTCAAATTTACTACGGATTCCTTCTAGATCTGTCACCCCATCAATTTGAACTTCGATAACGACACGGTCGTCTTTGGTTGGGATATTGACTGTATTGGCGATGTTATACCCCTCTTCTACAATCAAGTGAATGATTTGTTCTAGAACGCCAACCTTATCTTCAGTCACAAAGCGAACACGAACTCCTTCTTCTCCATAACCGGATACTTCAAGGAAGGCACGGAAAATATCACGGTCTGTGATGACACCAGATACTTGGTCATTGTCCACGACTGGAAGAATTCCCACCTTGTTCTTATACATGAGATAGGTCGCATCTTCTAAGCTAGCAAATTTAGAGACGGTAATGACATTGCGAAGCATGACATCTTTGACCTTGGTCTTGTTCAACAGATAGTTCATCTCGAAAATAGACAAGCTTGTTGCTTTAGATGGACTTGCTTCTGCAATCGTACCTTCTGTCACCAAACCAACCAATTTATCGTTTTCAATGACTGGCAAACGGTGCAAACCTTGTTCGCGCATCAAATCTGCCGCGTGGGCAATTGTAGTATCTGGACTAATGTAAACCACTTTACGTGTCATAAAATCTTTAACAGCCATAACAAGTTCTCCTATGCTTTTATTAGTTTCATTATACTTGATTTTAAGAATGATTTCAAACGCTTTCAGCAGTTTTCTCTTGTTTTCAAAATTTAGAAAAATCAAACACACGTACCTTTTTATGCAACATTTAATCTTGTAAACTAATCTTAGTCACTAGTAACCGATTTATTAGAAGATAAGGAAAGTACAAATACCACAATGGATAATAATAAGAATATACCCCAGGCAAACTGAGAGTTCCACATAGATAAACTTGTAAATAAAATAGTTGCTATTGGCATTGATAATACTGATATAACCTTAAAAAAACTACTAGTTTGTGCAAGAATATCCGGTGGAAGTTTTGCCATTAAGAGACTATTTAATTTGGGATTTACCTTACTACTAAGATACATCATGAATGCCAACACACTAAAGGAAATAATTTCCAAACCATTTATCCAACCACATATTCCTATGACTATTAATAATCCACTATCTATTTGAAGTATTTTAATAAGTGATAGTTTAGAAAAATAATCATTAGGGGTCATTCCACCAATTAGGGCTGAAACAAATAATATTGTTTGAAGTAAAAATACCGACTGAGCAAAAGATAAACCAAAAGGAGTTATTTCTGTAAATTTCAGATTGTACATTATTAAAATAGCACTGCCTAACGAATTTAATCCTAAAATTGAAAAAATCATTAGACCAAAACGTACTTTCTCTTGATATTTAAATATACTTTTACTATTTTTGTAAAGGTTCTTAAGTTGTGAGATAAACCCATTTTCTGGTGAATAATTAACTTCTGGATGTGTCAATTGTCTTTGGATTTTAAGCAATACCATCGATGATAATAAGAAACTTATAGCATTTATCGTAGCTAAAAAGAAGAAATTATTATGAGAAATCGTTAGTAACCAAACTCCCAAAGTTTGACCAGAAATCAAAGTTATTTGACTAATTACTTGATCAAAAGAGTACGCTTCCATCAGCTCTTCTTCGGGAATGTGGGACTGAAACATGGGTAATACTAAGCCTCTTCTGTACTCTGCAATACAATCTGATAGGATGTTAATGAAACATACAATCGAGAAAACTAGCCATGAATTTTCTTTCGATAAGAACGCAACCATAATAAATAATACTGCTTGTATATATCCTAATAATAGCAACCACAATTTCTTATTCTTTGTTTTGTCAGCCTGCATTGCAATAAAAAGAGCACAAATCGTTGGAATATATTGTATAAAACTTGCTACACCAACCGCCAATTTACTATTCGCCATACTTGCTGCAAAAACTACAAAAACAAGATTATAAATAGTTGATCCTAAATCATCGAAGAAACTAGACAAGACCAGATTCCTAAAAAAAATATTTCTTAAAAAAACTTTCATCTGCTATACCTTTCTAGTAGAAACTTGATATACATAACTTCATTCAAATAAAAAAATATTTTTAAGTTTTTCAGAATTACTTTTTCTTTTATATGAATTAACGAAATATCGAAGTATTTAATTGTTATATCTAAATATAGTTTACTACTAAATTTTAAATATTTAACAGAGTTTCAAATATGAAATATCCTATCTCATACATCTGATCTTTTGCCTAATTTATATGTATCCCAAACTGGTCCAATTTTACCTCTAAAATATTAATCAGTTGACTATCACCAACAACTCGAAGAGACTCTATAAATTGTTTAATTTCCTTTTTAGAATTTTTTGACTTTAAGTAACCATTTACTAATTTTAAAAATTTCAACAACATGATTTCTAGCATATCATATGGGAAAAGAAGCTTTTCTAGCTCGAGTATAAACAATGGAACTTGAGTATCAATTTTTCTTAAAATTAATTCGCCAATTAAATTTATGTACGTTAATTTTAAAGAACTTAAATTGTGTTTAAGAAAATTATAATCTTTAGTCCTTTCCGCAAGCTGATCTCCAAAAAATAATAAATCTTCATCAGAAATTAAAGTCATTGTATTTCCAAATACATATAATTCAAACCATGTCCAAGATTCAATTGAAAATAGATAATCTACCAATACTTTTCTATCTTCTATATTTATTTCATAGTTTTGATCTAATGAATGAATCGCATTTTCAATAATAAACGACTGAATTCTTTGATATTGATCCGTCTCTTCACTCTGTAATACTTCGGTTAATAGATACTCTAATCCTTTAATATCCTGTTTCAAAAATAAAGTGGATATCTTCTTACCTAAAATAATATCTTTAGGTAATTCATAATTATTTAATTTATGGCCAAACTCTTCAAAAGTCATGTGAATTGATTCTATCGCTATTAATAATTTATCAGCACTTAACATTGTTTGCCCATTCTCAAATTTAGACAATTGTGCTATGCTTAATCCTTTTCTAGCAACATCCTTTTGTTTTAAGCCTCTGGCGATTCTTAGTTCCTTATATAATTCACCCAATTGAATTTTTCGATCTATATGCATAACTTATTATCCATTTCAGTCATTAGTAATTACGTTTATTTTACCAAATTAATAAAGGAAATTATATATTTTAAATTATTTTACTAAGAAAAAATCTCAGCCAGTACAAATGAAAAAAGAAAGGCCTTCAGGACCTTTCTTTCGAACATATTCAAACTGTTTTTCCTATAAAATTAGATTAATGTTTCTTCATAATAGAAATTATGCTATTTTTGAATCATTAGGAGTATATAGAAACTTTCCGCCGTGAGAAAAGTGCTTGAAACAAGATTGTTTCAAGCACTCGGGAGTTTTGAGACTTTAGGCTCAAAACTAAGTCATGGAACTTCGTAGAAGTTCGCTGACGTCCGTACTCACCTAAGGAAAGTTTCTAAATTATCTTTGTCATCAATCCGAAGAAAGGTCTTCAAGACCTTTCTTTTTAACATTCTAGTGAACTTTAGAAATCTTATCCACCAAGGTAGGCCTTGCGGACTTCTTCTGAGGCTAAGAGTTCTTTTCCTGTTCCGGAAAGAACGACTTTCCCTGTTTCCAAAACATAACCGCGGTCTGCGATAGCAAGAGCCTTGTTGGCATTTTGCTCGATCAAGAGAACCGTTGTCCCTTGTTTTTGGATATCTTGGATGATATCAAAGATTTCTTGGATAAAGATTGGAGCCAATCCCATAGAAGGTTCATCCAGAAGCAAGAGTTTTGGCGTCGACATAAGTGCACGACCCATTGCTAGCATTTGTTGTTCCCCACCAGATAGGGTAGCTGCATCTTGGTTCTTCCGTTCTTCCAAACGCGGGAAACGGGAGAAGACTTTCTTCAAGTTAGCTTGATTTTCTTCTCGATCTTTCTTCAAGAAAGCGCCCATCTCCAAGTTTTCCATAACAGTTAAGCCCGGAAAGACATGACGGCCTTCTGGAACTTGAGAGAGTCCTGCTGCTACAATCTTTTGAGCCGGAACCTTTTGAATCTCCTGACCCAAAAACTCGATTTTCCCAGCACTTGGACGCACCAAACCTGAAATGGTACGAAGAATAGATGTTTTCCCAGCACCGTTAGCACCGATAAGAGAAACAACTTCCCCTTCGTTTACCTCGAAACTGACATCACGGACAGCCTGGATCATGCCATAGTGTACAGAAAGATTTTCAACTTTTAACATAGACATTAGGCTTCACCTCCTAGATAGGCTTCGATTACACGTTTGTTGGTCTTGATTTCATCTGGCGTACCATGGGCAATCAAGCGACCATATTCCAATACATAAATCCGTTCCGTTACTTCCATGACCAAACTCATATCGTGCTCGATCAGCATGATCGTAATATTAAATTCTTTTTGAATGCGACGGATCAATTGGGTCAATTCTGCTGTTTCTTGAGGGTTCATCCCTGCAGCAGGCTCATCCAAGAAGAGGATTTTGGGCTCTGTCGCAAGGGCACGAACGATCTCCAAGTGACGTTGTTGTCCGTAAGCTAAGTTTTTAGCCAAGGTATCTGCTTCTTTTTCCAAACCAAAAATCGCTAACAATTCAAGAGCTTTCGCTTTCAACGCTTCTTCATTCTTGTAATAGCTTGGCAAGCGGAAAAGACTCGCAAAGACATGTGGTTTGTGGTGATTGGCAAAGGCAATCAAGACATTGTCCAAAACGCTCAAATCTTTAAAGAGACGAATATTTTGGAAAGTCCGTCCCAGACCACCTGCAGCGATTTTATAAGGTGCTTTACCATTTAGCAGCTGACCATCTAAGGTAATGGTCCCTTCACTTGGTTCATATACCCCTGTTAGGAGGTTGAAGAGGGTTGTTTTACCGGCACCGTTGGGTCCGATCAAACCAACCAATTCCCCTTCATTGAGTTCCATGGTCACATCCCCAACGGCTGTCAAACCACCAAAGTTTTTTGTTAAATTTTTTACTTCAAGAAGTGCCATTAGTTAGCCTCCTTTTTTGAGAGTAGTTTTTTCAAGCTGAATTCCCATGTTCCAAGAAGACCACCTGGACGGAAGATCATCACGAGAATCAAAGCCAATGAGTAAATGATCATACGTACACTTGAGAAGTCTTGAAGCACCATGTTCAAGATACCCAAGACGATGGCTGCCACAACTGTTCCGGACATTGATCCCAAACCACCAAACACGACAATGATCAAGACATTAATGGTATTGGTGAAAGAGTAATCTTTAGGAACAACAGAGCCGATAAAGCCGGCTTGGAGAGATCCAGCAATCGCCGCTGTGATCGCACCAAATACAAAGGCGATGACTTTGACTTTGGTCGTATTGATCCCAACAGATTCTGCTGCGATTTCATCTTCACGAACAGAAAGGGTAGAGCGTCCAATTGGACTACGTAAGAAGTTAATGGTAAAGATCGTTGTAATGACAACAAAGAGGTAAACCAATTGCCAAGTTGTAAAGGCTGGCAAACCAAGGATCCCAGCAGCACCATTGGTGAGGGTACCCCCATTGACGATCAAGATCCGGATGATTTCAGAAACCCCAAGTGTCGCAATCGCGAGGTAGTCCCCTTTCAAACGAAGGGTTGGAACCCCAACGATCAAGGCAACGACACCAGCAATCAAAGCACCTAAAACCATCGCGCCAAAGAAAGCCCCATAGGTTGGTGATTTGGAACCGAGAATGGCTGCAGAATAGGCACCAATCGCCATAAATCCGGCATGCCCGAGTGAGAATTGACCTGAGAAGCCAACAATGAGGTTCAAGCCAACTGCAAGGATAATATTAATTCCAATTTGTTCTAAAATTTGGATATAGAAGAGGTTGAGCACACCCGCTGCAACCAAGACTTGGATCAAGGCAAAACCTGCGACCAAAAGACCAAGCCAGACTAAATTCAGTTTTAAATTTTGTTTCATGGCTTACACCTTCTCTTTCACATTTTTACCGAGGATACCTGCTGGACGGATGAGCAAGATCACAATCAAGATGGCATACACAATGGCATCACGGAAGTCTGAAAGACCGATCGCTGTAGCGAAGGTTTCCAACAAACCGATAACAAATCCACCTAGGGCAGCACCTGGAATGATTCCGATTCCTCCAAGAACGGCTGCGACAAAGGCTTTGATCCCTGGTGTCATCCCCATCAAAGGCTCGATCGAGTTGTAATACAAACCAATCAAGACACCACCAGCACCAGCCAAGGCTGATCCCAAAGCAAAGGTAAAGCTGATCGTACGGTTTACGTTAATCCCCATCAATTGAGCAGCATCACTATCGACAGATACAGCCCGCATGGCTTTCCCCATCTTTGTCTTTTGAATAATAAATTGAAGAGCGACCATCAAGAAAACAGACACTCCCAAGATCATCAACTGAATATTGGAGATGGAAATAGGACCGAAGTTGTAACGAACTGTTTTAATCACTTGTGGGAAGGAACGGGTATTGGCACCTACGAAGAAGACCATCCCATATTCGAGCAAGAAGGAAACCCCGATGGCTGTGATCAAGGCTGCAATCCGAGTCGAATGACGAAGCGGACGATAAGCCAGGTATTCAATTACAACTCCTAAAATAGCTGTCCCAACCATGGCTAGGAGCAAGGCTACAAAGAAGTTCACTTTCCATGAGTTCAATAAGAAATATCCCATAAAGGCACCTACCATGTAGATATCCCCATGGGCAAAGTTGATCAATTTGATAATTCCATACACCATGGTATAACCAAGGGCCAAGAGTGCATAGACACTTCCCAAGATTAGACCGTTCACTAATTGCTGGAGCATTTGAACCATCCTTTCTAACAATAAAGAGCGAGGCCAGGAATTTTCATTCTCCCAGCCTCTTGTACAAACAACAAATGATAATTATGGTTTTACAGACTCAACTGATTTGACTTTACCATCTTTCAAGCCAATCATAAGAGCTGATTTAACCGGGTTGTGGTTCTTGTCAATTGACATTGTACCAGTCACACCTTCCAAGTCTTTCAACTTCGCAAGGTTATCTTTCAATTCGACAGAGTTCTTAGCACCTTTAGATGCTTCTGCAACCATGTAAACTGAATCATAAGCCAAAGCTGCGAACATTGAAGGTTCTTCATTGTATTTCGCTTTGTATGCTTCTACGAATTTCTTGGCTTTATCAGTCATTTCACCTTCAGTAGAGAATCCAGCTACGTAGTAGATATCTGTAGCTGCAGCAGGTGTTGCTTGTTCAACGAACTTAGCATCGCTAAATCCATCCCCACCAATGATTGGTTGTTTGATTCCCATACCACGCGCTTGGTTTACGATCTTACCAGTTTCTGTGTAGTAACCTGGAAGAACAATCGCATCGAAATCTTTATCTTTGATTTTTGTAAGAGCAGCTTGGAAGTCTGTATCCTTAGATTGGAAGGTTTCTGTTGCTACGATTTCACCTTTGTAAGATTTCTTGAAGGCTTCAGCAATCCCTTTCGCATAGTCAGATGAGTTATCGTAGTAAAGAACGACTTTCTTCGCTTTCAAGTTATCAGTTGTGTATTTGGCAATGATTTTTCCTTGAAAGCTATCGATGAAGGTAGCACGGAAGAGGTAATCTTGACCTTTTGTCAAATCATCTTGAGTTGCAGATGGTGTTACCAATGGAACACCTGCTTTACCAGCGTTGGCAACCGCTGCTGCAGTAGCACCTGAAGTTGCAGGTCCAACAAGAGCGTTCACTTTTGATTGAGTGACAAGGTTTGTAGTGACTGTAGCTGCTTCAGCTGTTTCAGACTTGTTATCTTTATCTGTGACAACGATCTTTTTGCCATCAGCTCCACCCTTAGCGTTGATTTCATCAACGGCCAATTGAGCACCTTTTTGTTCGGCGCTACCGTAGGCTGCTACTTCACCAGTTTTTTCAAAGTTAAAACCGACTTTTAGTTCTTTGCCGATTTCGTTACCAGTTGTGTTTGAACCTGAAGTAGAAACTTCACCACAAGCAGCAAGAAGAGCGACACTTGCAATGGTTAAAAATGAAAGAGCAAATTTTTTCTTCATTTGTAATGATCTCCTTAAATGAATCTTAAAATAAATACATTAAGAATATACCGAATTATCTGACAATTGTCAATAAAAAAAGCGCAATCCATCAAATGATTGCGTTTTCTAAACTTCTGTGACCACAGATGAGGTCTCCAATCGTTGCAAACTCCCCACAAAATCTGTATCTAAATCTTTGAGATGGCAAGGCAAGACTTTTTTGACATAACGTTCTTTCTTTAAGTCTTCCATGACTTGATCCGCCTTGTCACTGTCCACATACAATTGGACATAACGGCATTTCTTAGAATGGTACAAGACATCTCCGACAGATTGTAATTTTTTCCCGTCTCGATTGTAATACAATTTAACAATCAAGCCTGTTCTTTCTTGTTTCTCAAACATGGTCAATCCCTTTCTCGTTCTGTTACTAGTATATCAAATTTCAAGAAAAAGAACTACTCTTTTATGAGAGCAAAAAAGAGAGTGGGACAGAAATCGGTAATTCGTTAGAATTCGATTTCGTCGTCC
>ERZ824522.724-NODE-724-length-28634-cov-3.952867_pt1 | contig 28634 bp, 25 predicted proteins | sample MGYA00519935_ERZ824522 | MGnify/ENA primary metagenome ERZ824522 (study PRJEB31778, sample SAMEA3449160) | human gut metagenome | biome: human gut; feature: human-associated habitat; material: faeces | place: United Kingdom | collected 2010/2012 ...
GCTCTTTCAGTCGATTTTTTAAAATCATGGCTTTCGCCCCCTTATAGTTGAATACCTTGAATATCTTCGATGCGAACTAATTTGGTTTCCTTTTCTTTTTTCTTATTCTCACAGCTCAATTTGACCCAATCTTCATCGATATCCAAAATTTCATACTCGAATCCAACACCACTCACTAAAACAGTGACCGTTTGGCCTTTCAATTCTTCTAAAAGTCTAGACATGTCTTGATTTCCTTTCACTTGTTTTTCTAATCTTTTGATGCGTTTGTTCAATCTTTTTATCTTCTTTTCTGTGCTTGCATAAATGATAACCAGAAAAGGGATAAAAATAATCCACACGGCTCCCATAAGAAAACCTCTCCTTCTTTCAACTAAAATCATTGTAACACTTCTTTTTCTTTTTGACAAGTATTTTTGTCAATAAAATAAAAATAGTTGTCAAAAATAAAAATATGGTTGACAAGATCATTTGAGGTAAGAAATAAAAGGCCCGCATTTGCGCACCTTTTAACGATCCTTTTCTCCCTGCTATGAATCTGAAAAGACTTCAATAGTAAGAATTATAACTTTGGTCGCTACAAGATAATCTTACACGTGTTTAATCTTGATGAAGTCTAAACTAGTAGGACTGGGCTAGCTCTGATCATTTTCATCATCCTTGTTCCCTGCATCTTCCTCAAGCCACAGCAAAGTAATGATTAACTCATCAGCTTAAAAAACTTATCCCCCACTCATATCTAGGAGGTTACCATGTCAACTCTTCTTATTACCGTCCTTATTTTTTAGCTGGACTAGGTCTCCGCTCCTGCCTCAAGGGAAAAGGTTCTTGTGGCGATTGTAAGTGTTCCTGTCTTATTAAAGAAGAGATGCACAAATCTCATCTACGTACATAACTAAACGACAAGAAGCAGATATCAGAAAAGCAAAAACCATTGGTCAATTGAACCAATGGTTTTTATTATGTGACTTTCAGTCCGTCTCACTCCGTTAGGTGCGAGACAAAAAAACTCCAAACGCGATACAATAAAGGTGTTCAAGCCAATTGTAAAGCGAAAGGAGAAAAATATGGCTCAAAAAGCACATAGTTTATCACACACAAAGTGGATGTGTAAATATCACATTGTGTTCACCCTTAAGTATAGACGAAAAGTGATCTATAATCAATATCGAAGTAGCTTAGGCGAAATATTCCGCCGATTATGTAGTTATAAAGGTGTTGAGATTATCGAAGGTCACTTAATGCCAGACCATGTACATATGTTAGTCAGTATTCCACCGAGAATAAGTGTTTCAAGTTTCATCGGGTATTTAAAAGGTAAAAGTGCACTCATGATGTTTGACAAACACGCAAACCTCAAGTACAAGTTTGGGAATCGGCATTTCTGGGCAGAAGGTTATTATGTGAGCATAGTAGGGCTCAATGAAGCCATAATTAAGAAATATATTCAAGAACAGGAAAAGCATGATTTAGCACTAGATAAATTGAGTGTAAAAGAATATGAAGATCCCTTTAGGTATAGTGGCAAGTAATACTAAAGCCTCTTTAAGAGGCAAGTGACGAATTAATAGCAATGAGGCTTGAACAAAGTGAAAGCCAGCGTCTTTAGGCGCTGGCTAGTTATCTGGGCTCACAGCCCTGGTACAAACCACCCGTTTGACGGGTGGTCATGATTTACTCATTACTCTTGAATCGCATTCATATCCAATTGATGAGGTGGCTTTATTTCCTGTACCTTATTAAAATCACGGTATCCAAACTCAAAATGGTCCTCATTAGTAATACTTTGGTCTTTTTTAGAATCCTTTATTTTCGTATAAATAACAATTCTTGCTTCGCTTGGAGTCACTTCAACTTTAGTTTCTGACTTTTCCTTCTTAGCGACAAGCTCGATTTCTAGTTTGATTGATTGAATATCATTATTTTCATTTGAGTACAACTTACTTTCAATCATCGTCTGGATTAACTCATTGAATAAAGGAATATTCTTTTTAGCATCACCTTTATATTTTAGATATAGATAACCATTATCTTCAGTCATACTAAATTTATCCTTATAAGCCTCGTAGAGTTTCAGATAAACATCACTTCTACCAATCTCAGGTTCTTTGTAATCAGTTGCTTTTTTCCATTTCCATTTCCAAGGTCCCTTTTGAAAAAGATCCTGTGAATACTCTCCCAAGTATACCGTCCCTCTCCCAGGTGAATAAACGACATAATCACTTGGAACTACAAATGGTTTTCCAATTCTAAGTTCATTTTCTTTGACTTTTTCAGGATCCTCCTCGTCATTCTTTCCTGTAGCGTATATTTCACGCAATGTCAGAGTATCAAATTGAATTTTACCTTCACGATACACAATTTCATTGCGGGATTGGTCTGCTGGCTTAGAAATAGAACCAGCAATATACTTTCTATAGAATCCACTAGAATATTCTGTACTCTTTGCTTCTCGCAAACTCTGGATATATTGGTCTACTACAGAGCTTGCTTCTCCCTCATTTGTTTTTGACGGCCCCTGTTGTGGATGATTACTTGCTACAGCTCTTGCTTGCTCTTCCTTTAGACTTGAAGCTGTTTTCTGTTGACAGGCAACAAGGGGCAAGCAAAGAGCTATCGCACATATCATCAGAAATGTTTTTCTTTTATTTTGCATGATTATGATCCTTTTTCATTGTTTAAATCGAAATGTTCAGTATTTTGTTCAAAATCTTCAGGTTCTTCTACCCTCACACCAGTGTTTTGGTTAGAATAGGTGATCTTACTCTTTAAATCCATGGTTTTCTTTGCAGTTTCGCCATGAGAGGTGTAAGTGATTGATAAGGGTTTAAAACTATCCTTAGAAACTGAAAGAGCAACCTTGAAATATCCTTTTACCTTTGTGTCGGCAAACCCATAAAAAGCTGTAGTTCCTCCTAGGAAAATTGGTCTACTGATACTAATCATATTTTTTACATCATCTGTTTGATAATAAAGTACATAAGCATCCTTTTTTTCCGTAACCGTCATTTTCTTTTTATTCTTTTGATAGTATCGAATTGCATCTTGGAAGATTCCTATACCTGCATCATATTCACGAATACTATATCCAGTCCTCCATATTGAATCACCTGCTTTTTTATAAAAGGGAACCGAAGATTGCCAATATATTTCTTGTGTACCCTCTGCTGAAGTATAAATTCCACGGACATAATCCGGCCTCAATTCAAATGAACCATCAAAGCTTGTCTTAACAGTGGCATTTTTCTCCTCTCCCTCTTCCGGCTCATTTACAACCTTTACTACTTCATCTTCCATATGGATTTTGCCATTTTTCAAGTGTTCAAAAGCCTGAAGCCCCTTGTCGATGATTTGTTCTTGACTTAGTTCCTTTGAATCTCCCTTCTTTCCACTTTCCTGCTGACATCCGACTAGACTAGCCACTGCCAACAAACCAACAAGTGACAAGATAGGTTTTCTCATATTTAACATCCCCATTCTCCTTCCTCTCTTTCAGTAAGTCTACTGAATCTTTACTCTTCAATTATAATTTACTTTATAGCATTTGTAAATGTTTTCACAAATTTGTAAGAAGATTGTAATTTTTTAAATACAACAAAAACAGCTGAGAGCATGTCTTAGCTGTTTTCATCTAATTTTTAACGCACTTCTGCGTCTACTTTTTCTTCTAGTGAAGCTTGGATTTTTTCCATGTAGCGAGCGACTTCTTCGTCTGTCAAGCTATCTTCTGGATTTTGGAAGGTCAAACTGTAAGCCATAGACTTCATGCCAAGTCCTAGTTTTTCACCTGAGAAGACGTCAAAGAGTTTGATGTCTGTCAAGCGTTTTACGCCAGCAGATTGAATCGCATCAACCACTTCTTGGTGAGTCACTTCTGCTTTGAGGAGAAGGGCGATATCACGGCTCACTGCTGGGAATTTGGTGATTTCCACAAAGGCTGCGGCTGGTTGAAGAGCTGCTTCAATAGCAGATAAGTTCAATTCCGCCACATAGGTTTCTGGGATATCATAAGCCTTAGCTGTTACAGGGTGGACTTGTCCTAAGACCCCAATCACCTGATCACCAAGTGAGATCAAGGCTGTCCGCCCTGGGTGGAGACTCTTGATTTCAGAAGTTGCTGTATAAGTCACACCAAGACCCAAGCGAGCAAAGAGGGCTTCAAGGATTCCCTTAGCATAGAAGAAGTCAACTGGAACAGCTGCAGTTTGGAAGTCTTTTTCAGCGACTAGGCCAGTTAAAGCAAAGGCAAAGCTGTTGATTTCGTTTGGTAAGTCTTCTTTTGGATTTCCTGTCTGTTCAAAGACTTTTCCGATCTCGTAGAGGGCCAAATCTTTGTTCTTACGAGCGACATTATAAGCTACGGTATCCAAGATTCCTGAGATCATATTTTGACGGAGGACTGAACGATCCACAGTCATTGGCCACATGAGCTCTGTTAAGTTACTTGGCGCAGTCGCAAATTCAACTGCTTTTTCAGGAGTTGTCAAGGCGTAAGTGATGATTTCAGTCAAGCCTGCTCCTTCAGCAATAGTCCGAACTTGGCGACGCAATTTTTGAGTCGCTGTCAATTCACCTGCTGTCCCGTCATCTTTTGGAAGGGTTGCTGGTAATTTGTCATAACCATAAATCCGAGCGATTTCTTCAAAGAGGTCCGCTTCGATAGTGATGTCCCAACGGCGACGAGGAACGCTCACTGTGAAGCTCTCTGCATTTCCAGAAAGACCAAAACCAAGACGACGGAAGACATCTTCTACATCCGCGTAGGAAAGTTCTGTTCCAAGGACACGGTTCACGTCTGCAAGAGTAGAAGAAACTTCTACATCAGAAGTGTCTAACTGGCCTGCTGAAACGATGCCCTTACGTACGGTTGCACCAGCCAATTCAGCAATCATGCTCGCCGCCGCATCAAGGGCTTCATTAACAGTCGCCACATTGATCCCTTTTTCAAAGCGAGAAGAAGATTCAGAACGAAGATTGAGGCGACCACTGGTCTTACGGATCGATTTGCCATTGAAGACAGCTGCTTCAAGGACAACACGACTAGATTTTTCAGAGATTTCTGTAGCTTCTCCACCCATGACACCTGCAAGAGCTACTGGTTTGTCCGCAACCGTAATCACGAGGTCACTTGTTTCCAACTCACGTTCTTCCCCATCCAAGGTTACTAATTTTTCACCTGCACGCGCTTCACGCACACGGATATCAGTTCCTTCAAAGGTATCCAAGTCAAAGGCATGCATAGGCTGACCAAAGTAAAGCAGAATATAGTTGGTTACATCGACCACATTGTTGATCGGACGGATGCCTTCATTCATGAGGAGGTTTTGCAACCATTGTGGACTTGGTGCAATGGTCACATTGTCCAAAATACGAGCTGCATAGTAAGGAGCCTTGTCTGTATCAATGCTGACAGAAAGAGCATCTGCTGCAGCTTGGTCAGTTTCGGTCAAGGTAAATTCTTTGAAGTTCACAGCCTTGTCATAGATAGCTGCTACTTCATGTGCTACCCCACGCATCGAAAGAGCATCTGCACGGTTTGGAGTGATAGAAAGCTCGATGATTTCATCATCCAAGTCTAGGTAAGAGAAGACTTCTTCTCCTGGAACAGCATCTTCTGGCAAGATTTGGATGCCATCTGCGAATTCTTTCGGTACAACAGAGTCAGAAATGCCCAACTCACCCAAAGAACAGATCATCCCAAGGGATTCCAAGCCACGGATTTTCCCTTTTTTAATCTTGTAGTTGTCCGCGATACGAGCACCTGGAAGAGCTACCATGACCTTGATGCCTGCACACACATTTGGTGCTCCACAGACGATTTGACGAGCTTCTTCTTCACCCACATTGACTTGGCAGACATGAAGGTGTGTCTCTGGCACATCTTCACAAGACAAGACTTCTCCGACAACAATTTTTGAGAGACCAGCAGCAGGCGATTCCACACCTTCTACTTCGATCCCTGTGGTTGACATTTTTTCAGCCAACTCTTGTGATGGCACATCAATGTCCACCAATTCTTTTAACCATTTATAACTAACTAACATATGTAAGATACCAAGGGCAATGCTGAAAGCTAGATAGTTTTCCTAGATCTCCATCCACCCTCGTTTTGATCCTTTCATTTTGTGTTTTCCAGCTCGAGGCTGGCTTAGGTAGGTCATAGCCTCCCCTTCTCTAGAATAGAAGTTTCTTGTTCCTTCTAGATCAATTTCTTTCTCAACAACCAGTCTGTATCCACGGTATCTCCGGTGATATACTGGTGTTCACTAAATCGTTCAAATCCAAAGCGATAGTAAAAATCTTGTGCCTTAAAATTGCGTTCCCAGACACCTAGCCAAGCCCACTCAAAGCCACGGCTCTTGGCTTGATCCAGCGCAAAGGTAAACATTTCCTTGCCAAAACCAGCCCCATACCATTCCTTTTTGACATAGATCCGTTGGATCTCAAAGGACTTGTCCATCTCTACTGGCTCGGTCTGTGCTTGGCCCCAGTTGATCTTGAAAAAACCACAGATTTCTTGTTCTTCATTGAGGACAAAATAGGTTTCGGATTCTGGATCTAGCAGATCTTTCTCAATTTGCTCCAAAGAGAGCACTGTAGAGAAGTAATCTTCCAAATCTTTCTCAACAATATAGGGACCAAAGGTATCCCGATAGGTTTCCACCTCTAGGTCACGCAGGGTCTGTGCCTGGTCGATTTTTACTCTAACTAACATGATTATTTAAACTGTTCTGAGAAGCGAACATCTCCTTGATAGAAGCCACGGATATCATTGATTCCGTAACGAAGCATAGCCACACGCTCTTGACCAAGTCCAAAGGCAAATCCTGAATAGACTGTTGGGTCAATACCACTCATCTCAAGGACGCGTGGGTGAACCATACCGGCTCCCATGATTTCAATCCAACCTGTTTTCTTACATACGTTACATCCAGCTCCACCACATTTGAAGCAAGAAACGTCCACCTCAACCGATGGCTCGGTAAATGGGAAGTAAGAAGGACGCAGACGGATTTGACGTTCTGCACCAAACATCTTTTGCACGATCAATTGAAGCGTTCCTTGAAGGTCTGCCATTGAGATGTTCTTCCCAACGACCAAGCCTTCGATCTGATGGAATTGGTGGCTGTGGGTCGCATCATCCGTATCCCGACGGAAAACCCGCCCTGGAGAGATCATCTTCAATGGTCCTTTGCTAAAGTCATGCGCATCCATAGCCCGCGCCTGTACAGGTGAGGTATGGGTCCGAAGCAAGATTTCTTCTGTGATATAGAAGGTATCCTGCATATCCCGCGCTGGGTGATCTTTAGGCAGATTCATCCGTTCAAAGTTATAATAGTCTTGCTCCACTTCAAAGCCGTCTACGACTTGATAGCCCATCCCGATAAAGATATCTTCGATTTCTTCACTGGTTTGGGTCAAAATATGACGGTAACCACTAGCAACTGGACGACCTGGTAGGGTCACATCGATGCTTTCGCTAGCCAATTTGGCTTGGACTTTCTTTTCTTCCAAAAGTTTGGCCGTTTCTTCAAAGGCAGCCGTCAAGACATCACGCGCTTCATTGACGTGTTTCCCGATAACCGGACGCATCTCAGCAGAGACATCCTTCATCCCTTTAAGAATTTCCGTCAGAGATCCTTTTTTTCCAAGAACAGAGACCCGTAGTTCTTGCATCTCTTTTTTATTTTCAGCAGAAATCTGCTTCAAAGCTGCCAGCGTTTCTTCACGAAGCGCTTTTAATTGTTCTTCAATCGTTGACATATTTCCTCCATCATGGTCCCTCTACAGACATAGAAAAAACCACGCGCCAACACCCTCATTCGGAGCGTTGACACGCGGTACCATCCGTTTTTTATCCGTAAACCAGACCTTAATTTCTAAATCCTTTACGCAAGTGAATTCACTCAGCTTTCATGCAAAGAGCTTTCAGTCACGGCTCTTCTCCCTGTCGCACTTCCCTTGAGATACTAGTCTTGCAGATTTCTATTCGATTACTATCTAGTTTAGCAGATTTTTTGTTAAAAAACAAGTTAGATGAGACTAATTTCAATATACAAAGGAACAAGAGGCCGTGCATTATCTATTTGCCTTGTCTGTTTCATCTGATTGCCTTTTCAATAGAAGAGTTGCTGCTTGGTTAAAACCATCACACCAGTTATACCATTTTGCTTCATACTCATCTTGAGGTAAGATACGATGTTTTAAATCCAAAACAGAGGATATCTTTCTTTCCTCGCAAGCTTGCGCATAGAGAGCATACAATTCATCGCCACCATCTCTATCAAACTCAGCAGAAATCGTATCCCGACCTGCCAATAAAGCCTGATAAGCCCTGTGATGCCCGTCTGTAATCAAGAAGCGATTTCCAAATGCAAGAACACTAATTGGATCCACATTGATGATGTCTGCCGACTGATCCAGCATCTGGATAGCTTGTAACTTCTTTTCTGATAAATAAAGTTGGGTCGGATGAAGATCTGTTATCTTGACTTCCATTTCTTTCTCCTCTACCAAGAGTATAAAAGTTGGTTCTGGGCACTGGTAGACATTTTCAAAGGTCACGATTTAAAGACCTGCCAAAGCCAAATTCCCCCGCCATTCTTGTGATTCGTTTTCTTTTTATTTAATGACTTGTCCAGCATCTTTCAAGACAGATTCTGGAATAGTAATACCCAATTCATCTGCGACTTTTTTATTGATGACAGATTTTCCTTGGCTAAAGATTTCAACAGGTGTATCCGCAGGTTTTTGACCTTTCAAGATCTTCGCAGCCATTTTACCAGTTGCTACTCCAAGATCGTGTTGGTCGACAACGACTGAACCAAGACCACCAGCTTCTACCATAGCTGTCGCACTTGGGAAGATTGGTTTTTTAGCTGTTTTGTTGGCTTCGACAACTGTTGAGAAGGCTGAAGCGATGGTATTGTCGATTGGAACCCAGATGGCATCAACTTTGCCTGACATTACAGACACAGTGGAAGCAATTTCGTTTGTAGAAGGAACAGAATAAGGAACGACCTTGTAGCCTGCTTTTTCAGCCAATTTTGTAAATTCTTCTACTTGAGATTTTGAGTTATCTTCACTGGTTGAGTACAGGATCCCAATTGTTTTCACGTTCGGAGTCAATTCTTTGATTAATTTCAACTGTTGCACAGTTGGATTGTGGTCAGATACCCCAGTGATATTGCCACCTGGTTTTTTCAAATCTTTGACCAAGTTTGCACCGACTGGATCGGTGATGGCTCCCATGACAATTGGTTTGTCTTTAGTTGCACTGGCCAAACCTTGAGCAGATGGGGTTGCGATTCCAATCAAGACTTGGTTATCCTTGTCTACCAATTGTTTACTCATGGTTGCAACCTTGTTTTGGTCGCCTTCTGCATTGAGGAAATCAATGTCCACTTTGTCTTTGTCATAACCTTCTTCAGCCAAACCATCTTGAATTCCCTTGTAGATCAAATCAAGAGAAGGGTGGCTGACCAACTGCAAGACCCCAACTTTTGCCTTTTCATTGCTAGTTGCTGCCTTGTTGTCCTTACCAGCTGTAGCTGAATAGATCGCTGTCCCAATGACTGCTGCTGCAATCAAACCAATAATTCCCATTAACCGTTTATTTTTCATCTTTAATACCTCTTCTATTTTTTCATTTTCTTCTAATTTTCATCCTCTAAAGAATGCGACGCCATCGTTTCTTCATATCTTTTCTCCCTTCTCATCTAAAACAAAAAACACGCCCACACATAGCAAAAGCTATGTGAGGACGTGTCATCGCGGTGCCACCTCACTTATGGGAAAAGGATAGTCTCTCCCCATATCTCTGTCTTGTCTAGCAACAAGTTGCACGATAAGGTGTGCCAACCGAATTTTTATTGTTTCAAATTCATCTCATCATTAGTCCAATTTCATAAACTGCCGCTACCCACTCTCAGCAACCGTAGGCTCTCTTGAAACTTTCATTTACTACTTTTCTAATTTCTTACATTTTAAAATTTTCTTTCAAAAATGTCAATACTTTTTCTGCATTTTTTTGAAAACGTTCGCATTTTCTATTGAACATCCTCTTGCTTCTTTCTGGGATTTCCTCTCTAATTTTGATATAATTTACTAGAATAAACGCTAGAATGATGAGGAATCCCATGTCTTTTGATGGATTTTTTTTACACCATATGGTGCAAGAATTGAAGGCCGAACTCTTGAGTGGTCGCATTCAAAAAATTAACCAACCCTTCGAGCAAGAATTGGTGCTCCAAATCCGAGGCAATCGGAAAAACCAAAAGCTCTTGCTCTCTGCCCATTCTGTCTTCGGACGGATCCAACGGACCCAGACCAACTTTGAAAATCCTGCCTTTCCCAATACCTTTATTATGGTTATGCGCAAATATCTTCAAGGCGCTGTCATTGAAGGGATTGAGCAAATGGAGAACGACCGGATTCTTGAAATCCGTGTCTCCAATAAAAACGAAATTGGAGATGCTATTTCTGTCAGCCTCATGATCGAAATCATGGGCAAGCACAGTAATATTATACTCCTGGACCGCACCAGCAATAAAATCATCGAAGCTATCAAACATGTCGGCTTCTCACAAAATAGCTACCGGACCATTCTCCCTGGATCGACCTATGTAGCGCCTCCGAAAACAGACGCGGTTAATCCTTTTACAATTGGAGATGAAGCACTCTTTGCCCTTCTTCACAAGGAAGAGTTAAGTCCAAAGAACCTTCAAAAATGTTTCCAAGGTTTGGGGCGAGATACGGCTCAAGAATTAGCCAAGCGACTTGAGACGGATGAAAAATTAAAGACCTTCCGTGACTTTTTCCAAGCTCCAACTGAGCCACGCCTAACAACCAAATCCTTCTCGGCTATCCCCTTTGCAGATGCCTCCAGTCAAAGGTTTGAGACACTTTCCGATCTGCTGGATGACTATTACCGAGACAAGGCTGAGCGCGATCGGGTGCAACAACAGGCCAGTGAGTTGATCCGCAAGGTCGAAAACGATCTTGAAAAGAACCGGAAAAAATTAGCCAAACAAGAAGCGGAGTTAGCGGCGACCGACAATGCGGAAGAATTCCGCCAAAAAGGAGAATTGTTGACAACCTTCCTCCATCAGGTACCAAACGACCAAGACCAGGTTGTTTTGGATAATTACTATACCAATGAACCGATCACCATCCAACTCAATAAGGCCCTGACCCCCAATCAAAATGCCCAACGCTACTTCAAACGCTACCAGAAGTTAAAAGAAGCCGTCAAACATTTGACCATCCTCATTCAAGAAACCAAGGAAACCATTTCCTATCTTGAAACGGTTGAAACAGCCCTTTCTCAAGCGAGCCTAGCTGAGGTGGCAGAGATTCGAGAAGAGCTAATCCAGACCGGCTTTATCAAACGGCGCAACCGTGAAAAAATTCATAAACGGAAAAAACCAGAAAAATACCTGGCTAGTGATGGAAAAACCATCATTTTAGTGGGTCGCAATAATCTGCAAAACGATGAACTGACCTTTAAGATCGCTAAAAAAGACGAGCTCTGGTTCCATGCAAAAGATATCCCGGGAAGTCATGTCGTCATTACAGGAAATCTAAATCCATCGGATGAAGTGAAGACCGATGCTGCAGAGTTGGCCGCCTACTATTCCAAGGCCCGTCTCTCAAACCTGGTCCAAGTAGATATGATCGAAGCCAAGAAACTCAATAAACCAACTGGTGGAAAGCCCGGCTTTGTCACCTACACAGGCCAAAAGACTCTGCGGGTCACCCCAGAAGAAGAAAAAATCAAAGCCATGAAACTAACGGACTGATTTCAAATATAAAAGGTTGAGCGACGCTCAACCTTTTAGAATGTAGACAAATTGTTCTACGTATGCTGAAAAAAATGAGGTCTACTTTTAGGATCATTCAACATATATTGAAACTTTCCGCCGTGAGAAAAGTGCTAGAAACAATCTTGTTTCTAGCACTCGGGAGTTTTGTCCCAGCCTCTTTTTATTCTGCTTTATTAATGTCTTCTTTGACCTCATCAACATTGAATTTGGCAAAGAGGTACTGACGGTCTTGAACTGGGAAACGTTGATCCAGCTGATCGATGGCCCCCACCTCTACAATCCCTTCTGTGATGACAAAATCCATGACATGGCCACCAAAGGTGTGGTCATCTGAAATAAAGTGCAAATGATAACCAGCCACACTCACGCCATGGAAAATTTCGGGTGTCCAAAAACCGACGATGGTTCCAGTGACATTTTCCCGTGTATACTCTGGCTGATGGGTTGCAACCTCTGCAAACTTCATTTCTGGCGTTGATTTTGGAATCATACGGACATGCATCTTGGCAAAGTCACCACGAATCTTAATGGAGCGGAAAAGATTTTCCCCATCATAATAAGACTCAATACGGGCTTCCAATTCCTCGTCTGTCATTTCAAAGCGTTGGCGGAAAATCACTTCTGCTTGGTGAGGGACGACTGCTGCATAAGGAACCTTAGCATCCGGAGAAACTTCGACTATTTCAGGATGGTCTCCTGATCCCTTGGCCTGATATGCCTTACCATCTAATACGATCAACTCTCCATCAATAGAATCAAGCGTCCCAACTCCTAGATCTCCGTGTTCCAAGAGTTCTCCAATCGTAAATGAACCCCCGTACAGACCCGCCATTAGGGCACCTAAGGTATTGTATTGAAAAAGTTTCACTGGTTCCATGTTTTTCTCTCCTCATTCTATCTTCTACCAGTATACCACAAACTATTCCGAATCTTCACGATATGGTTTTGATTAGAGGCTATCATAGAGGGTTTGCATCTGCACATCGTCTGGTACGATTGCCAAATACTGATTAGCCACTTCACGCGCCTTCGTCACATCTCCAGCCTCACGCAACAAGTAAACATAGGCTTCGAGGAATTCTGGGTTGTCCTTTAAATCCTCATAAAGCTCTTGGTAGGCTGAGACGGCCTCTTCTGTTTTCTCCAAGGCAGCCAAAGCACGGGCAATGTTCCAACGGGTGACAACCGTTTCGACTTCTTCATTTTGCCAAGCCAAGACTTGGTCAAAGCGTTCCTGTTCCAAATAAAGGGTGGTCAGGCGAAGAGCAATCTCTTCGAGATCATCTGCCACTTCTTTAGCCTCTAATAGATAAGCTTCTGCCTGTTCAGGCTGGTGAAGTTCATAAGAAAGCTGAGAAGCAAGAAGCTTCAACTGGGCATCAAAGGGATTCTTCTGGATCCCTTGTTTAGCAATCTCAAGCGCTTTTTCACGGTCATTTTCAGCCTGTAAAGCCAAGGCATAACCATACTCATAGCCCTCAAAATCAGGCGACAAGGTATCAATTTGTTTGTAGTAAATCAAGGCTTTTTGGAATTCTTCTTGGTCAGACAATAGGGTCGCCAATTCGTAGGCAATCTGGTCATCAAACTCAATCTCCAGGGCTTTCTCTAAGAAGGGCACAGCCGCTTCAAACTTACCAAGATTGGCATAGGCAAAACCAATCCGTTGATAGGTAGAAATCCCAGTCGCTTCCAAAATCTCCCGATTGTCCAACTGGGCATACTCTTGGATAGCCTCTTGGTAGCGTTCTAATTCCAGATCAATTTCAGCTAGTCCTAATTGAATGATGGGATCATCAGACAGACGGGCTGCTTCAACTAATTTTTCACGCGCCACATCTGCTAAGCCTTCCATCTGATAGAGATCCGCCTTAACCAAGAGACTCGCCACATACCAGTTAGAGTCTGGCTCAATTTCTTCTAAATAAGCAAAGGCCTCTTCCATTTGTCCTTCCTCTGCAAGGATAGTTGCCAAACTTAGATACACTTCTGGATAGGTTTCTGCAATCTGTTCATAGATCTCTTTTGCCTGAGGGTAAAAACCGATACTTTCAAGATATTGACCTAAATCCAATAATTGTGCTTCACTATCTTCTAACAAAGCCTGTTGAAATTGAACTTCTGCCTCTTCTAGCTCTTGCCGATCGAGAGCCTCTACCATTTGTTGACTATGACTCACTGTGTGTTTCCTCTTCTACTTCATTATGTTCTTCATACAAACCACTGACGACCTTATACCATTCAAAGATAGCTCCAATCACCACCTTAGCAGATGCATAGACTGGAATTCCAAGGAAAACTCCCCAGATTCCAAACATAGATCCTGACGTCAAGAGCACAAATAAAATGGTAATCGGGTGGATATTTAACTGGCTTCCCAAAACCAACGGTGATACAAAACGTCCTTCAATGGTTTGCTCCACTGCAAATACAATCAAGACCTTGATAAACATCTCTGGTCCTGCTACCAAGCCCAATACTAAGGCAGGTAACATGGCTAAAAAACTACCCAAGTAAGGGATCAAATTCAAGATCCCCGCAGAGATCCCAAGTGTCACCGCATAGCGCAAACCAATGATCTTAAAGAAGATGATGAACATAATGGCGACGACAATGGCTACCGTAATTTGCCCTCGAACGTAGTTGGAGAGTTGGGTATTGACGTCTGAGAGAACTTGTTCCGCCGATTTACGAATCTTAGTTGGTAAGAAGCGAACAATGTGGCCCTTTAAATTTTTTCCATCTCGAAGAAGATAAAAGACAATAAAAGGCATAATGATCAAGGCAACAATAACTTGCGAAGCCACTCCGATCAAGTTGCTGACCCAATTGACAGCCCGCCCAGAGATCGAACTGGCCCAAGTAGTAATATTTGCAGACAATTCTTTGGTGATCTCATCCAACTGGGGTTTGATATCAGAAGAGACGCGATTGTCTAGAAAATCGTCGATGGTTGCATTAGCCTTCTCCAAATAAGTTGGCAGGTTATGAAAGAAACTCACCACTTGTCGTTGGACAGCTGGAATCACGACAGCCAGACCCCAGATTAAGAGCACTGCAATCAAGAAAAAGACGAAGGAAATCGCAAAAATCCGCTTAAGACCTTTTCTTTCAAGAAAGTCGACAATAGGATTGAGCAAGTAATAGAGCAAACCAGAAATAATGACTGGCAACATGACAGCTCCTGCAAACTCAAAAATCGGAATAAAAATAAAGGTGATCTTACTCAAGACCAAGAGGTTCAGACCCAAGAGCAAGGTAACTAAAAATACGGTAATAGCCTTGTTGTCTAAAAACCATCTAAAAAACCAGGACATACTAAACTGTTTTTCTTTATTATCCACGGAAAACTCCTTTTCATTTCAACATGTATCTATTTTAGCATTTTTTGAGCGTGAAGTTACGAAAAAACTAGTAAAATCAGAAAGACCATTCCCTTCTTCAACTAGCAATTGCCTTCCAATAGGACCTTTGATATAATAAACCTAACAAATCTTGCGAGGTGACCTATGTCTCAATCTATTTATTTCGGTACCTATACCAAAAAAGAATCCAAAGGAATTTACAAGGCACAATTTGACCCTGAAACAGGGGCATTGAGCCAACTTGAACTAGTGGCAGCTGAACCCAATCCAACCTATATCGCTTTTTCTAAAAAAGGCAATCTTTATAGTGTCGGAGCTGAAGATGGAAAAGGGGGAATCGCTAGTTTTACAGCCGATTTTCAGCCACTCAATCACATTGTCGAAGAAGGGGCTCCACTCTGCTATGTCTCTGTCGATGAAAAGCGTCAACTAGTCTATGGAGCCAACTATCACAAAGGGCAAGTTCTCGTATACAAGATAGAGGCAGATGGGCGTTTGTCTTTTGTCAATGAGGACACTCACCAAGGAAGTGGTCCCCACGCCAATCAAGCAAGTCCACATGCCCACTATGCAGACCTTACACCAGATCAGTACCTGATCACGTGTGACCTAGGAACAGATAGTTTGCATGTCTATGATGTCAGCGAGGAAGGAAATCTAACCCTGATCAATCAGTATCAAACAGCCCCAGGGGCAGGACCTCGTCACCTGGTCTTTCATCCCCACTACAAGACTGCTTATCTCATCAATGAATTAAATGCCACAATCGACGTCCTATTTTATGACGGTGTGGGTGAATTCGAACACTTCCAAACCGTTTCCACACTTCCATCAGACTACGATGGTCAAAAATGGGCTTCTGCTATCAAGCTCTCAGCCGATGGAAAATTCCTTTATGCATCTAACCGTGCTCACAATTCTATCGCTGTATTTAAAGTTGTAGCAGATGGCAGCTTAGAACTCATTGAAATTGTTCCAAGCCAAGGGCTCAATCCACGTGATTTCACGCTTAGTCCTGATCAAAACTATTTGATCGCAGCCCATCAAGATTCACCTAACGCAAGCGTCTTCAAGCGAGATCTAGCTAGTGGAAAATTGACCCTCCTATCCCACGACTTCTATGTCCCAGAAGCTGTTTGTACTGTTTTTCATTAAGTCGTTTTAGTTGTCAAAGCTCTAAAAAAATGATTAAATAAATGAGAAAAAGGCGCGAGCCTGATTTCATAACTTATATTTTAGGAGATCCAAGCATGAATCCAATGGACTTATTTAACCAAGTAAAAGAAATGATCGAAAAGAAAGATTTTGACGCTGCAAAGAAATTTGTTGAAGACAACAAAGACAACCTCGGTGACTACCTTGAACAAGCAAAAGGGCTTGTTTCTGGAAATGAAATGGTCAGCGGTGCCTTGGACAAAATCAAAGGCTTGTTCTAATAACACTACTCCTCAACGCTGTAGTTGAGGAGTTTTTGTTTGAGCTGATCGCAAAAAAAATCCTTGAGAAAACTCAAGGATCTTTTTAGTCTAGTAAACTAGATTATTTCTTAAGGTTGTAGAATGATTTCAATCCACGGTATTCAGCTACTTCACCAAGTTGATCTTCGATGCGAAGCAATTGGTTGTATTTAGCGATACGGTCTGTACGTGAAAGTGAACCAGTCTTGATTTGTCCTGCGTTTGTTGCAACTGCGATATCAGCGATTGTTGAATCTTCAGTTTCACCTGAACGGTGTGATACAACGGCAGTGTAACCAGCTTCTTTCGCCATTTCGATAGCGTCGAATGTTTCAGTAAGAGTACCGATTTGGTTAACTTTGATAAGGATTGAGTTAGCAGCACCTTCTTCGATACCACGTGAAAGGTAGTCAGTGTTTGTTACGAAGAAGTCGTCACCAACCAATTGAACTTTACCACCAAGACGTTCAGTAAGAGCTTTCCAACCGTCCCAGTCGTTTTCGTCCATACCATCTTCGATAGTGATGATTGGGTATTTGTTTACCAATCCTTCAAGGTAGTCGATTTGTTCAGCAGCAGTGCGGACAGCAGCTCCTTCACCTTCGAATTTAGTGTAATCGTAAACTTTGCGTTCTTTATCGTAGAATTCTGATGATGCACAGTCAAATCCGATAAATACGTCTTTACCTGGAACATAACCAGCAGCTTCGATAGCAGCGATGATAGTTTCTACACCATCTTCAGTTCCGTCGAAACGAGGAGCGAATCCACCTTCGTCACCAACGGCTGTTTCAAGACCACGACCTTTAAGGATTTTCTTAAGTGCGTGGAAGATTTCAGCACCCCAACGAAGAGCTTCTTTGAATGTAGGTGCACCAGCAGGTACGATCATGAATTCTTGGAAAGCGATTGGAGCATCTGAGTGAGATCCACCATTGATGATGTTCATCATTGGAGTTGGAAGAACTTTAGTGTTGAATCCACCAAGGTAGCTGTAAAGTGGGATTTCAAGGTAGTCAGCAGCAGCACGAGCTACAGCGATAGACACACCAAGGATTGCGTTTGCTCCCAATTTACCTTTGTTAGGAGTACCGTCAAGAGCGATCATAGCACGGTCGATAGCTTGTTGATCACGTACATCATAGCCGATGATTGCTTCAGCAATAATGTTGTTTACGTTGTCAACAGCTTTTTGAGTACCAAGACCACCGTAACGAGATTTGTCACCGTCACGAAGTTCAACTGCTTCGTGTTCACCAGTAGAAGCTCCTGATGGAACCATACCACGTCCGAAAGCACCTGATTCAGTATAAACTTCTACTTCAAGTGTTGGGTTACCGCGTGAGTCTAGGACTTCGCGAGCGTAAACATCAGTAATAATTGACATTTCTTACTCTCCTTATTGAGTTATATTTTTTACTCCTCTATCATATCGTAATTAGGCTATTTTTTCAAGAAAAAACAAGGAAATCTACGAAAATTGAGAAGTTTTTAACAAGAAAACGGTTCCACTGCCTTATTTTCTTCCATTTCCCCTCCTTATTTAATTTTTTAGCATTCTTCTACTCTTCTGCTACGCTTTATGCTATACTAAACTTATGACAGATATTAATAAAACAATTTTAGAAAAAGCTGCTGGTCCTACTCGGTTCAATCCTGATGAACAGCGTCGATTTTTGGAGACATATGAGGAGCGTGTGATTGCTTCATGTACCTTGGAGGAGGCAAGGGACAATCTCTATTTAGAGCACTATTCTTCAATTCTCACGAACATTTCAGAACGCTTTGAGCCTGTATTAGTCAAGATTTCGCCTGCCTTGGATGAAAGCAGCCAACTTCAATATTTGAAAAAAACAAAGGATCTTGGTCTTGTGGCAAGCATTGTTTCAGATGACTGTCGCCATTCCCCCTTTGGTCTCATCATCCATACTGACCACCCATCTGGAATTTCTCCAACAGATATGAGTCTCCAGTATCCAAATTTGTTTGAAAAGAAAGAAGAGACTGCCAGTCCAGAAAAGAAATCATTTTGGAAACGTCTCTTTAGCTAAAGAAAAACCAATGGAAGGGAACATCTCCTTTCCATTGGTTTTTTAGTTTGCTTTTATTTTTAAAAGGTTCCCAATATTTCGAGCACAGGAAATCAGATTCCTTTCAGCATGAGCGAGTGCATCTGCTACCTCACAAGAACCAGGTACGATAGAGAAGGCAGCTTCAATGTGATGACTAGGAAAAGCAGGCAAATCCTCCGCTAAGCTACCACAAATAGCTATCACTGGGATCTTCTCTGGTGTTCGTTTGGCCACCCCGACAGGTGCCTTCCCAGAAAGGGATTGGAGATCCATCCTACCTTCTCCTACGACGACCAGATCCGCTTTTTGAACCTTACGATCGAAGTCGATTAGATCCAAACTTTTCTCAATTCCTGAGGAAATCTGACCTCCCGCAAAAGCAACCAAGCCAGCAGCCATCCCACCTCCAGCTCCGGCGCCAGGCATAGACAAAATTCGTGCATCAGCTAGCTGGTAAAAATCCTGCATAGTCTGATCAACAGCTGGAAATAGAAGGGGATTCAATCCCTTTTGCCCACCAAAGATATAGGTCGCTCCTTGACTGCCACAGAGAGGATTGGCTACATCCGTTAAGACTTGGAGCTCGATGTCTTCTAAAGCTTTTGGAACCGCACTGGTATCTATTCTAGCCACACGACCGAGCGAAGCCCCTACAGGACGAAGCAGATGGCCTTGATCATCATAGAAGGCTACACCTAATCCAGCTGCCATCCCAATCCCACCATCATTCGTTGCAGAACCGCCAATTCCCACACAGATCGTTTTAACCCCTTGGTCAACCAATTGCAAAATCAGTTCACCAATTCCTCGTGTTTCCAGTTCAAGAGGATTTCGTTTTTCAGCTGGAATGGTGCCTAAACCGACAAGTGAAGCCATCTCAAAAAAAGCCATCTCATCTTTTTGGTAGTAAGACATTGAAACAGGCTGTCCAAATGGTCCGGTTACTTGAGTTTGGTACTCCGTTACATCCAGAACTCCAGCTAGGGTTTCCATGGTGCCTTCGCCTCCATCCCCTATGGGAAGGAGGTCAAAAGTTGCATCTGGTAGAGCCTCTTGAAATCCTTTTTTTAAGGCTTCTGCTACTTGTTTGGCGGATAAGGATTCTTTAAATGAATCCGGGGCTAGTAGGATATGCATGCTGTTTCCTTTCTATGCTGGTCTAGAATTTCAAGAACAAGGCTTAAATCCCTCTTCTCGATACGATATGGGGCTCGCTCAGCGACGATTGGCTTGGCCATAAAGGCAATCCCGATACCGGCTGTTTCAATCATCGGAAGATCATTGGCACCATCTCCCATCGCAATCGTCTGACTTCGTGGAATATGATTTTCTCTCGCCCATGTCAGGAGGGAGTCTTTTTTCATTTCAGGAGTCACAATCTCACCGAGGACTTCTCCTGTCAAACGGCCATCAGAAACCTCTAAACGGTTGGCTCGGACCAGATCAATTCCTAAAGACCTCGCGATAGGATCGATGACTTCATGAAATCCCCCTGAAACAAGGCCAACCTTGTAACCTCTTTGATGAAGTTCCGTGATTAAGGTCTTAGCTCCCGGTGTAACGTCCATCTGCTCTATAATTTTCGGAAAGATAGATGTCTCCAAACCTTTCAATAAAGCGACACGCGCCTGTAAAGATGCTGCAAAATCCAGCTCTCCATTCATTGCTTGTGCTGTTATCTCTGCTACTTTTTGTCCCACGCCAGCTTCTTGAGCTAGTAGATCAATCCCTTCCTGTCGGATCAAGGTTCCATCTACATCCATAACGAGGAGACCGGTTACTTCTTTCATCGCTTTCCTTTCTTATTTCTCCCTTACTATACAAAAATAGGGTTTAAATTTCAAGTTTCAATGATCATTTGAAGATAAAAAAACGACCTCCTAAGAAGTCGTTTTTTTGTTATTAGAAGCGAATTTGCTCCCGAGTTTTTTCATACGAAGTAACAAAGCGATCGGTCACTCCAGCTTCTACCATCTCCAAAGCATCTGAGATGACTTTGAAGGAAGCCGCATAGTCATATTCTCTTTCGAAAATATAAAGGGATTCATCAAAAGCTGCTTGCACATGATCATCAAATGAACGGTAACGGTTTGAGTATTGCAACAACTGCTCCGTTAAAGTAGCATTTTGTACAATTCGATAAGTCGCTTCTTCCAATTCATTCATATCATTTGTCAAAATATCTAACAAACGATTGGTTGATTCGATGTTGATTTTATCCCCTTCCAACTCATCCATCAAAGCCTCTGTATTGTTGCTTGCTGTGAAGAATAATTCCAAGAATTCTTGAGGGATTCCTGGCAAGTTTCGCTTGTCCATATAGCGTTTAATGGCATGCAAACGGTTGGCATAGATATTGACTTTTTGGCGAGCATTGGCATCGTCTTTTTCAATTTTTGAAAGGGAATCACTTAAGCTGATTTGCTCATCTTCGATTTCTTTCAAGCGAGCCTCAATAGCTTCTAACTCTTCTTCTACAATAGAATAAGCTTTTTGTGTTTCAGATGAATCTTTCAAGGCATCTTCTACCACATTTTCTTGTGAAGATAGCTCAGCTTCTAACTCTTTTAATTGTTGACTGAAAGCTTCATTCAAGACGAATGTTTTACCAAGGCGTTCCACTTCTGCTGCAAGGTTGCTATTGTTATCTTTTGCGTGTTTCAAATAGCCAGGCAGTTGTTTCACTAACTTCTTCACGACTTTTTGTGATTCGATTTCACGAGTAAAGATGTGATACAATGCATCGATTTCCTCTTGAATTTGCTCATTTTCGTAAATAGCATTGTCCAATTCAAGCGCGGATACATTTGCCATATTGTTCTTCAAGGAAGCATGCAACTGTTGGAAACGAGATTCAATATCTGTTTCAGTGAAGTGGTAGCCAGATTCCAAAAGCTTGCGGTAGCCACTTTCCAAATCCTCTAATTGGTCTGGAAGTTTTGACTGAAGAGCGGTGACAATTTCTGGCACTCGCTCAACAATTTGTTTTAAGGCCACAATATGGTTCTCAGCTGTATCAAGGATTTCAGCTGCTTCAACAGGGTCACCTGAAGAATTCAAGGTTACAAATTGTGAGAACTCAGATTGAATATTTCCAATTTGTTTTTCAATTTCAGGAAGCGCACTGCCATAACGATCTGGGTCTGAAGTGACTTCTTTTTGAAGTTCTTCAAACATATCCAAGGCATGAACCACACGACCGCTATTCTTTTGTTCCTGCTCTCCCAGATCAGAAAGGGCTTTGCGAATCGCCTTGATATCTTCGTCGATCAATTGGATCTGACTTTCGATATTGTCAATGGCTTGTTTAGCCTTCATGAAACGGAAAGAATTATTATAGCCTTCCGCTTCAAACAGATTGTTTTCAATATCAGCAAATGAATTTAAGGATAAATCTACCCATTTTTGATTCCATTCACGAAATGCAATTTGACTTTGACCAATCAAATGCATGTTTTTTACGGCCTCTACTTCATCGTTGACCGGAAGGTTGTATAACTTTTCTTTTCGTTCTTCCAGTGCTGCCAGTAAGGCTTCATTTCGTTTTCTCAATATGACTGCAACCACATATCCTACAATCAAGATAAGGGCGACAATAAAGATGAGAACAATTAGTCCACTAGACATATAAAAACTCCTTCATCGTATTACTTGAACGTAATCCTAGTAATTATACCATAAAATATCCATTAATGGGAAGCGTTCGGTGAATTTTATACATCGAGTGTACTATATTCAGCGTTTTCTTCGATAAATTCACGACGTGGTTCCACACGGTCCCCCATCAACATATCAAAGATCTTATCTGCTTCCGCAGCATCGTCTACTGATACTCGTGCCATCAAGCGGTGTTCTGGATTCATGGTTGTTTCCCATAATTGGTGATCATCCATTTCTCCAAGACCTTTATAGCGTTGGATGGTTGGTTTTGAGCGACCTTCTGAATAACGTTCCAAAGCTGCAGCTAATTCGGCTTCTTGGTTGGCACCAGGTTGGATATATTCTTTGATTTCACTACCGACTTTGACCCCATAGATTGGTGGTTGCGCAATGTAAACATATCCCGCTTCCAAGACTGGTTTCATATAGCGATAGATCAAAGTCAATAGAAGGGTTCGGATATGAGCGCCATCGACATCGGCATCGGTCATGATGACTAATTTTTGATAACGCGCTTTTGTAACATCAAATTCGGCACCAAATCCAGTTCCCATAGCAGTAAATAAACTACGGATCTCTTCATTGGCTAGAATTTTGTCCATACTTGCTTTTTCAACGTTCAAGATCTTACCACGGATTGGTAAAATCGCTTGGAATTCCCGATTTCGACCAGATTTTGCAGATCCTCCGGCTGAATCCCCTTCGACGATAAAGAGTTCTGTTTCTTGTGGATTATTTGAAGAACAATCTGCCAATTTACCAGGTAGGTTGGAAATCTCAAGCCCTGATTTCTTACGGGTCACCTCACGCGCTCGCTTAGCAGCTACGCGAGCTTTCGCTGCTAAAATCCCTTTTTCGACGATTTTCTTAGCAATTTGCGGATTTTCCAAAAGGAAATCAGAAAAGGCATCACTAAAGAGTCGATTGGTAATCTTAACAACTTCTGAATTTCCAAGTTTGGTCTTGGTTTGTCCTTCAAACTGTGGATTTGGATGTTTAACCGAGATCACTGCTGTTAAGCCTTCTCGAACATCTTCCCCAGTTAGATTGTCTTCGTTTTCTTTTAAGAGTTTATTTTTCTTAGCGTAATCATTGATCACACGAGTGAGAGCTGTACGGAAACCCTGTTCATGTGTCCCACCTTCATGAGTATGAATGTTATTCGCAAAACTCATGACCGTCTCATGGTAGCCTGTGGTATATTGCATAGCTACTTCAACTGTAATATCATCCATTTCACCATCTGTGTAGATTGGTTTTTCAAAGATGACATCTTTGTTTTCATTGATGTATTCGACGTAACTAGAGATCCCACCTTCGTAGTGGTAATGCTTTTCTTGCTCCAGGCCTTCTCGCTTATCCGTCAAAGAAATACGCAAGCCACGATTCAAAAAGGCTAATTCTTGAATCCGTTTATTTAATTTTTCAAAATCATACTCGGTGGTTTCCGTGAAGATTTCTGGGTCTGGAATAAAGTGGACGGTTGTCCCTGTCCGATCTGTCTCCCCGATGACTTTCAAATCATCCACAACATGTCCACGTCGATACTCTTGGTAATGGATACTGCCATTTTTGTAGACGCGAACATCGAGGGATGTGGAGAGGGCGTTGACAACGGATGAGCCTACCCCGTGAAGACCACCAGAAACCTTGTAGCCGCCACCGCCAAATTTTCCTCCCGCGTGAAGCACGGTAAAGACAGTTTCAACGGCAGGTCGACCTGTCTTTTCTTGGATATCCACTGGGATCCCACGACCATCATCGACAACCGTGATCGAATTATCTGCTTCAATGAAAACTTCAATATGGCTAGCAAAACCAGCTAAGGCTTCGTCGATCGAGTTATCAACGATTTCCCAGACCAGATGATGAAGACCTTCTTTTGAGGTCGATCCAATATACATTCCCGGACGCATCCGAACGGCTTCTAGTCCTTCCAAGACCTGAATCTGACTGGCATCATATTCTTGTGCTTGATTTTCTTGCTGTTTATCCTCTGTCATAATTTCCCTTTTCTATTCAAATATAAACTGGTGTAAGCGTGGCATGGAATCAAATAAATAGGTCGAAAGTCCTGCAGCCTTCCCAGCTTCTATATCGATCGGACGATCTCCGATGACCAGACCGTCTTGAAGGCCATATTTTTCCTTCAAATAAAGCATAGAGGCTGGGTCTGGTTTTCGAGGAAAGCCCTCGTCTGCTGTTACAATCTCCGTAAAGTAGGGTGCAATGCCTGTCTGTTCAATTAGGGTCAAAACTTGGCGATCCCGATGAGATACCAAAAAATGGCGTCCTCCATGTGCTTGGATCTCTTCTAGTAACTCTTTTGCTCCCTCAAATAAGACCGGCTCTTGCAAGCCCAAGGCTTCTTTTTTCTTGTATTCCGTACGAAAATTGGAAATATGAGGGGCAAAGGTTTGAATTGCATCCTGTGTTGAGATTTTTAATGCTGCATAAACAGAATCATGATCGGCTTTGATGTGAAAGTCCTTCAATGTCGCTACAAAGGCATTTGTGGACGTTTCGTAATTATCCAATAGCGTCCCACCAAGATCCCATATAAAATCATGATAATTCATAGTCAATATTATACCACAAATGGACAAAAAAAATAAGCTAAAACCCTCATTTAGGGGGGATTTTAGCCATTTTTTACGGTCATTTCATTTTAAATCAAATAAAACTCTTTTCACACTATAATAATGATCTATCACCAGAAACCGTTGTGTCCAAAAGAGCCCTTTTATGCACCTCCAAAGACGTCCTGATAGAGCATTCCTTGCCGAAGGCTTTGGGCATCTCCTCCAAAATGATCCACCAAGGCATAAGCTAAGGCTAGGGCTGTTGAAGGACCACGACTGGTCAGGAGATTACCGTCTTTCACCACTGTTTCTTTCTGATAATGGCCATCTTGAATCTCTTCTTCAAAGCCATCGTAACACGTATAGTGTTTATCTTTTAAGAGACCTGCACGCGCCAAAACAATGGGGGCAGCACAAATTGCAGAGATGGTTTTTCCTTTGCTACTTTCTTCCTGAAGGGCTGTGATCAATTCTGCATTGTCCCTCAAATTCGCTGCTCCTGGCATCCCACCTGGCAAGAAGATTCCATCATAATCTGACAGGTCTCCATTCCAAAGGCGATCTACTTCCACTGTAATTTGGTGAGAACCCGTGACTGTTTCTTCCATACCAATGAGGTCGCAGTCAATCTCAGCACGTCTCAAAACATCGACAATGGTCAAGGCTTCAATTTCTTCAAAACCGTTTGCTAAAATCGTTGCTACTTTTTTCATTTTCATTCCTTCTTTCTAACTATTGTGCCTTTTTAAGGACTACTTTTTTACGGATTGGAACCTCTTCTTCTAGCCCTTTCTTTTTACTACTATGATTATATATTGAGAGTACTAGACCAATACCAATCAGATTACTAATAATAGAGGAACCTCCTTGTGAGATAAAGGGGAGAGGAATCCCCGTCAAGGGGAGAAGGCCCGTTACCGCTCCGACATTTTCAAAAATATGAAAGACCAGCATCATAATAAATCCTATGGAAATATAGGTATAAAATTGGTTGTTGGACTGGAGGGTGATTTTTAAAATACGGTAAATCAGGGTCACATATAAAATCAACAGCACAAGAGCTCCAACAAAGCCAAAGTCTTCTGCTACTACTGTAAAAATCATATCACTTTCCCTTACGGGAACCAATAAATTAGAGACATTAAATCCTTGACCAAAGAGGCCACCACTGGCAATGGCTAGCTGTCCTTGCGCCTGCTGGTAGGTGGTTGTTTGTGCATAGTCAAAAGGATTTAACCAGGCTAAAATACGGTTCATTTGGTAGGTTGGCATCCCTACTTGCTGGTGCAGAAAAGCCCGACCCCCTTCTGATAGAAAGAGAAAGAGAAAGCCTGCTAGCCCACCTGCTAGAAGCAAGATGACCGGCAAGATAATTTTCCAGGAAACTCCTGAAACGAGCACTAAGCCCGCAAAGATGGCCAAGAATACTAAGGCCGTTCCCAAGTCCTGCTGGAGAGCCAATAAGGCAAATACCGGAATCGTATAGATGGTCAACTCTAGAATCAAAAACCAATCTTGTCGTAATAATCTCTCACGCCCCTTATTTCTTTGCAAAAATCGGACAATAGAGCGTGACAGCATCAGGATGAAGGGGATTTTCATAAATTCTGAAGGCTGAAATAAGGTGATATTTCCATAAGCCACCCAGTTTTTAGCTCCAGTCGAAGCTACCAAGTTGGGATTATAAAACACAAGAGGAAGAACCATCAAGGCTAGGCCAAGCAGGTAAAGAAAGGGAGTGATTTTCCAAAGAAATTTCGTGCTAAAAATCGTCACAATCAGGCAAATGACGCATCCCACACCAATCCAGGCCAATTGCTGCCCTAAAAAAGGCCACACCATTTGGGGATAGTCGTGAGAAACTGCCACATAAACAGATAAGATCCCAATCATAAGAAGGGTGAAGACAATCCCAATGATGGAATAATCCAGGTGAATCGTCCAAAAATGATGTTTCTTCATTCACGTTCCTTTCTGTGAGAATCATCAAATCAATTAATAGAACAACATTTGTAGAACCAAGCTAGATCCTGCTACACAAAACCAAGCAATCAACCCTACTAAAAGAGGGGCTGCTCCTGCTGCACGGAACTGTTTCCAAGAAACCTTGCTTCCGATTCCGACCAAGGCCATGGCCATAAAGAGGTGAGAAAGGTCCTTTAGGTAAGGAAGAACCACTTTAGGTACCAAATCGATAGATGAAAGAATAGAAGCCACAATAAACCAAATGATGAACCAAGGAATAATTTTCTTTAACATTCCTTTGTTTCTTCCTTGTTGCTTGCTCCGATACCATTTTAAACCGATCAAGCCCAAACAAACTGGTACAATCATCAGGGCGCGTGTCAACTTAACAATGGTCGCCATTTCACCCGCCGCCTTACTATAAGAAAACGCTGCTGCTACAACTGATGACGTATCGTTAATGGCTGTTCCTGACCAGAGGCCAAATTGAAAATTAGACATATGCCATACATGCCCTAATACTGGAAAGATAAAGACAGCTAAAATGTTGAAGAAAAAGATGGTTGACATAGATAAGGCAATTTCCTCTTCGTCTGCTTCAATGATCGGCGCAGCTGCTGCGATAGCAGATCCACCACAAATAGCCGTTCCAAATCCAATTAAGGTCCGTAAGTGAGATTTCAGATGGAAGACTTTCCCAAAGATCATCGCTGCAAGAAAGGCAACTGTTATCGTTGGCAGACTAATCTTCAAAGAAGACAAGCCTGTAGAGGCAACCGTCGCAATCGGCAAGCTAAATCCCATGAAGATAATCGAATACTGCAATAATTTCTTACCGGACCAGTTCAGTCCTGGTCGTGAATTCTCCGGCAAATCTACTAATTCATTGAGGACAATTCCTAAAATCAAAGCAAAGACACTGGAGCCAATGATGGGAAAGAAAGTTCCCAAAAACATGGCGCAAAGAGCCAGTACAAATGCAATTGCAAGTCCAAATACTTTATTTTTCATTCTCTCAATTCCTTTCAAAAAAGGCAGCTGCTTGCTCAACAAGTCGCTCTCTCACTGTCGTGTGAAGGGGCAATACTTGTTGTAAGCCATCTAAAATTTGTTTTCCATATCGTTTGGTCACCACCCGCTGATCCAATAAGAGGACCAACGATTCCTGGTCTTGAAAACGGCTGGTTCTCCCAATAGCCTGTTTGAGCCTTAAAATTGCGACTGGAAGGCTATAGTCATAAAAGGGATTTTTCCCCTGTTCTCTGAGTTGGGTATTCAGCTTTTGAACCATATAATCTTTGGGGTTATCAAAAGGAAGGCGCGTGATGATTTGAATCACTTCTTTTTGTTGGGAAAAATCGACTCCCTCCCAGAAGCTTCCTGTTCCCAATAAAATAGAGCTTTCTCCTCGGTCAAATCGTCGCTTAATATTAGCTGCATCGCCATTTCGATACTGGGCCAAATGAGGAAACTTCAATGCGTTTGACGTCTCCAGTAACAATTCTTTTGAGGTAAACAAAAGAAAAATTGGTTTTCTTAGAGGAAGGAGTTCATCGATGAGCTGACAAATCTCTCCTGCATACTCCACGGAAGATAAAGAAACGACATCTGGAAAATCTATCGGCACCAACAATTCCTGGTGTTGTTTGACTGTTATTGGCACCCGGTAGATCTGCTGCTCTTGATATCCCAAAAGGGCAGGTAAATG
>ERZ824522.741-NODE-741-length-27780-cov-4.094103_pt1 | contig 27780 bp, 21 predicted proteins | sample MGYA00519935_ERZ824522 | MGnify/ENA primary metagenome ERZ824522 (study PRJEB31778, sample SAMEA3449160) | human gut metagenome | biome: human gut; feature: human-associated habitat; material: faeces | place: United Kingdom | collected 2010/2012 ...
AAACTTCGATTGTACGACGACCACGGTTCAATTTCGCTTGAGTCGCAGCATCCAAGTCACTACCAAATTTCGTGAAGGCTTCCAATTCACGGTATGAAGCGAGGTCGATACGAAGAGTACCCGCAACTTTCTTCATAGCCTTGATTTGGGCAGCTCCCCCTACACGGGATACAGAAGAACCTGCATCAATGGCCGGACGAATACCAGCATTGAACAAACTATCTTGCAAGAAGATTTGTCCATCTGTGATCGAAATCACGTTGGTTGCGATATAAGCAGAAATATCTCCTGCTTGGGTTTCAATGATTGGAAGAGCTGTAATAGAGCCACCACCCAATTCATCTGAAACTTTAGCTGAACGTTCCAACAAACGGCTGTGGAGATAGAAGACATCCCCTGGGAAGGCTTCACGTCCTGGTGGACGACGAAGAAGAAGGGACAATTCACGGTAGGCTACGGCTTGTTTTGACAAATCATCATAGACGATCAAAACGTGTTTACCGTTATACATGAACTCTTCTGCCATGGCAACCCCGGCATAAGGTGCCAAGTAGAGCAATGGAGACGGTTGGGAAGCCGAAGCGGTTACCACAATCGTATAATCCATGGCTCCGTATTTACGAAGAGTTTCTACTTGCGTACGAACTGTTGATTCTTTTTGACCAATCGCCACATAGATACAGATCATGTCTTGACCCTTTTGGTTCAAGATGGTATCGATGGCAATCGAAGTTTTCCCTGTTTGACGGTCCCCGATAATCAATTCCCGTTGGCCACGTCCGATTGGAACGAGGGCATCAATGGCTTTCAAACCAGTTTGTAGGGGTTCTGAGACAGATTTCCGTTGCATAACACCAGGAGCTGGTGTTTCAACTGGACGGAATTTATCTGTTACAATCTCACCCAAACCATCTACTGGTTGGCCAAGTGGGTTGACAACCCGACCAATCAAGGCATCCCCTGCAGGGACTTCCATGATTTTACCTGTACGACGGACAGAGTCTCCTTCACGAATATCCGTGAAATCACCCAAGATGATGATACCGACATCCGTTGTCTCTAAGTTTTGGGCCATCCCGTATGAGCCATTTTCAAAGATCAACAACTCACCACTCATGGCATTTTCAAGACCATGAGCACGGGCAATCCCGTCACCAATGTAGGTTACAACACCTGTCTCAGTGACGTCAAAGTTTGGCTTGAAATTTTCAATTTGTTGCTTAATTAAAGCGCTGATTTCTTGTGCGTTAATCGCCAAAATTCACACCACTTTCTATTTCAATTTAGATTTTATAACTTGCAATTGGTGTTTGAGACTGGTATCCAACGTTTTATGATTGGCTGTCACGACAAAGCCACCAATTAAATCTGGATCGATCTTTTGTTGGATCGAGCGAACTTGAATCCCAAATTTTCTTTCGATAATGGGGATTAGCTTTTGCTCTTGAACAGGATCCAAACCAGCAACCGTCGTAACAGTGACGACAAAAGCGTTGCTCAACAGTTGAATCTGATCCAAACAAATCGTTACAATGTCATAAAATAAGGCTTCACGATGATTGAGAATAACCACTTCAATCAAATGGTCGAGTAATTGTGAATCCGAGGGTTGAAAAAGTCTGAGACTTTTTGCTTTCTCTTCATCCTCTACACCGATATGAGCTAAGAAGTTAGCAAGTCCAGTCTCTTCAAAAATACCCTTGATTTGAGTCAATTTTTCAAAGACTAGGTCTTGTTCTCCTTTTTCAAAGACCAATTGAACAAAAGGCTGGGTATATTTCTCAATCACCATCAGTTGCTTTTTGTCCATTAGGCTTCTCCTAATTCATCAAGATAGCGATCGATCAGTTGGCGTTGACCTTCAGCATCCAGCTGTTGGCTCAACAATTTGCTGGCAAGATTGACAGTGAGATCTGCCACATCACCTTTGATACTGTTCAATGCTTCTTCTTTGTTATGCGCAATTTCTTGTTGCGCTTTTTCTTTCAAACGTACTGCTTCTTGAGTGGCTTCTGAAAGGATCTGAGATTTATTCTTTTCTGCAGTTTCCTTTGCATTTTCGACGATAGACGCAGCTTCTTTGCGGCTACCTGCCAACTCTTCTTCACGTTTACTTGCTAGTTCCTCAGCTTTTTGACGAGCTGATTCTGCTCCATCAATATCATCTGTAATCTTTTTGGCACGCGCTTCTAAAATTCCATTGATATTGTTCCATGCAAATTTCTTTATTAAAAAGATTAATAATAGGAAGGAACCAGCAATGAGAATAAAGTTACCAATAATTTCACTCATTGATACATGCATTCTTCTACTCCTCCTCTACTTACTCTTCGCCATTAATTTTCTTACCAATATAAATTGATGACAACATGGTAAACACATAGGCTTGGATACATGAAATGAAAATCGAAAACGCTGTCCACGCCATGCTTCCAATAAAGGCAAATGGATACCAATAAACAGCTTGATGCGACAAAGTCACAAGCAAGCTTGCTAGTACCTCACCCGCAAAGATATTTCCGAAGATCCGAAGGGCCAAGGAGGCAAAATTCGTGAATTCTTCCAAAATATTCATGGGGGTCATAAATCCGGGTGTCACAAAAGCCTTTAAATATTCCTTCACACCACGTCTGCGAATTCCTTCTACATGGGCGATTAAGGTGATCAAAAATGAAAAGGCAAAGTCATAACCCAGGTTAGCGGTTGGTGATGTCCACAAATTGTAACCATTGGTCGTTTCGATTTTAGCCATCAATCCAATGTTATTGGCTACTAAAAGAAAGAGGAAAAGAACAAACAAGAACAAGGAATAGTCCTTTATGTAATGTTCCCCAATATTTCCTTTTGTAAAGCCTACGACAAAGTCATATGCGTATTCCAGCACATTTTGTTTGCCTTTTGGTCGGATCGACATTTTTCGACTGGCCCAATAAATGAAGCCAAAAACGGCGAAAACAGAAATCAGGGTCATAGCAAGTAGGGTCAAATTAAAAGATACAGGTCCAAGAGTAATCGTTGGATTGATACTTTCTTCCAAGGTTTGACACCTCCTTTTCTAAAATAGAAGCGTCTATTTGATAATAAAGGCCATAACCAAGGTTACGAAGAAAGTACCTTCGACAAAGGCAACACCAAGAATCAAGAGGCTACGCAATTGACCGATAATTTCTGGTTGACGAGACGCAGATTTCAATAAGCTACTCATCATCAAACCTTCTGCCAGTGATACACCAAAACAGGCTAAACAAAGACCTAAAAATGTTAAATTCATGATGAATTCTCCTTTTATAAATTTTACCTCCTTAGTTTACTCCTAAAAGATATAATAGTCAAATATTTCCTATAAAAGTAAGCGTTTTAGTGAAATTACGTTATTTTTTTAATATGATAATTTTTCCTATCTACGATTGATTTCTTTTAATTTTTAGACGCTTTGTCCACCTCTATTCATTTTTTCTTCTAAAAAACTCTCACCTGCTCAGCAGATGAGAGAATTCGATTATTTAAAGATAGACGTTTTGAAACTGTCTGTTTGTTGCAGTAATTTCTTAAAGATTTTTTCTTTCAAGGCAAGGGTATTGTCAAATTTGACAGAACCATTCTTCAAGCTGGCCTGATCTTTTTCAACCGCAGTTGCAAAGGCTTGTTTTAAGTCATCATAAGTGCTATAAGTAGTCCCATCAACTTCAATAGCCTGAAGTCCATTTTTAGCACTGGTCACCACTTCGTTGAAGTATGCTTTCTTCCAGTCTTCAAGGGTACTGAATGTTCCATCAGAAATCTTTTGAATGATGTAATCATCCCCTAAAGTCGCATGACCTGCTTGTTTGGATTCTTGTTTATACTTGTTTGAAGCATAGCCTAAGAAGCCTTTTTCATAACCATAGTAGCCCCAGAGTCTAAAGGTATTGTGTTTGAAGGACATGGCTCCAGGAGCCCCTTCACTGGTGTTTCCACCATAGATCCCTGTCATCATCGGCACCGTCACATAGGCTGAGCCAAAGTCTGATGGATTATAGACACCATTTCCAGGACCACGATTAGTCATGAAGTTGTTGGTGATGAGATCATCTACTGAATGTAAGGTGATGGCTTTTTCCTCATCACTCAAAGGACGCACCTTATCAAATTGATTCTTGGTATTAGCCCCTCGGTATTGTTTATCAACCTTCTTGAACCATGCATTGTTCAAGTCTTGACTACCTTTATTGAGGACGGCTTCTCCTTCTAGGTAATCCAGAAGCATGAGCGTATCGTTATACCCCTTCATGTAACGATCAATTTCATCGCGTGATTGAAGGTAATTTGGATTAGTGTTGTACCATTGGTTGCCGTCGTTTGGACGTTCATAGGCCATGTTGAGACCTAGAGCTTTGTATTCCCCATTTGGATTGGATACGGATGGCGTTTGGAGCATGCCTTGAGCATAGGCTTCTAGATCCGTTCCTTCACGGTGTCTCCAGCCACCCAAGTATACCATACGGTCATTGACGTGCGTCGTTTCATGGGTAAAAGCAGAAATCCCAAAGTCACTGATCATATCCGTCACCATAAAGAAGACCGAATCATCTTTATAAGGATTTCCATAGACACGAGCGGTTGCTCCCATGCGCCAATCTGTCGCATGGTAACGATCAGTTGGTCCATATAATTCACGAATTGGAGCGACATCTTTTCCACTATTCGTATGGCCATAACGGTCTGTACTAATGCCTTTATAGTTTTGATTATCAAGGACAGGGGTCGGCACCATATTATTGCTCTTTAGGAGCTGGTTGCGAACATTATCAGCTGCTAATCGCGACCAGAAATCCAAGTAGTCCTGTTGGGCTTTTGCTACTTTATCAATTTCCGCCTTGAAGGCATTTCGTTCTGCCTCAGTGTTTTTACCGTATTTCTCGAAGGAACTATAGGCCAAGGTATTGTATGTTGAAATCAAGAACATGTGCGCATCTTTAAGATTCAAGAGTGGCAAGATCATTTTACCGTGAATATCATTGTTTAAGCCCTCATAGGCTCTATGCTTAGCAGATGCGAAAGCTGGATTGGTCGTCTCAGGCTCCACAATATAGACATTGTCTTTGGTTGCTTTGATGAACCAATCATTCAAGTCTGTATCAGTTGTAAAGAGGTCCATATTGTACTTCAGGAAGTCATTTAGGTTGCTAGAAAGAGTAGACTTCGCAACGACTTCTCGGAAGGCATCATGGGTACGAGTTCCTTTGATGTAGTCTTCTTTTGAACCAATTTCAATCAAACGGTCTAAGACATCAACATTCTTCCCATAGAAGTCTGGCTTGAACAACATGAGCTGCTTAAGATTGACATCATCGAACTTCACTCCGTAATAGCGATTGAGGTAAGAAAGCCCTAAAAGAACGGCCGCCTTGTTGTCATCAACTTTCTTGATAAGGGCACGTTTAGCAGCCTCATCTGTGTTTAATTGATGGTCTTGGTTTTCAACCAGTTGTTTGACAAAGTGAGTCAGATTGTCTTTGACTTCTTGGAAGCTTTCTTCGAGGTAAAGGTTCTTAATGGCATTGACTTTGTTAGGTCCTGTTCTACCTAGGTGCGTGTAGATTGGGTCAGATTGTAATTCGACTGGATTTAATGTTTCAACAATGGCACTAATGAGATCGCTCCGGTCCTTGTCAACCATGTTCGGCGTGTAGACAACTTCACCGAGCTCCGCTACGCTGTACTCTTTCACTTGTTTGACTTTTGAATCTTTCGGTGAAATGCTAAAGATATCTTTTGTCTTATCCGCATAATGGATCAGAATGTGGTCAGCATCCCCCAGTTCTGTCACAAAATCATTGCCCTTCATGGCCGTCACAGACAAGACTTCCTTGGTCAAGAGAGGACTAGTCGCAGCCAATTTATTTCCTTGATCCACAATCCACTCTTTGTTGTAGAATGGTTGCAGTTTAGCAATATTGCGGTAAGCTAGCTCACGAGTCGCATCATAAGCAGTGATTGCCTTGTATTGATCGTCTTTGTTAACAAGGTTATTGAGTTTATCTTCAACAGGTTTCGTGCTTTCAAATTTATCAGCAGTAATTCCCATTGCTTCAATTTTCTGCTCAGCTTCTGCAAGGGAAATGCTAGGGATTTTACGAGAGTTGTTAAAGGATTTCTTCCCTTCACTCACGCCCTCCACACTGTAATTGCGCTTGGTTCTTGAATAGGTAAAGTAATCATCTGCATCGATATCCGAGTGTCCGAAGACCATCTCACCTGTTTTGACTTTCATCATGGTGATGTTGTCTTCAATGGCTCCCAAAGCCCAGTTGGTCCCCAGTAAGCCACCAGATTGGACCGCTTCTTTCAGTTCAATCGAACCTTTAGCAACTGAATTTCTGAGAACTCCTTCTCTACCTAGCGTATTGTTATTCCCACCATTTTGAGAAGAATAAACTAAACCTGCAGCTTTGGCTTTGTTCCCAGTGATTTCAGCATCAACGTAAGCCTTTTCTACAATACCTTTCCAGTTCTCGCCAACAACACCTGCTAGATAGCCACCTTTGTTCCCAGCAGCGTGTAGTTTCCCGATAAAGGCAACATTACTGACCTTCCCACCACCATCAATTTTATTGATAATACCAGCTACATCGTTGTTTCCAACAACGCTTCCTGTTACTTTAACATTTTCGACAGTCGCATTATTTTTGATGACACCTGCGATCGGTGCTACTCGATCCACTCCAGGCAGGTCAATCGCAACATTTTCAAGCAAGAGATTCTTAACCGAACCACCTTCGATGTTCCCAAATAATGGTCTTGTAATGTTATGGATGGCAAATGTATTTCCATCCGTACTTTCCAAAATTCCCTTGAAGGCATTGGTCACATAGGATTTTCCTGCTGGCTGGACATTAGCCGCATTCATATTGCTACCCAGTTTAAAGGTACCAGTCGGATTGGCTTGCATAGCTTTTACAAGTTCGTTGAAATTGTAGTAGACATCACCTTCATGAGCTTTTGGTTTCGCAATATAGTGGACATAGTTCTCATTGAACTGGTTGTCCCCAGTCCGTTGGACCAAATCTGGAGCTTTGGCTGTTACTTTGTAGAGGGTCGCGCCATCTACCGTCACTTCTTCGATTTTATCAACGGCTAGTTTCGTGACCTTATTATCATGGGTGGTAACTTTTAAGTAGTATGGCTTCACATCAGACGGTGTTTCAGACAAGAGGCTGCTATCGGTCTCAAGACCTTGGTCATCCACGCTAATCAGACTGGTTTCCTTGATGTTTTTGATTTCAACTTTTTTAAGATCAATTCTCAGTGGTTCTTCCTTGAGAACTTCTTCTTCATCCCCATTTCCACGGTCATACACCATGGTCGTTGCGAGCGTATAATCCTTGTAGTAGTCCAAGTCCGCTAAAGCAGCTGCCAAGTCTGTCTCTGAAAGGGTCAGGGTTTTCACCACTTGATCACCCTTCTTCAATACAGCCTGGATGGACTTGATGGTCACACCGTCTGGTTTGTCCAAACGATAAGTAGCTTTAGCACTGCGCTTCAATTCTTCCTTATCGACCTGGGTCAAAGTCAAGGTTGGCTTGTCAAGTTCTTTGGCCCCTTGTTGAATGATCTGATCTTGCGCTTGTTCAACTACTTCCTCAGAAATCGTAGGAGCATCCGTTGTCTTAACTCCCTTAATGGTCTTGTAGACCTTGGTGATTTTCTTCTTCCCATTCTTACCGGCTTGAGAAACTCTTTCAGTTCCTTTTAGCAAGGTAGCATCTTGTTCGGTTACCGTCTTAAATGGAATTTCCTCAAACGAAACATCCTCTGTTTGGCCTTCAATCGCCTTACTTCCACGACTAATTTTTTCTGTCACAGGAGCTTTGACCGTTTCAGTTGTCGTGCTCACGGGCTCGTCAATCTTCTCGCCATTGAACGTCTTATAAACACGACGAATCTCCTGACTACCAGCCTCCCCTTTCTGAAGAAGGCTTTCTTCATCGGTGTAACGATTGGCATCCGTTACATACTCTGTTTCATATGGAAGGATTACCGTTTCTGTCTCTGTTACCGTCCCTTCCGTAACTTGATAGGTTGGGTTCTCCGGTTGAACAGGGGCTTCGCCGACATGACCTTCTTCCTGTGTCCCCTTAGCTTCTACCACACCTGTATAGGTTGGGTTCTCCGGTTGGACAGGAGCTTCGCCGACATGGCCTTCTTCTTGTGTCCCTTTGGCTTCCACCACACCTGTATAGGTTGGGTTCTCCGGTTGAATAGGGGCTTCGCCGACATGGCCTTCTTCTTGTGTCCCTTTGGCTTCCACCACACCTGTATAGGCTGGGTTCTCTGGTTGAACAGGAGCTTCGCCGACATGGCCTTCTTCCTGTGTTCCCTTAGCTTCCACCACACCTGTATAGGCTGGGTTCTCCGGTTGAATAGGGGCTTCGCCAACATGGCCTTCTTCTTGTGTCCCCTTAGCCGTTACAACTGGAGAAGGGCTGGGTTGAAGGGTTGGTTGGGCATCTTCTTTTGTCCCAACAGCAAGAATTTGTGAAACTGGTTCTTTAGTGACCTTGCTTTCAACGACTCTGCGAACTTCTTGTCCATCTACCACACTCACTTCTGTCAATAGGGTCCGCTCCCCATTTTGACCAGCAGTCAGCACCTTGGTTTGCCCTTTAGGTAATGTAGGATCAGCTTGTTTGACAGTTTCAAATGGCACAGGCTCAGTAGAGACTTCCAGGCTTGGTTTTTCAACTTGAGGAAAGGCTGGAGAGACTTCTGGGGTCACACGCGCTTGTGGTTCCATTTGTGCAATCCCTGTACTTGTTTTGATCGTTCCTTCTACAGAAGGTTTCGTTTCCTGCATAGCCTTTGGCTCTCGTAAGCTCGTCTTTTGGACTGACGGGTAGCGCAGATAACCAATATAGTCATAGCCGTCAATTTGAATCACGCCATTTGCAAGATCTTTGCTCGATGCGATCGCAAGATCCTGATTATAGGCGCGCAAAACTTGATTTTGTAGGGCTGCGACTTCAACTGGAAGTAGAAGACTTTGTCCCATGGCTCCAATCAAAAGGACGCCCATGACCTTCTTCCGGTGCTTTTTAGAGAGTAAGAGGACCGCAAAGGAAGCTGTGGCTAGACTTAGCCCAAAAAGGGCGACTTCCTGACTTCCTGTCTGAGGAAGAACCGACTGAATTGCTTCCTTCTTCTTATAGACGAGATAGAAAGTATCTTCATTTTGATACTCTTCAGGGATTGCATGAATCACCTGTGCTTTTTCTTCAGCAGTCAGCTCTTCTTCTGTCACATATCCTAAGTGCACATGAGCAGGTAGGGTCACCTGATCTGCTTGGACAGGACGAGCCCCTAACAGGCTTCCTCCTAATAAAAAGGCTCCAATGGCCACCGGACCAACACCGACAGTTAATTTCCGAATCGAATATTTGGTCATTTTTTCAAACGTTTGTTTCGCTTTTTTCATCCTAAAATTCCTATATAGTAATATTTAACCCTCGAGCAGGGACCTGATTATTTTTAGAGAGGATGGGATCCTTTCCAGAAATAAGAACCTTCCCGGGATTTTTTACCTTTACCTATCTTATCTTTTTTCTTCTATTTTAGCAAGCTCTAAAACTCAAAAAAATAAACCGTTTTCTTTATCGGAAGAAAGCAAACCAAAAAACGCCTCGAAAGGCGTTAGTATCATAGATCTATTTATAAGGATTGGTACAAATCATTGTATCGTTGACTAGCTGTATCCCATGAGAAGTCACGCGTCATAGCTTGTTCTTGGAGACCATACCAAGCCTGTTTGTCATTGTAGTAGACAGCTAATGCCTCATCAACTGCCCAGTTAAACCAATAACCAGACAAATTATTGAAGCTAAAGCCTGTTCCACTTCCATCAACAGCATTATACGGTTGGACCGTATCTCGAAGTCCGCCGACTTCATGCACCAGAGGAAGGGTTCCATAACGCATGGCCATCATTTGAGAAAGGCCACATGGTTCAAAGCGGCTTGGCATCAAGAAGACATCCGACGCTGCATAGATTTCTTGGGCCAATTGGACATCAAATGTGATATTGGCTGAAAGTTTATCTGGGTAGGCTTGACCAAACCAAGCAAAGGCATTTTCAAATCCAGGATCTCCTGTACCGAGCAAGACAATCTGAATATCCTTTTGCAAGAGTTGATGCAACTCTTCTACCACAACGTCAAAGCCTTTTTGACGTGTCAAACGAGAGACGATCCCAAACAAAGGAACATCATCGCGAACAGGTAGACCAACACGTTCTTGAAGAGCTCGTTTGCTAGCTGCTTTACCTGAAAGATCTGAGAGACTGAAGTGATACGTCAAGAGTGGATCCGTTTCAGGATTATACAGATCTGCATCAATCCCGTTAACAATACCGGTCACCTTGCCAGACTCCATCCGAAGGATCTGATCCAAGCCACAACCATATTCAGCAGTCATAATCTCATGTGCATAACTAGGAGATACGGTTGTCACACGGTCAGCATATAGAATGCCGGCTTTCATCCAATTCAGGCAATCATTCCACCGAAGCGTTCCGTCTGCATAGCGTTCAAATCCCACTCCGAATAGATCCCATAACATTCCTGGGTCAAACTGACCTTGGAATTCCAAATTATGGATGGTCAATACTGTTTTAATCCCATGGTAAGCTTGAATCCAACGGTATTTTTCCTTAAGCAAGAAAGGAATCATCGCTGTATGGTAATCATGGGCATGAAGAACATCTGGAATGAAGTCAACCCGTTCCATCGTTTCTAAGGCCGCGAGCTGGAAGAAGGCAAAGCGTTCGCCATCATCAAAGTCACCATACACATGGCCTCTAAAAAAATAGTGTTGGTTATCAATAAAGTAAAAGGTGACCCCATCTCGTACGATGCGTTTCACACCCACATATTGACTTCTCCAGCCAACCTTGGTCTCAAAATGCAAGACATCTTCGATTTGATCCCCAAACTTTGCTTCTACCATATCATAGTATGGAAGCATCACGCGCACATCATGGCCACTTTTAGCTAAGGATTTAGGAAGAGCACCAATAACGTCTCCCAACCCCCCTGTTTTAGAAAACGGTGCTCCTTCAGCTGCAACAAATAATAGTTTCATTAGACAATATCCTCTGTAACAATCGTTCCTTTTTTAACCACGACAGGTGCCTCTTCTGTCCCACGAATCGTCACACCAGCAGCCACTTCAACCCCCTTATCCAGGATGGCATGTTCGACGATTGCATTTTCATGAATGACAACACCAGGGAAAAGAAGACTACTGCGGACTTCTGAACCTTCATGAAGGTGTACCCGGCGTGAAACAACAGAGCGTTCAACGGTTCCTTCTACAATACTACCAGAAGCAAATTGGGACGATTTGATATTTGAAGTCTTGGAATAATAAGTTGGCTCTTCATTCTTCACTTTTGTATACACCTTTTGATTTGGTGAAAAGAGCTTCATGAATTTTTGGTTTTCCAACATATCCAAGTTTGCTTGATAATAGGATTCAACTGAGTGAATATTTGCTAGGTAGCCTGTATACTCAAAGGCAAAGGCATTGTATTCCACTGCCAAATCACGCAAGATATAGCGCAATTTTTGTGGGTATTCTTTCTTGGCTTCTTCTTCAATTTTTTCAATCAACCAAGGAGTATCTACAATAAAGACATCTGTTGACATATTGTAGACTTCATCAGGATCCTGACCATCAAAAAGTTTTTGCTCTGTAACATGGTCTGTTTCATCAATTTCCAAGACAGCATTGACTTCAGAGATATTTTGAAGATGCAACTTTTTGTAAACAACTGTAATCGGACGGTCAACGCTATTATGCAAGTGGAAAACTTGATTGAGGTCAATATTCATCAAGACATCACAGTTCAAAGCAACCGTTTGGTTGGAACCAGACCGTTTCAAATAGGTCAACAATTGTTGGTAATATTCTGGCCCTACCGTTGTATTTTCAACTGGAGTATTATAGATTCCGAGGTAATAGTGGCTCAATAAAGTAGACAAGCCCCACTCACGACCTGAACGAATATGGTCAAAGACCGAACTAATATTTTCTTGTTGGAAAATCCCAAAAACACTACGAATACCAGCATTCGCAAGACTAGACAACGGGAAGTCAATCAAGCGGTATTTCCCATCAAACGGTAGGGATGCTACCGGACGATGGCTAGTCAAAGTGGACATATCATGATACCCAACTGTATTTCCTAAAATGGCTGAATATTTATCAATCTTCATCTGTTGCTACCCCCACTTTTTCATTGTAACCGACAACTTGTACTTCCTCTGTTCCATCAATCACGACACCTTCTGCAATGACTGCGCCTTCTCCGATAATCGCACGTTTCACGACAGCTCCTTTACCGATAATGGCATTGCTCATCACGACAGCATCTTCGACAACTGCTCCTTCACGAACTTGAGCTTCTGTTGATAAGATGGAGTGTTTGACTGTACCGTCTACCGAACAACCGTCGACGACAAGAGAATCTTCGATGTGGCCATGTTCCCCAAAGAAGTTCGGTGGAGAAATGAGGTTGCGTGAATAGATTTTCCAGTGACGATCGCGACTATCCAAGGCATTATTCGGATCGATATATTCCATATTGGCTTCCCAAAGAGACTCAATCGTACCAACGTCTTTCCAATAACCATTGAATTCATAAGCATAAACACTTTCGCCTGATTCTAGATAAGTTGGAATGACATTTTTACCGAAGTCTGACATATCGATATCGCTCTTTTCAGCAGCAACCAACATATTGCGCAGACGAGCCCAGTCAAAGATGTAAATCCCCATGGAAGCCTTGGTAGATTTTGGTTCAGCTGGTTTTTCTTCAAATTCAACAATCCGATTATTAGCATCGGTATTCATGATTCCAAAACGACTCGCTTCCTTCAAAGGTACATCTAGGACGGCAACAGTCAAGCTCGCATTATTATCCTTGTGCGCTTGAAGCATATCATCATAGTCCATCTTGTAGATATGGTCACCAGAAAGAATCAAGACATATTCAGGATTGATGCTGTCGATATAATCGATGTTTTGGAGGATGGCATGACTAGTTCCTTCGAACCAACGATTTCCTTCACTAGCTGAATAAGGTTGCAAAATAGAAACACCTGTGTTGATTCCATCCAAGCCCCAGCTTGAACCATTTCCGATATGACTATTGAGGGCCAGTGGTTGGTACTGTGTGATCACACCAACATTGTGAATCCCTGAGTTGGCACAGTTTGATAGCGCAAAATCGATAATCCGATAGCGCCCACCAAATTGAACCGCAGGTTTTGCGATGTTTTTGGTTAATTTTCCAAGACGTGTTCCTTGCCCCCCGGCAAGAATTAAAGCGAGCATTTCATTCTTCATTGACTACTTCCTCTTTTTAAAGCTTGGACTCCCATAGAGTCAACCGATCGTCATTTCTTATCTGATGTTTTAGATTTTGTCTTACGCACCTTGCGTTTCACCTTCCAAATGCTAGCTCCTAAAGCCGGCAAAGTAAAGGTCAAGGTTTGTTCATAATCCTTCCACAGTCCATCTTTAGACTGAACTGTCGGATTGTGCTCTTTCCAGACACCTCCCCATTCTTCTAATTCTGTATTCCAAATTTCTTCATAGACCGCTGATACAGGCACACCAATCGTAAAGTCCTTGCGTTCTACTGGTGCCATATTGAAGACACATACTAGAAGCTCGCCTTTACGATTCTTCCGGACCATAGACAAGACGCTCTGATCCCGGTTATCTGCATCAATAATCTCTAAGCCATCAAAGCTATCATCAATCTCCCACAATTCTTTGTGTTCTTTGTAGAAATGATTGAGCTGAGAAGTGAAACGACGCATCTTAGCATTCATTTCATCCTCTAGATTGCCCCATTCCAGTTGCTCCTCTGACTTCCATTCCAAAAATTGACCAAATTCTGAACCCATAAAGAGCAATTTCTTACCTGGATGGCAGATCTGATAGGTTAAAAGATTACGGAGTCCAGCAAATTGATTGTAACGATCTCCCCACATCTTGTGCATCAAACTCTTCTTACCGTGCACCACTTCATCATGTGAAAATGGTAGTAAGAAATTCTCAGAAAATGCATACATGTAACTAAAGGTTACCAGATTAAAGTCAAATTTCCTGTAGACCGGGTCTTCCTCATAGAATCGTAGAATATCATTCATCCAACCCATATTCCATTTATAGTCAAAGCCTAGACCACCTTCTTCTTCTGGGCCTGTGATCTTTTGACCAGCAGAGCTTTCTTCTGCAATCATCATGACATCTGGGTGTTCGTTCTTAATAATCGCATTCAAACGTCTAAGGAAATGAACGCCTTCGTAGTTGAGGTTTCCACCATCAATATTTGGTGTCCATGGACCACTATCATAGTCAAGATAGAGCATATTGCTCACAGCATCGACCCGAATTCCATCTAAATGATAGGTTTCAATCCAAAACTTCAAACTAGAAATCAAGAAAGACTGTACTTGATTCTTTCCTAAATCGAAGTTCAAAGCCCCCCAACCATAGTTATGGGCCCGATGTTCATCCTGGTATTCAAAGGTTGGTGTTCCATCATAATATGCCAAAGCATCATCATTAATGATGAAATGGCCAGGTACCCAATCCACAATCACTCCGATATTGTTGAGGTGACATTCTTCCACGAAATCTTGAAATTCTTCTGGACTACCATAAGTCTGCTCGAGGGCAAAATAGCCCATGAGCTGATACCCCCAGCTCAATCCCAATGGATGGGCCATCACTGGCATAAATTCTACGTGGGTGTAGTTCATCTCAACCAAATAAGGGATGAGTTCTTCTTTTAGTTGTTTGAAAGTATAGGAACTATAATCATCATTTCGTTTCCAAGATCCTGCGTGAACCTCATAGATATTAACAGGTCGTTCCTTAAAACCAAATTTTTTACGGCGTGCTCTCCAAAGACCGTCTTTCCAGTTCTTTTCCGGAATGGTCTTAATGATAGACCCTGTATTGGGTCGTTTTTCCATCCATAACGCTAGAGGATCAATTTTTTGAACCTGATGACCATTATTTCGTGTCACCAAATATTTGTATATATCTCCCTCTTTTGCATCTGAACAGAAGACTTCCCAGACGCCTCCTTCATTACGAACCATTGGAATTTTCCGTGCTTCCCAATCAGTAAAGTCACCAATCAGATCCACCGCCTGAGCATTGGGAGCCCAAACACGGAAGGTAAAGCCTTCTTGTTCCCCCCTTGTTTCCTTGTGAGCTCCTAAGTACTCTTGAAGATGGAAATTATCCCCTCTTCCAAATGTCCATAAGTCTGTGCTTCTATCCATATACTCACCTCTTTGCTTTTGAAAGCGTTTTCTATTTGTTTTTATTTTACTATAAAATCACTTAATTTTCAAGTTGATTCCTGTAAAATCATGTAAAATTATCAGGAAAAGTTTTTCCATTTTCTTTCCCGAACCTTTTCTATCCTTCCTTGGTCATCCTCCTTATCTTACTTACGATTATACTATATATACGAGGAAAATCAAACAAAAACCGAACATTTAAATCACTATTTTTATTACTAACTAGTTTATTACGAATAAAATGAACATTTTTATGAACAATGTAAAAAAAGACTAAGACAGATTTGTCTTAGTCTTGTTGAATTCTTAGTCTACGTTCACGTATTCTTTTGAAAGTTCAAGAACTTCTTCCATTGTTGAACATTCAGTAAGAGCACGGTTAGCGTATTCTTGCATTTTAGCTGTGTCGAGTTTCTTCATCAAGCTACGTGTACGAAGGACAGATGTAGCTGACATAGAGAACTCATCCAAGCCCATTCCGACAAGAAGTGGAACAGCAGTTTGGTCACCGGCCATTTCACCACACATACCAGCCCATTTACCTTCAGCATGAGCCGCTTTGATAACATTGTTAATCAAACGAAGGATTGATGGGTTATACGGTTGGTAAAGGTATGAAACTTGTTCGTTCATACGGTCAGCAGCCATTGTGTATTGGATCAAGTCGTTTGTACCAATTGAGAAGAAATCAACTTCCTTAGCAAATTGGTCCGCAAGCATCGCAGCAGCTGGGATTTCAATCATGATCCCTACTTGGATATCATCTGCCACAGCAACACCTTCAGCAAGCAATTTCGCTTTTTCTTCTTCAAGAATACCTTTAGCTGTACGGAACTCAGTCAACAAAGCAACCATTGGGAACATGATCCGCAATTTACCGTGGACAGATGCCCGAAGCAAGGCACGCAATTGTGTACGGAACATTTGATTACCAGTTTCAGAGATAGAAATACGCAAAGCACGGTAACCCAAGAATGGGTTCATTTCTTTAGGAAGATCGAAGTAAGGAAGTTCTTTATCCCCACCAATATCCATTGTACGAACGACAACAGGTTTACCGTTCATACCTTCAAGAACAGCTTTGTAGGCTTCGTATTGGTCATCTTCTGTTGGGAAGTCTTGAGAATCCATGTACAAGAATTCTGTACGATAGAGACCAACTGCCTCTGCACCATTATCGTTTACACCTTCAACGTCTTTAGGGGTACCGATGTTGGCAGCCAACTCGAAGTGTTTTCCATCAGCAGTCACTGTTTGAGCATCTTTAAGGAGAGCCCATTCAGCTTTTTGTTTGGCATAAGCTTCACCAGCTGCTTTGAAGGCTGCGATTTGTTCTTCAGTAGGGTTGATCACCACTTCACCAGTGATCCCTGAAACAGCCAAAACATCACCATCTTTGACAAGTTCTGTAATGTTATTTGTACCCAAAACAGCTGCGATTTCAAGTGTACGCGCCATGATAGCTGAGTGACTGGTACGTCCACCGATGTTAGTAACAAAGGCTTTTACGTACTTTTTGTTCAACTGAGCTGTATCAGATGGTGTCAAGTCATGCGCTACCACGATTGCTTCTTCATTGATAGAAGCAGGGTTTGGCAATTTCTTACCAAGCAAGTTGGCAAGGACACGTTTGGTAACGTCGCGAATGTCTGCTGCACGTTCTTGCATGTAAGGATTGTCTTCCATTCCTTCAAAGATTGCAATGAACATGTCAGTGACTTCTTTCAAGCCAGCCTCTGCATTGATTTTTTTCGTACGAATCGTTTCTTTGATCTGACCAATCATTTCAGGGTCAGCGAGAACCATCATATGCGCATCAAAAACTTGCGCTGCTTCTTCACCAAGGCTTGCTACTGCATTCTCCCGAATAAGAGAAAGCTCGTTTTGTGAAGCTTCAAGAGCTGCATCCAAACGAGCTTCTTCTGCACTTGTATCTTCGACTGAAACAGTCTCAAATGATAAGTCTGGTTGAATGAGCAAATATGCCTTAGCAACGGCAACACCGTCAGATGCTGCAATTCCTTTTAGCATTTTTGTCATATTTTTAAGCCAATCCTTCTTTAGTCATTGTTTCTGAAATAGCTGCGATTGCATCATCAGCGTCAGCACCTTCAGCAGAAATTACAACGTCAGCACCTTGACCAACACCAAGGCTCATAACACCCATGATTGATTTCAAGTTAACTGATTTACCTTTGTATTCAAGAGTGATGTCTGATGCAAATTTGCTAGCAGTTTGAACCAACAAAGTTGCTGGACGTGCGTGGATACCTGTTTCTGCCACGATGTGGAAATCTTTAGAAGCCATAATTGGACTCTCCTTTTAAAAAATAGTTTTTGAGTTACCTTTTGATAACCCTTACAATTTGGTATTATATCATCTTTTGAAATTTTTTTCAAGATTTTTATCACTGACTTACAGAAAAAGACTGCGAAAAATCCCAATTTAGATACATTCTAAGAAGTACCTGAAGAATGGAGAACAAATCTTTTCAATTTTCTACTATATTATAAGTAACATTTTCCTCCGCTTTCAAATAAAAAGAAGCAAGTGTACCACAGGATATTGATTCACAAAAAAATTATAACTAATTAAAGATGCTTTAAAGCCTATTCCTATCCCATTTCTTGGAATTTCTCAATTTCCGTTCACCACAATATATTGTGTTTTAAAAACCCCATTTCATATCTTTGCACAATATTTAGTTTTATTTTGTTGACAAGTTGCTGGATTTTGTTTATACTGTTTACAGATTTATATTTCGATAGGAGAACGGAAAAGAAATGGTAACCATTTATTCAAAAAATAATTGTGTTCAATGCAAAATGACTAAGCGATTCCTCGATAGCAATCATGTGGAATACCGCGAAATTAACTTAGACGAACAGCCAGAATTTGTAGAGCATGTTAAGAACCTTGGCTTCAATGCTGCTCCAGTTATTCAAACACCGGATGAGGTATTTTCTGGTTTTCAACCAGCTAAGTTGAAGAAACTTTCTTAATAAACACAGTATTTTGCTTAAATAGGGTCTAGCGTTAGCAACCTAACACTAGACTTTTTACTTGGAAAGAGAGGACTTCTCCTCTTCATTTTTTTGAACTAGAAAAGGATTATTATGGGATTAAAATCTCTTGAAGATGTGACGTATTTTCGTCTTAACAATGAAATCAACCGTCCAGTAAACGGCCAAATCATGCTTCATAAAGATAAAGAAGCTTTGGATGCGTTCTTTAAAGAAAATGTTGTACCAAATACTAAAACCTTTAACTCGATTACAGACAAGATTCAGTACCTTCTCGAGCACAATTACATTGAGAGAGCTTTTATCGAGAAATACCGTCCTGAATTTTTAGAGGAATTGGCCCAATTTATCAAAGATCAAAACTTCCAATTCAAGTCCTTCATGGCGGCCTACAAATTCTATAACCAATACGCTTTGAAAACAAATGATGGAGAATACTATCTTGAAAGCATGGAAGACCGTGTCTTTTTCAATGCTCTCTATTTTGCTGATGGAAATGAAGCTATCGCGCGAGACATCGCAAACGAAATTATCCACCAACGCTACCAACCAGCTACTCCTTCTTTCTTAAACGCTGGACGTGCCCGCCGTGGGGAATTGGTATCATGTTTCTTGATCCAAGTAACCGATGATATGAATGCGATCGGACGTTCCATCAACTCTGCCCTTCAACTGTCTCGTATCGGTGGTGGGGTTGGGATTTCTCTCAGCAACCTTCGTGAAGCTGGAGCACCAATCAAAGGGTATGAAGGAGCCGCTTCTGGAGTGGTTCCAGTTATGAAACTCTTCGAAGATAGCTTCTCTTACTCTAACCAATTGGGACAACGCCAAGGGGCTGGGGTGGTTTACCTCAACGTCTTCCACCCAGACATCATCGCCTTCCTTTCAACTAAGAAAGAAAATGCTGATGAAAAAGTTCGGGTGAAGACTCTCTCACTTGGGGTCGTCGTGCCAGACAAGTTCTACGAGTTGGCGCGTAAGAATGAAGAAATGTACCTCTTCAGCCCATACTCTGTGGAACGTGAATACGGAGTACCATTTAACTACATCGACATCACTGAAAAATACGATGAGTTGGTTGCTAATCCAAATATCCGCAAGACTAAAATTAAGGCACGTGATTTGGAAACTGAAATTTCTAAATTGCAACAAGAATCTGGCTATCCATATGTAGTCAACATTGATACTGCTAACCGGGCAAACCCTGTTGATGGAAAAATCATCATGAGTAACTTGTGTTCAGAGATCCTTCAAGTTCAAGAACCAAGCTTGATCAACGATGCCCAAGAATTTGTTCAAATGGGAACAGACGTCTCCTGTAACCTTGGTTCAACCAACGTAGTTAACATGATGACTTCACCTGATTTTGGTCGTTCGATTCGTGCCATGGTTCGTGCTTTGACCTTCGTTACAGATAGCTCTCATATCGTAGCCGTTCCAACTATTGACCACGGAAATAAACTGGCGCATACCTTTGGTCTTGGAGCCATGGGACTTCATAGCTACCTTGCCCAACAATTGATCGAATACGGATCACCGGAGTCTATTGAGTTTACGAGCATCTACTTCATGCTCATGAACTACTGGACTCTCGTAGAATCAAACAACATTGCGCGCGAACGTGGTGTTACCTTCCACAACTTCGAAAAATCTGATTATGCCAATGGTACTTACTTTGATAAGTACACGACTGGAGAATTTGTACCAAAATCTGATCGCGTCAAAGAACTCTTTAAAGATATCTTTATCCCAAGTGCTGAGGATTGGGCAGAACTGCGTGCTAAAGTTCAAGCAGATGGTCTTTACCACCAAAACCGCCTAGCTGTCGCACCAAATGGATCTATCAGCTACATCAATGACGTATCTGCTTCTATCCACCCAATTACACAACGGATTGAAGAACGCCAAGAGAAGAAAATCGGTAAGATCTACTACCCTGCAGCAGGATTGTCAACGGAAACGATTCCTTACTACACTTCTGCCTACGACATGGATATGCGAAAAGTCATCGATGTCTATGCTGCTGCAACTGAGCACGTAGACCAAGGTCTTTCACTGACTCTCTTTATGCGCAGCGATATTCCAAAGGGTCTTTACGAATGGAAAACTGAAAACAAACAAACCACTCGTGACTTGTCTATCCTTCGGAACTACGCCTTTAACAAGGGTATCAAGTCTATCTACTACGTCCGTACCTTTACAGATGATGGTGGAGAAGTTGGCGCCAACCAATGTGAAAGCTGTGTCATCTAATCCGCTATCCTAGATAGCTATCAAAAGTCGGTTCGCCGACTTTTTGTGCGGTATTCTATCAATTTATGGTAGAATAGTAACGATTGAATGAATAGAAAAAGAAAGTGATGCAAATGGAAACATACTACAAAGCCATTAACTGGAATGCGATCGAAGATGTCATCGATAAATCGACCTGGGAAAAACTGACAGAGCAATTCTGGTTGGATACACGTATCCCTTTGTCAAACGACTTGGATGACTGGAGAAAGTTGTCGAATAAAGAAAAAGACCTAGTTGGTAAAGTCTTTGGGGGATTGACCCTTCTAGATACCATGCAATCTGAAACAGGTGTTCAGGCTCTTCGTGCGGATATTCGTACCCCCCATGAAGAAGCTGTCTTTAATAACATCCAATTTATGGAATCTGTCCATGCTAAGTCATACTCTTCTATCTTTTCTACTTTGAATACCAAGTCAGAAATCGAAGAGATTTTCGAATGGACCAACACCAATCCTTTCCTTCAAAAGAAGGCAGAAATCATCAACGAAATCTATCTCAATGGAACTCCCCTTGAAAAGAAAGTCGCCAGCGTTTTCCTTGAAACCTTCCTCTTCTACTCTGGTTTCTTCACACCTCTCTACTATCTTGGGAACAACAAATTGGCCAACGTAGCTGAGATCATCAAGTTGATCATTCGGGACGAATCAGTTCACGGAACCTATATCGGCTACAAGTTCCAACTTGGATTTAACGAATTACCAGAAGAAGAACAAGAAAAACTCAAAGAGTGGATGTATGATCTGCTCTACACCCTCTATGAGAATGAAGAAGGTTACACAGAGAGCCTCTATGATGGTGTGGGCTGGACTGAGGAAGTCAAGACCTTCCTTCGTTACAACGCCAATAAAGCTCTCATGAACTTAGGACAAGATCCACTTTTCCCAGACTCAGCAGATGACGTTAACCCAATCGTCATGAACGGAATCTCAACCGGTACTTCTAATCACGACTTCTTCTCTCAAGTCGGAAATGGTTACCTTCTCGGTGAAGTAGAAGCCATGCAGGATGACGATTACAACTACGGTTTATAAGAAGAAAAACCTTTCCAGACGGAAAGGTTTTTTTGTTGCAATCTTTTTCTAATTGGATCTGCTTCTTTTTTGAAAAAAGAGGTTGAACAAACATCCAACCTCTCCTATTATTACAATTTACCTGCTACGGCATCCAACAATTCTTGAATCTTCGCTTGGTTGCTTCCTCCTGCCATGGCCATGTCTGGTTTACCACCACCACGTCCATCGACGATTGGAGCCAATTCTTTGATCACATTGCCTGCATGCACTTCTTTTGTCTTGCTGGCAACAAGGACATTGACCTTGTCACCGATTGCTGCGACAAGAACAAGCACATCAGAGTAGTCTTTTTGTTTCCAGTTATCCGCGAAGGTACGAAGGGCACCTGCATCTGAAACAGAAACTTGGCTTGCAATGTAACGGTGACCGTTTGCTTCTTGAACATCTTTGAAGACATCACCTGCTGCTGCAGCCGCTGCTTTTTCCTTCAATTTTGCATTTTCTTTTTACAATTGACGGAGTTGCTCTTGAAGACCTTCCACCTTGTGAGGAACTTCCTTATTTGAATCATTTACTGGAGTTGGAACTTGTACAGCTTTTATGAGATTTGTAAGACTGTTTCCATCTCCTCTCGAGGGTTTGGTGGCTTCCTACTTAAAAATAATCTTACGTTTTTTAGTGTTTTTCATTTTTAGTTTCTCCTTGATTTTAATTAATTGTGTTTTTATCAGTATAATAGATATCCCCTATTTTATAAATATCATAGTCACTGGGGTGAACGTGTATTTTGTGTTCTTTTTGGTTGTATTCATCCCACAAGATGAATTGTAAGTATTCACCATCATCAGTTTTTCCAACAATTTCACGATCTTGTGGATTAGGGTTTTTCACTATCTGCTCTTGTTTCTCTTTCTCTAATCTATCATAGATATTAGATAGGTCATTTCCAGCCTTGAAAATGAACATAATGACTATTGTACTAAAGAAAATCCCAAAACATAGTAAATTGAGTAATGCTCTATTAAATCTTCCCATTTTATTCCTTTCTTATAACTCATCGTCTAAATATTTAATAATTTCACCAATAATTTTCTCTTCTGTATCAGATGAAAACTTGGAATTAACTTGTTTCCTATAGCTCCCTGATGCTTCTCTGACAATATCAGAATAATAGATACATTGAATGTATTGCAAGCGTATAACATCAGTCATTAAGTTGTATTTTGAACCTTTACGCCCTCCATAACTTTCATCAAACGTAGAAGGAATTTGAGCTCTTTCAATCCACTATCAAGGGTTAGGGGGGCCTACTTCATATGCTGCATCCCAAAAAGGGAATCAACACACAGTATAGTTCCTACCTGGAAACAATCCTAAGTATACCATATTTTACTAGAGCTTTCAGCTAGAAGAACAAACAATCTTCACGTTCTATTGATCTCTCACCCCATTCAAACGAACGGTTTCCTCCAAACTACCGACATAGATGATATTGTTGTCCTCTTGCTTGGCATCATAAGAATTTTGACGAGCACCAAGTAAAATCTGATAACTAGAGACCTCTAACTATAAATCAACCTCAAAACAAGAGCGTTGCACTCGAATACCAAATACCTCTAGAAGTTTAGCCAATTTCAAGCTCCGTTTAATGCTGGTGATATCGTAGATAATCGAGCAAAAGAGAGACTTTTTCTTGGCGAACTCTTTCTCATCTCCTGATAAACGATAGAATAATCCCATTAGTTATCTCCTGTATCACATGTTCGATAAGATTGAGGACCTAGCTCCTCAAACGATCTGATCAAGCTTTTGATTTGCTGATCAGCAGTATAGAAAAAACTGTAACGTTTGCTATACCTTGAACATATGGATGATTTTCCAGCATCCTTTCCCTCATACCTCGGATAAAGATTTCACTTCCCTCATCTGTTCATATGACAGCATCATCCTCCTCTTTTTCAAATAGCTCCTTTTCTAGCTCTCCCTGAAAATTTCACCATTCCCATTTTTCACGATAATTCTGTATTCAGATAGACCTAAAGCATAGTCCGACTTTTGTACGAATAAACCACTCATGTCCTGACACTTCCTCAATGGATAAAGGATATCAGTTTATCACATTTTCAAAAATAGTCAAGCCATATATAAAAAAAATACACAAACAAAAAGACCTACCCGAGGGTAGATCTTCTCTAGATTACAATTTACCTGCTACTGCATCCAACAATTCTTGGATTTTCGCTTGGTTGCTTCCTCCTGCCATGGCCATGTCTGGTTTACCACCACCACGTCCATCGACGATTGGAGCCAATTCTTTGATCACATTGCCTGCATGCACTTCTTTTGTCTTGCTGGCAACAAGGACATTGACCTTGTCACCGATTGCTGCGACAAGAACAAGCACATCAGAGTAGTCTTTTTGTTTCCAGTTATCCGCGAAGGTACGAAGGGCACCTGCATCTGAAACAGAAACTTGGCTTGCAATGTAACGGTGACCGTTTGCTTCTTGAACATCTTTGAAGACATCGCCTGCTGCCGCTGCTGCTGCTTTTTCCTTCAATTCTGCATTTTCTTTTTGCAATTGACGGAGTTGTTCTTGAAGACCTTCAACCTTGTGAGGGACTTCTTTGAGTTGAGGTGCTTTCAAGGTTGCTGCGACTGCTTTCAGTGCATCTTCTTGTTCACGATAAGCTTCGAAGGCTTCCTTACCAGTCACTGCCAAGATACGACGAGTTCCTGATCCGATCCCTTCTTCTTTGACAATCTTGAAGAGTCCAATTTCAGAAGTGTTACCTACGTGAGTACCACCACAAAGCTCTACTGAGTAATCACCGATAGTAACAACACGGACTTCTTTACCGTATTTTTCACCAAAGAGGGCCATGGCTCCCATTTCTTTAGCAGTATCGATATCTGTTTCAATCGTTTCGACTGCGATCGCTTCCCAAATCTTTTCATTGACTTGTTGTTCAATAGCGCGCAATTCTTCAGGAGTTACGGCTTGGAAGTGGGTAAAGTCAAAGCGAAGGAATTCTACTTCGTTGAGAGATCCTGCTTGGGTTGCATGGTTACCAAGGATATTGTGAAGAGCCGCATGGAGCAAGTGAGTCGCAGTGTGGTTCTTCATGACACGATGACGACGATTGGTATCGATCGCCAAGGTGTATTCTTGGTTTAAGGCAAGAGGAGCAAGAACTTCAACCGTATGGAGTGGTTGTCCATTTGGTGCTTTTTGAACATCTGTCACCGTCGCTACGACGTTTCCTGCAGCATCCAAGATTTGACCATGGTCCGCAACTTGTCCACCCATTTCAGCGTAGAATGGAGTTTCTGCAAAGATCAGTGATGCAGTTCCTTCTGAAACAGCCTCTACTTCTGCATTGTCCGCTACGATAGCTACCAACTTAGAAGGCAATTGGCTAGCATTGTAGTTGAAGCTACTTTCAACTGTAATGTTTTGAAGGGTTTCATTTTGCATACCCATAGATCCGCCTTTGACAGCTGATGCACGCGCACGCTCTTGTTGTTCCTTCATGGCTGCTTCAAAGCCTTCACGATCGACCGTCATTCCAGCTTCTTCGGCGATTTCTTCTGTCAATTCTACTGGGAATCCGTATGTATCATAGAGTTTGAAGACGTCTTGACCAGCAATCACTGTTTGGCCTTTGGCTTTCAAGTCTTCAACGATGGTTTGGGCAAAGTGTTGACCAGAGTTCAAGGTACGAGCAAATGATTCTTCTTCACTCTTGATGATTTTTTCGATGAAATCTTGTTTTTCAAGTACTTCTGGGTAGTAGCTTTCCATGATCTTCCCAACGGTTGGAACCAATTTATACAAGAAAGTTCCTTCGATCCCCAATTTTTGACCATGCATAGAGGCACGACGGAGGAGACGACGAAGAACGTAACCTCGTCCTTCATTACCAGGAAGAGCCCCATCTCCAATCGCAAATGAAAGCGAACGGATGTGGTCAGCAATGACCTTGAAACTCATGTTGTCGCCATCTGGATCATAGGTTTTACCAGACATCTTTTCAACTTCACGAATGATTGGCATGAAGAGGTCTGTTTCAAAGTTGGTCTTAGCCCCTTGGATAACGGCTACCAAACGCTCTAAACCAGCGCCCGTATCAATGTTCTTGTGTGGCAATTCCTTGTATTCGCTACGAGGAACAGCTGGGTCAGCGTTAAATTGTGACAAGACAATGTTCCAGATTTCGATGTAACGGTCGTTTTCGATATCTTCTGCAAGCAGACGAAGACCGATATTTTCTGGGTCAAAAGCTTCTCCACGGTCAAAGAAGATTTCTGTATCTGGTCCAGAAGGGCCCGCACCGATTTCCCAGAAGTTGTCTTCGATTGGGATCAAGTGACTTGAATCTACACCAACAGCGATCCAACGGTTGTATGAATCTTTATCATCTGGATAATAAGTCATATAAAGTTTGTCTTTTGGGAAGTCAAACCATTCAGGACTTGTCAAAAGCTCATAAGCCCAAGTGATGGCTTCGTCACGGAAGTAATCCCCGATGGAGAAGTTCCCCAACATTTCAAACATAGTATGGTGACGAGCCGTCTTCCCTACGTTTTCGATATCATTGGTACGAATAGCCTTTTGAGCATTGGTAATCCGTGGATTTTCAGGTTTGATGGTTCCATCAAAGTATTTCTTAAGAGTGGCAACCCCTGAGTTGATCCACAAAAGGGTTGGGTCATTTACGGGAACCAAGCTAACAGATGGTTCTACAGAGTGGCCTTTGCTTGCCCAGAAATCAAGCCACATTTGGCGGACTTGTGCACTAGATAATTGTTTCATATTTTTCTCCTAATTTTTATAAGATTAGTTGGCGCCTGCTTCTAACATTTCGACATAATCGATGGCGACACACAGTGAGATGACTAAATCAGCGTATTCATCCTCATACACCGATACTTGATAGGTAGAGGTTAGATGAAAGAGTTCTTTGCTAATCTCAGCGACGATTTGATCCCGATCATCGAACAATTTGAATTCCAGGTCCCAGATATTTCCCTGCACCCGAAGCCCCAAATCTTCGATATCGTATTTGTCCCTAAAGAGCGTCAGCTTTTTATGGATATAAAAGCGATCCCCATTCATCAACTCAACCACAAATTTTGGAAGTAGGCTGATTGTTTTTTTGGTGATAAGGCTGACTTTTTCTCCATTTTGATCATAGATGGTAAAGGTCTTGGGAACCTTAAGAAAGGAGCCCTCAACCTGGTATTGGACATTTCCCAACTCATCTTTGATATCGAACCGCTCGCCACCCAATCGAAATTTTTGTTTCACTTGATAGGTTCTCATCTTTTGATCTCCTTTGAAAAGCTTCAGAGAACGATTCACAAACAAAAGACAAGCCACTAAACGAAGGGCGAAAAACCGCGGTACCACCTTCATTCAATGAACTTGTCATTCTTCATTTTGTATGCAATTGTCTCAGCCGAGTAGCATGACTTCCTAGCTTAGATGGCTCGCAGCACCGCCATTTCTCTGAACTAAGATAACTGAAAATCAATTCTCAACATTCCTATTATACTTTTTTTTTGAGTTTGAGTCAACCGAAAAATATAAAACTATAATAAGGTCCATACTTTATCGGACACTAATTTCAAGTCCAATTTTATAAATTGCTTCCTGAATTTCATCAAGTGATACAAGGAACCATTCTTTCGGAACAAAATTCTCTCCATTTGGCGCGGTTAGTTCCACCTCTAATTGTTTATCTGAAAAATAATGATGAAGAGTAGTTTCTAGTTTTCTAGCGCTAAAATTCTGAACCTCAAAACTAGCTACTAAATGTACAGGAGCATAAAGATAGGTCCCTTCTTTTTCTGCATTTGCTAAGCGTTTTTCAATTTTTTCTTGTGTAAATCCAATTTTATAAAGGTTACTAATACCAGCAATTTGAGGATTAGTACTCAAGGATTTCACTACATAAATATATCCGGTTGTTATTCGTTCACTCGGACTAACACCACCCATCACATCTTCTATCAACTCAGTTACCATTCGTCCATGTCTCGTTCTATCATGCAAATTAGATACAAACGAACGAAGTAAAGCA
>ERZ824522.754-NODE-754-length-27355-cov-3.660073_pt1 | contig 27355 bp, 35 predicted proteins | sample MGYA00519935_ERZ824522 | MGnify/ENA primary metagenome ERZ824522 (study PRJEB31778, sample SAMEA3449160) | human gut metagenome | biome: human gut; feature: human-associated habitat; material: faeces | place: United Kingdom | collected 2010/2012 ...
AACGTACAGACTACACATGGCCATGTACATGGTTCGCACCAAGATGTACAGGCGAAGGCGCATTCAAGACTGCTTACGACGTAATGAACAACTGGGGTGCAAACCACGGTGCAATCTCTTACGGACACATCGGTGCAGATCTTATCACAATGTGCTCCATGCTGAGAATCCCGGTTTGCATGCACAATGTTCCGGAAGAGAAAATCTTCCGTCCTGCAGCTTGGAACGCATTCGGAATGGACAAAGAAGGCGCAGACTACAGAGCCTGCAAGAACTACGGACCACTTTACAAATAAAATATACTGCTTAAGGCAGATGGGGAGCTGTGCTGATGCACAGCTCCTTTTTGGGTTCGAAACCCGGAATACCAGTGAAAACAGGGGATTCTACTGCTGTTCGGTTGTGAAAAACAGCAAATTCCCTTATAATTTTCAGTGGAGGTGATCAATATGTTCGAGATCGACAAAGAAAAATTCGGGGCTCTTATATCCGAGCTTAGGAAAGAAAAGGGATACACCCAGAAGGAGCTTGCACAGCAGCTTTATGTATCTGATAAGGCGGTGAGTAAATGGGAAACCGGAAATAGTATACCGGACACCAGTCTTTTGATTCCTCTTGCAGAGCTTTTGGGAGTTTCAGTCACGGAACTTTTAATGTGCGAGAGAGTGCAGGGATTACATATCGTTCCGATTGGTTTGATATAGGTTTGAGAGGTAATTACTATTATTCACGTACAGGGAATTCTCTGCCGGGGCAAAACTCACAGGATATTATGACGTACGGAGGAAGTTTTGCATCTGCCATGTAGCATAGATATTGGGACTAATTTTGATTATTCTGGGAATAGAGGATATTCCAGTGGATATGATAAGAATCAGATGCTATGGAATGCACAAGCTTCTTGGCAATTTTTAAAAGGGAAGAATGCAACCCTCATGTTTAAAATATATGATATATTAGAACGAGTACATCCAATTTGGTTTGCTATATCTTTTTGTAGCCAACCCAGTTTTCTTAACTCAAAAATTTTGTTAATATCTGTTTGAGTTAGTTTTGAAAAATTACTTTTTTCACCTTTTCTTGGCTGTTGCAAACCAGTTTGAAAAGCGTGCTTTTGATTTTCTGAAGAAGAACACCATTCTAAATTTGATAACGCATTATTTTTTTTGTCACCATCTATATGATTTACTTCTAAGTTATCCATATCTTCTATGGGTTTAAAAGCCATCATTACTAAACGATGAACTCTATACGTTTTCTTTTTTCCTTCTTGCGTCATAAAATTTATTATTTGATATTCAGTATTACCCTTATTTCTGGTTTTCATTTTACCAGATATATCACTAAAAATTTCACCATTATCATTAATAGTATATAAATCTTTAATATTAGGCAGAAAATCATTAATTCTTTTTTCCATTACTATCTCCCAATTTCTTAGTCTATAATTTTGGAATTATTATATCATTTTTAAAACATATTGTCAAGGTTCTTAGCTGCTGATTGCCCAATCCTTATAGTTTTCAAACATTCACGCTTGGTTTTACAACCTACGTTGTAGTCTATAAGACTCTAAGGGTGTCCCAGCAATTAGAGAGTTAATTTTTCAACGTATTACTACGCAGCCATCCGATATTCACTTTGGAACATTTGTTCAGATGGATCACCGCTGTTAGCCATGCTGAAAGTAAAGTTAGACTGAATCTTACCACGAGGAATAACGAATTCAGCAGGAAGGTCTACACCAGTAGCTTCATCACGGAAGAGTGTAGAAGCTTCGATGTAGTAGTAACCAGCAAAGTTAGAAGCTTCAATGCTCATTTCATAAGCTTCATCGTAGTGAACTTCATAGCAGTCGATACGGACAGTATCGCCAACTTTTACAGCCTTGTCTTGATTTTGATCACCAGGAGTATCTTTACCAAGGACGAAAGCAAGAGTTTCACCCTTATCGCCAACTTCGCCATTAGCACCAAGAGTGGCTTTCTGTAGTGTACCACCAGGTTGAACGGTAAAGACTTCTTCTTCAGTTACAGCAGAAAGATACTGAGATTGAGCACCAGCGCTATCAAGAGTAACAGGATAGATAGGAGCTTCACGGGTAACTACAAGAGTAGCACCATTACGGTCCTCATTGGTAAGTTTAGCAACAAGTTTGCTATCCTGGCTTTGTTCAACTACCATATCATAAGTAGCATGAACATAAATAGGATGCTTAGAAGCGTCTTCAGCCTTATGACCTTTTACAATGCCAGCACCAGAAAGGGTAGCAAAGCTGATAGGAGACATAAGAGCATCTTCGAGGGTAAAGGTAAGAGTCTTCTCACCGTCCCAACCAATTAGGCGGGGATTGCCTTGACCACCCTGAGCATAGACAGTGCTAACAGCTTGTTCAAGAGAAGAAGTTTTAGCAGTGTCAATATAAAGAACAGGCTGGCCAGCATCGAAATGCTGATTACCAATATCAACAGAGGTAAGAGGTTTGAAAACAACATCGCAAATTTCGCGTCATTTTATTTTATAAAATGGACTATATCTTATAAATGGTCTAGCCATTTATACGCCTGTTTTGAAATACGTATCAATAGTATTCCTCAAAATCTATTATGATTTTTAGTCTCTACATCGCTCTTTTATCAATGATAAAAGTATGACTCGGGATTCTTTCGTTCCCCGATAGCTTATTTATTTTACAAAATAAATTTTTCTTTTTTCCTTTTCAAGAAAAAATCAGAATTATTTTGATACATATATTTTCCTATTTTGATAGTATCTTTTTTCCCAAATTTTAGAGAACAGCAAGAATCATCAAAACTTCCGCCTTGAACTCCAGCTTCTTTTTTCAAAATATCTAAAAGAGATTCTAAAAATTGTTTAGACCCAGAAGTAAAAGCAGAATTTATACGATTCCCTTTCAATTTCATTATACATCCATCTCCATCAAAATACCCTCTAATAAAATCAGGTCTATATTTCAAAGGAATTTCAGGGAAAGAAATATAATTACTTTTATTTTCCATTCCACCTAGTTTTATAATATCATTATAAATAACTACACAAGAAAAATTTAGTCTAGCTGCTTGTCTGTCTACATAATCATACAAATTACCTTCATATCCTATTTCTTTGGCAATTTTATTTAGAATGTATTTATCTTTTTTGTGTAAAGTAATATCAAACATTTTTCCACCATAGATACATCCATCAGCATACCACAAGCCTAAAATATAGGCCATATTAGAACTCCATGTTTTGAAATAATCTTGATTGATATTATATTTTCTAGCATTTTGGGACTGAATAATACTTTTTTGAGCTTTTGAAAGTTTTTTAGGTTTTTGACAATTTTTATAACAAAAATCATAAATTTGCTTTTTAGTATATTTATGATCAAAAAAATCAACCCACTCTGCCGAGGTTTTACTTCCGCTCTGCGACAGAAGAATTTCCTTGTCCTTTTCACTAAGGGGCATCTTATTTCTCTTTTCTTTTGGAAAATTTTTATTTCAAATAAATAAACCCTGTTCGATAAAACAGATAAGGCGTATTAGTGCAAGCTTTTCACACCAAAGCGATTCATATGTTATTTTCTCCTTTCTAAATAGAATGATAAAACGAAAAACGTATACATTTTCCTTTTTAGAAAATCTCTACGCACCGAGATTTCCTTCAAATATATAAGCGTGTTTGATGAAGAACACGATTATAGCTTATTGATATATACTTTCCAACCAATTTTTAGGTTCATCCATTTTACTAGTATCCATAAAAGGAGTTGTGCTAACTTTCATATGTAAATCATATGCCATTTTGACTGTATACCTAGTAAAAATATCATATAGTTGAAAAGGCGTATAATTATAAATTGTATTTATATCCATAGATAATCCAACAGCAATAACTGAAGCATAGTTGGCAAAAATACTGCCTATATCGCCTTTTTCTTTTTGTTGAATTGCCGCACGTTGGTCACGTCCTTTTTGCAATTTTTTAGCAATTTCTTCAGCTGCGCTATTTGCTGGATTAAATTCTTGTTCTTCTTTATCTTTTCTTTGCGGTAAAAATAAAGTACTAAGTGTTTTTTGAAAATTTTCAAAATTCATTGGATTTATTTGTCCAATAATACTGGCATTTTCACCTATTCTAAAATTTATACTTCCAGGAGCAAACTCCCAAGAGTATTCAGGTAAAATCAAAGAAAATAAATTATCTATAGTTTCTTTTATAGAAGTGTCATTTTCAAGCGCTGCTATCAATACTTGAAAATCAGGTAACATAGCTAATCGTGAATTGCCCTCTTTTATTGGGGCAACAATTTTATCTATTTTTACAAATATTTGCAATCCACCTAAAAATACATCTTCTCCATAAGCACTAATCTCTCTAATAGTAGGTTGCGAGACTGCAATATTGCAGCCCGCAACCCTAATTGGCATACCAGACAGAATTTGTGCTAAATCTCCTTGTATCGCCATATAATCTCACCTCTATAAATTTTGAGGTGCTGGTAATGCTTGAATAATACGCTCGCTATCATCTGCATCAGAATGGGTAGCAACATATCGTAAAATAACTCCACCAAGATATTCATTAAGAACAACCTGACTTGCTCCCATAAATTGCAATGTACCAATACCCGACAGTTTGGTTTCATTCAAAATACCGTCTATATATCCCGCAATCAACCAAGGACGTAATTCATAGTCATCCAATTCCCAATAATCTAATTGAGAAATAATAGTAAAACTAATTACACAATTACGATATTCAGGATTATCTGATGGAGTAAAATCATCAAACTCCAAGAGTATATAAGATTTTACTTCTTCATGTTCCCCAAAGCTAAGTTTAGGAATGGATTTAATATATTGTTCATCTTTCATACGCTTAATTGTATATTCATTTATCTTTTGCTGATACTGAGCTTGCGTTGAATCTAAACAATTTGGAGTATTGATAATGAGTAATTTTTTCAATTTATCACTATATGGTTTACTTTCAACCAAGAGTCTACGCCAAATAGTCTCTTGGTCTTTAGCACAAGACATAAAAGTAGATTTGAAATTCTTTTGTAGCATATTAGAAGCTATGTGTTTCATATAACCTCCAATCTACTTATAAAGATTTTATTGTAACAGGTAAAGAAGTTTCAATATCCGCATACTTGGCAAAAAGAGTAAATTTGCCTTTTTTGCTAGAAATAATTTCAACTTGACAACTATCTTTTTCTGTATTTATAATTTGAGCGTTATTATTATCAATACTAAATTCTACCTTTTCTCCTTCGGGGAGCTTTTTGATAAAATAAGTATGAGTATCATAAGGATAAACTTCTTGCGGGCCTTGAATAATTGGTTTCTGCCAATCAATAGTTACCTCTAAGAATTGTTCTCCATAATAAATTCTAAAGGTTTTAACAGCTCCCGCAAAGATTTTTACTTTACAAATGCGGCCATTGTCAAGAATTTCTTCAATCTTGACTCTTGGATTATCTCTAACTTCCCATTTAATATTAGGGTCATATGCCGCATTATCAATCATATAGCCAATAATGCTATCTTGTTTAACAACAGTTTGTCCTTTGATAACATTTAAGGGTGTTTCTTGGTCTAGTTTGATTTCAGGTAATTCAGCAATAGAATTATCATAATATTCTTGGATTTCAAGCTCTAAAATACCTGGCACTGAAATAGCATCAGTAACTTGCACTTCCCATATATGACCATCGAGTTTCAAATGAGTAAAACGCTTGAAAAACTTTTTAGTCTTTTCATCATTTTTGATATAGATCGTGCCAGAAAGATTTAACTCATTTACATTAATTTGATTTTTAATAAACCAACGTAAATCTGTTTCTGTTGGACCTTGAAAATAAACCCAATATTTTTCACCATCTACATTAAGAGTATATCTACAGCGAATAATTTCTGAACGTAAATATGCGGTTTCAGTAATAATAGGAAGATAAATCATCCAATGGGAACCATCATCAAGACATTCAAAAGTGTCTCCAGCTTCAAGTCCAGCCGCATATTCTACAGATATATATTCTTTATCATAATCTGATTTTAGAGAATTTTTATTGATTAGGCAAGGCCATGCAGCATGACTATTTGTTTTGATGTACCTTGTCTGATAGTTATTTTTGAGAGCAGCTTGAAAAGAACGTAATTTTTGCTTATTAATGCGGTCAAGCTGATTGCCGCCTAGGTATTGTGTTCTAGCTGCTAATGTTTTTATTGACATAGGCCCACAGACTCCCTAATTTCATTGGTTAGTCCGCAAGCTTCAAAAATAGTGCGGCGAAAGAGCATAAAATCTACTTCTTCACCTAATTCTTTTAAACCATTTAGCTTACAAAGCAATGCAAAGAATTTTGTTTGGTCTGGGAAAAATGCCGCCATACCTGTAAGTTCAAGAATAATAGTATCAAGAGGCTTTATCCAATCCACCCCTTCTTCTCTTGTTGGCAATAGTCTAAAAATTTGTCCAACAATACGAGTTAGATTAGTACAAATATCCTCTGTATTTATAATAAAATCATCTACTAAAACCGCCATGATGGACGCTCCATAATCTTTCCAAAAGAGGAATGTATATGTCCATCTGAATCTGGACGTCTGCGGCAATACACGCGCTGAAGGTGCAAACCTTTTTGCTCATATTCTTTTTTCAAAGTAATAAGCTGCTTCATATGTGCGGCCTGTGATGTAAATTTGAAGTCACTACCACTATATTTTTGACGTACCAAATCAATATTTGCTAGCTGATAACCAATCCATTCACTAATCATATATTGACGAATAATCATTTTTTCTTCAATAGTAAGAGTAGTATTGAATTTTTTATTTTGTAAATCAATATTGAAAGGGTCTTTCCAGCGGGGGAACTCAAAATTAGGAAGAGCCGCAATCAAAATTTCTTCAAGCAGCTCTTCTGTATCCTCTTTTGTTAGCTCCATAAACATATCATCAGTAATTCCCGCAAGGAAAAAATCATACATCTCTTGGAAGGTGGTAGGGGCTTCGTATGCCATATCCGCATCAAAATCCGCATCAGGAGTTTCTAATGCTTGTGCCATATCAAAACCTCCTTTATTTTGTTATTGTACTCTGCGCTGAGGAGCATCCTCCGCAGTTTCTTTTACTCTACGACTACGTTTCTGAGCAACATTATCAGAAGCATTGACAGAATCATAAGCATGATGATTCTCAATACTCTTGGTAATATTGACACCAGTTTTATTCATAATAGCTTTACGTTTATTCATATTAGGTAGCTCTAATTCAATTGCACGCTTTTCAATAAGGTCAATAATACCTTCAGGTGCAAAGTCAAGAGCATCTAAGAGATATTCTTCAGGCTTATTGAGAAGAACATCATCTACATCCTTAACAGTCCAGTTGTATTCAACTTGGTCCGCAGGTACGCCAAATTCTTGTTGAAGATTTTTATTACTAACACGAAGATAGTTACGAAGAAGCACTTCTCCACCAGGTTCCGCAAATAGGGCACGAAGCTCTTGCGCTTTTACCTGAAAAGGTACTCCAGGCATTAGCTTGCGACGAATACCAAGAGAAGTAATAATATAACTAACATCATGTCCAACCATATTTTCAACAGTTACTAATGTATCATCAGAAACGAGTTCAACAGACATTTTTTCTCCTTTTATCTCTTTATGAAATAAAAGGGGAATATCTTTTACTCACTATCTTTGATATTCCCCTTTTACTTATTATATTAGACCCATTCAACAGTAGGGTTATCACTGGTAACTTTATTGTTCTTATTACTAAATACTACAAAAGCAGTTTGTAGTCCAGAGGTTTCTTGACTATATTTTACGCCATTAGCTTTGTTATCAGCATTAAAAGTTAGTTCTGTTTTGTCGAATTCTTTTACTGTTGTTTCTTTTTGCTTTTGGAAGCGACAAAGAGCAGTAGAATCAACAACATTTTCATCTGTATATGTAATAGCATTGGCGCGAACATCTAATTTAGCAATAGAATTAGAAATTACAAATGGATTTTCCGCAGATTTCATAGCTACAAAAGAGTTAGTATGAAGTTTTACTTCACTTCCTCCTTTGATATTTACAACTCCATTGGATTGAGAATTATGGAATACGTTCTTGTTTAGATAAACTTTTCTACTCTTTTCTCCAAGAGTCAATGCGGAATTAGTTTCATTACCTTCATTCCAGAAGTTGGTTGTAGCAATAGATACATCGCCAGATGTATTGATATTGACTTTGGCACCTTTATTGACATAACCATCTGAAATAGTAAGAGGCTTAGTTCCTTCTACTGTAAAAGTAGCATTTTCCCAAAATGTTGGACGATTCATTGTGACCGCAGCATCTTGAATAATTACCTTGCCAGCAAAACGAGCACCACCCGCATTTACAAGAGTCATGTCTTTATCAAGCACTATATCTTCTGTATAAACATTTTTAGGGAAGGTAATAGTACCACCTGCATTTAGAGCCGCAAGTGCGGCCTGAACACTCTCATAATCTTCAACTTTTACATTATCAGAGTGTTCAGGTGGAGTTGGCTTAGGAGGGGTGGCGTCTTCTAAGCTGTTGCTTTTTTTAGGGAAGTATTCTCATACATGCAGATAGAAGGATTAGAGAATACAGCAACACCAAACTTGGTGTAGCTCTGAAGGTCGCGGGACCAATCATCATTGTCCTGAACAGTGCGGACCTGAGTACCACCTTCAAAGACAACTTTGACAGGCTTTTCACCAACAGAAGCCATAATGAAAGCTTTGGAAGGATCAACGACTTTTTCAGCGTTGGTTTCATCAACCATGGACTGTTCAAGAACAATTACGGGGTGACCCTTGTAGTTGGTGAACATACCATTCTTCCAAAGTTCATTCTTCATTTCGCTGGAAGCCCAGTCGGCAGAAGCAGGTTTCATGGTAGCAGCGAATTCTTTGGTGCAGTAAATAGTAGAAGTACCATTGCCATAAGAATCGGAAATAGCTAGGAGTTGATCCATAGCAGCTTCATCAAAGCTGTTACCAGTGTGCTTATTGACAGTAGGAAGTTCTTCAACGGCAGAAGTTAGAGCTTTTAGAATTTCTTCATAGATGTGCTCATTCATACCTTCAACCATAATGTCGGTGAAGTCAGCAAAATCATAGCGACCATCTAGGAATTCTTCAAAACCAATACGAAGAGCATAACCCATAGCGCTTGTACCGACAGTGAGTTCACGTCCATCAAGCATCATGGTTTCGTAACGACCAGCTAGGCCAACGCGAGTAACGAAGGCTTTAGCGCGCTTACGAGCAGCTTCAGTAATACGAAGTTTGAATACGGCTTTATCGCCCTGAGCAACATGCTGAGTTTCAGCAAACTGTTCATACTGTTGCATAACTTTCTTAGGAAGAACTTCATCAAGAGTGTTCTCAATTAGTTCATAAACAGCAACTTCATTGCGGCGGAAAAGTTTATAATCGCCAGCAATTTTCTTTAGTTCGGAGCGAAGAGCTTCATTGACAACAGCCGCATCATAGGTTTCATTCTGGCCATTTACAGAGAAAGTAAAGGAAGTACCATTTAGAGCAGCTTTAGCAAGTTGAGCAATTTGAGCAAATTCCATTGTATTCTATCCTCCCTTTCTTATTCGTGAATGACTTGTAGTTTAACAGCAGGCTGACCATCAGGCATAGTAGTTTCTTTTACAACCTGAAGAACAAGAGTCTTAGCAGTTTCGGCAGCAGTAGCAGCTTCTTTTTCAAGAATACCTTTAGTGCCAGGAGCAACCTTATCGCCTACATTGTAAGTATCGGCTTTGACAGCGTTAGTAGTAAAAATATCGCCAGCAGCCATGCGGAATACACGAGGAACCATTACGCCATCGTAGAATTCACCTTTCTGCATAGCATAATCACGGTGCATTTGCTTACGCTCGTCATATAGTTTTTCTTCATTGAAAACCATCATCCAAGGGCCAGCGCCAGTAAAATTGACTTTGCCAGCAGCATAGTCATATTTTACAAAAGTACCCTGTTCTAGAATTTCAATAGAGTCATCAGCAGGAAGTTGACCATAAACGCCACCGTCACGAGGAGCGGAAAGGTGATTAGGTTCTACCTGCGCAAAGTTGTCATGTCCAACAAGTTTGTTGGTAGCACGGTCAATTTTTAGCGCCATTTAGACTTTCCTCCTTTTAGAGATTATTTTTCGCAGTGCGGAGAACGCTTAATAGTTCATCATCTTCCGCAGTATCATTTACATTAGATTCAAGAGAAAAAGAAGTAACAGGAGTTTCTTCAACTTCTTCTTCAACAGAATCAATATCAAAATTTACGTTCTTTTGGACGTAAATAAGAGCTAATTTAGACTCAATATCCTCAAGAGAATATTCAGATTTATGAGCAATAACATCTGCTTTATCTTCATCGCTAAGCATAAAATATTTAGCAATAAGAGCATCTTTATCAGCTTCATCACGAGCAGCTTTAAACTCGCGTAGAGCTTCAGCTTCTTCTTTTAGAGCCGCAAAAGCAGTTTGAAGTTCAGCCATTTCTGCGCGGAGAGATTCTAATTCAGAATTGTCTTCTTCAAGAGAATTTTTCTTTTTCTTATCTCCGCAAGCAGCTTTATCTTCAGGCTTTTTCTCTTCGTCTTCATCTTCTTCCGCAGGAGTTTCTTCGGAAGTTTCTTCTTTCTCTTCTTCCTTCTTCTCTTCTTCTTTTTCAGCGAAAGTTTCTTCAACAGCAGATTCATCACTTTCAATAACGCTTTCTTCAGCTACTTCTTCAGCAGCAAAGAGAGCTTCGTCTTTTTCAGACTGGGGCATATCCAACCCTCCTTTGTCTTCTAACGCATATTTCAATTCATTCATCATAGCAAATAAAGTTTGGGTAAAACCTTCTTTAGAGAAGCTAGCGCTTATATCAGGAGCGGTTACAGAAGCTCCCTCAAAACAAGGTTCAACATCGCTACCTAAAACACATAATTTGGTAAAGGCTGCGTCATTGATAATGAAGAAATCAATATCATTCTCTGGATTAGTAGCCCAATGACCGTCCATTGGGTCTAATTCCATGGACTGGCCCATACCCTCAGTGATACATTTTTCAATCTCAGGGTATTGGCCTGTCCACAGATAACCAGTAGTCATAAGGTAAGTTCTCTCAACACGATTGTCAAATTCATCTACATCTTCAAACTTTTGAAACCAAACTTTTGCATCGGGAGAGACAAAACCATATGGCGTAGTTTTGCAAGAGAAAGATATTTCTCCATCCTCAATTTTTATAACTTCTCCGTGGTCGCCAAAATCTTCTACATCTTTGCGATAAGCTCCAACAATTGGAGTACCAGGCAAAGTCTGAGCCATTTTTTCCGCAACATCTTTTTTAATATAAGAGCCATTGCGATTGGCACCAAGGTAACAAACCTTGATTTCACATTGTGAAATACCAGGGTTTATAGCATTAGGTTCCAGATGAATGAATTCAGGAGCTTCAACAACTGCTACAGATTCATTTCTTAGCATATTCTTTTATCCCTCTGATTCTCGGTTCTGGATTGTCTTATCGCTTTTCTCGTCATCTGGCAACTCTGGTCGGCCGCCTTCATCTTGAGAAGGAAGCTTTTTAGGTTGTCCCGCGTCTTTTTTATCCGCATCTTTACCACTCATGGTAGAAGATAATTGAGGTGGAACAAAAACATCGTTTAGGGACATCATATCATTCTCAAAATATGCCGTCATAATAACAACACTTTGAGATTGTCCAAGAGCAACTTGAGGTAATAATTTAGAGAAACCAAGCGAGGTCAATTCTTTATAGTTCTTAGCAATGTCTTTATAATTATAAATTGTAGTTGGTAAAATCTCTAATTTATAATAAACCTTTTTCGCACTCTTGTTGAACGGTTCTAATAAACTTTCAGCAAATTCTTCAAACTGACGAACTAAATTTATCATAGTGGCTTCGTCATTTGCAATAGATTTTTCAAGTGCAAGATTGCTGTTTGAATTAAATTGAGACTGGCTTACGCCAGCTTCATTGTAAACAGCACGTTCTACTTTGTCTAATTGGTCAACAGAAGAAACGTTTCCCTTATCAGACAAGTCCGCAACATCTACATCTGCAAAAGTTGTTAGAACGTCCACTCCAATAGCATCACCCAACATCATTACAGCGTTGTTATGGAGTGTTTGCGCTTCGTCAACATCAAAAATCAAATCACCATTTTTGTCAATGGGCATCTTTTGGATAATAATTTTTAATATTTGTTGAAGCATCTTTTTCTTATCTAAATTTTGAGCTTCTTCAAGGTCAAGCAGTTTAGGAATAATTGGAACAAACAGCGGTGCGTCACTATTGCTCAAATTAAACTTGACTGTCTTGGAAGGGTCTAAGAGTATCCAACCTTCTTCATCATTGGTTGAATCTTTAGGAAGTTTGCCCTGTTTCCAAAGCGCCCATCCCTTATAGAATTCCTTGGGCCACATTTTCAATACCCTGATTTTATACTCAACGTCGGAAAAAGCATCATCAAAATACTTTAGATTGAATTCTACCGCAGGTCTACCATTTAGTTCATAACGACTGCGGCAATAGTTAGCAGGTAACTCTTGAAGATAACTTGCCATTTTTTGGTCTAAGCGATAGCCATAGTAGCAGCCATCTTTGATAACTTTTAGCGCAATTTCGCCAAAGTTTCGCTTTAGCTTACAATTCTCAAGATATAATGAAGATTTATACCAACCTTCAACCACCTTTTTCTTTTTCTTTTCTTCTTTGCGGAAAGTATCATCATATACCATTGGAGTGATGAACCAGTCATATTTGAAAAGATAAGCCATATAGCGACAAAGTCTACTATAAATACCACTTGTATTATAGAAAATATTTGAAATGCGGCGAAGTTCTTTTATATTATTTTGCCTAAGCGCCTTTTCAACATCCTCTCTTTTAATAGGACGTTTACTTGGAGTAGCAGCTTTTAGAATTCCGTCTAAATCTAAAGTTACGTCATTAGCTAGAGTTGTTTTGCCTACTTTGATTTTATTGAATTGCAGTGAATTACTTTGTTGATTAGTAGAGTTTACTAAACGATAATCTCTTTCACTTTTACTTTTGATAGTAGCCAAAATTCACCCCCTCTAATAGCCCGCAGCTTTCATAATATAATCATAGTTTATTTTGGCTTCATCATAATAGGGAATAGCTATGAGTTTTATATTATGGTCTAAACAATATTTTCTTTTTAGAGTATCATTATATTTTTGATAATATAATGCACGTCCACCGCCAAATTTACCAACGGGAACATAGTGTTGTCTTCCCTGCGCTTCAATAAGAAAATCAATATCGCCATCATCTGTAAATACAGCAAAATCAAATCGTAATGCGCGACCAGATTTTCCCACAAGACCAGGAAACTCATACTCTTCTTCAAAAGGTAAGCCTGCTTCTGTCAAGATGTCATAAATCTTGATTTCCATTTGTGAATCACGCATAATCTTATCCTTTTGTAGTCTTTACTACTATATCTAAAAAATACAGTGGGCAGATAATACGGTTCTGCCCACATTTTTCAAAAAATTTTTTAACGATGTTTAGAAAAAAGCATAAGCCCAGACAAGTCTCTGGATTTACGTTTTCCTCTTTTTTCTTCTTGTAATTTACACCAAGAGAGTCCATAGATAAGCGCAGACACCTTATCTTTTTTGATTTTTTTAGAAGATTGTTTTAGAATAATATTTGCGCCTTCATTTTCTTGAACAAGGTTTGCCATTTGAGATTTCAAAATAGAAGTTTCTACGTATGGCCGCAAATAATCTGCTCTTTGAGCCTGAGACATTTTCTTACCCTGGGCTTGAGCTAATAATTTATTTTTAGCTACAGATTCATCAATTAAGAAACAAAGTTTACCATTGTTTAGCTGATTTTGACAATAAGCATATAGCTCAGAGTTGATAGGGGCATTTGCTTTCATAATATAAAGAGCATTATGAATAGTTTCTGGAGTAACCCACTCTTTATATTTTCTATCATCGTCATTATAAACGCCCCAATTATATAGAGGTTCATCCGTATCAGGGTCAACTTGGTCACGCACTAAAAAATCTACTAGACCTGCGCCAACCCCGTTGCCGTCAAGAACACACATATTGCATTTGAAATTTTTAAAAAGACGTTTTAAATGAATAGCTTGTTTTTCAAAATGTTCAGCTTCAAAAGTATAAATATTAACAATTTGTTTGCGGGCAACACCTGTAGGAGCTGGCGTTACTTTAATAATAACCGCTTCTGTCATATCACCAAAGCGACCAACATCTACGCCCATAACGTAATAACCCTTAGAAGAAATACCTTTATTATATTTGGTTTCCGCGATATTGAGAGTACGATGTTGTTCAAACTTATTTACATTAAAGAAAGCGCCTTCCACGCTTCCTGCCCAAATACTATTATATTCACGATCAAAGCCTGCTTCATCCATAGAATTATCCATTTCTTGGGCTTGAATGAAGTTAGCAGGTTGTAATCCTTCAACAACCGGAATTTTCCAGTCTCCTCCAAGAATAAAAGCATCATTATTATTTTTATCCGCAACCATATGGCAAAGAGTGTCAATAAGTTTCTCATAAGCATATGTTGCCTTATATCCCGCAGACGTAACAAATACCGCACTTTGATTAAGTACTTCATTGGGGTCTGCTTTATCTCCTGCTACTTTGCGGCTAACCGTCAAAGTGGGCATAATAATTTCTGTTAGCTTCTCTTGGTCAACCTTTGCAACCTCTTCTACGAGCAAAGATTGAAAACGTGCGCCACGAGTATTTTCACTCATGGCCGCATTTTTTACTTTTGAACCATTTCTAAAAGCATATTCTACACTATCTTTGGTGCGGGATGTGGTGGCAATTTTTCCACGAGTATCCCAAACAATTTCATTAGCTAACGCAGGAATTAATTTACATATCTCTTCCATCTTAGATGAAAGAATCATAGCACTCTGCGATTTTCCATCTGCCGCAGTAGCCAATGTTGCACCAGGATATAAAATTGCTTTTAACATAAGAGATAAAACTGCGAGAAAAGATTTGGAAAATCCTCGACTAAATGTAGCAAATACAGTTTTATATCTCATAACGACACGCAAATATAAACGTTGAATATAATAAAATTTAAAAGTATTATCAGGATTTAGAGAACAAAGATAATCAACAAATTTATCAGGATATTTTCTCCAATAGGCAATAATATGTTGATAATCCTCTAAATGCTCTCTAACATCATCCTTATTTATTTCTTCTTTGCGCTGAGAACCCTGTCCCGCAATTTGTAAAAGATTTCCAAGAGCCATTATGCATCACCTGCAAATTCTTCCGCAAGTTTATAGCTTTCTTCTTCAATTTCTTTCTGTAAGAACTCTTGGAAATTTTGTGCTTCTGACTCTGAGACTTCTTCATTATCCGCATCAAAATTAGTAGCCATAATATCTTCAACAGATTCAGTTTTATTTTTTTCTGCTTTTTCAATAAAAGATTCAATAAGGTCAGACAAACCGAGTTCTTCTTTGACTAATCTATCTACATAATGTTTCATGTCACGAATAGTAAAATCTACTTTATCTTGCGGATATTCAATAGGGTCTTTATAACAAGGAATTGCCCCACCCTCTTTTTCAACAAAAGCTACTAATTCTCCAATAGAATCAATCTCTCTACGCTCTTCTTCTTGTTTTTGAGCTTCAGTAAATTTACCAGATTTGCGGAGAGATTCATATGTTACAGAAAGGTCTTTGAATGTTTTAGTATCTCCAAGGTCTAATGCTTCATCCATTTTGAGAGATACCTTGCAAATTTTTCGCAATACGTCCTCTCGATCAACAGATAATTCATATTGACTAGCATATTCTTGATATTTCTTTTCAAGCCAAACCCATTGAGAGGGTTTATAAAATAATCCCCATTTAAGAGCTAAATATTTAATATCATCTTCTGATAACTCAGCTTTAATAGAATCTTCATTTACCTGACTTACATCTTGAATAAATTGTGGTGGTGCCGCACTTTCTAGAGTTTCTTCTGAAAAATCTGTTGTATGACTTAAAGTATTATATTCAGCTTCGCTAATTTCTCCATTATCTAACTTGGATTTTAGATTAGCTTCATATTCTTCATTGCGGCCCAATTCTTCTCTTCTGGCTTTAGCTTCTTCTCTGCTTTTGAGATTTTCAAAATTGAGTTTATCGCTGTCTGCGTAGCAATAGTCGCTATATTGCGCCATATTCATGGTCCGCATATAGGTACCAATTACTGACATGGGGCCAAATTTTGCGGGATTCTTCATATAAGCAGTGTTTGATTGCTTTACCCATATATCTTCAATATAAGGAACATCAAATTTTTCAAGAATCCATAAAAAAGTATCTGGTTGACGATTATCAATATGCATAGTCAAACATGTTTTACACATATCGCAACGAGAACCATCTTTCATTTTATAAAAGTCAGTATCTTTCTTTGTTTTGCCGCATTTGACACAAACTTGCATATTAGGCATATTATACCTTCTTTCTAGTGTTTATTACGACATTCTTTACATATACTATAGTATGAATCTTTAGAATTATTCTTGGAAAAGAAAAGAGGGTGTGCTAATTTGAGCTGGCCGCATTTCCCGCATCTTTTCCAAGTGCCAGTATGATTATGAGTATAATACCAAATTAGATAATGCTTTTGAGCTTCTTCTACAATCATTTTTGGAATACGATTGCGCCATAAAGTAGAAAAATATTGATTAGTGTGCTGAATACCATATTTAGAATTCATAAAAATCTGAATTTCATCATTGGTATAGCCCGCAATCTTCCAATCCAAGAGGTCCCGCAAAATAGGTTTATCTTTAAGGGTGCGGGCAATGAGATTGTCTAAATCTATTAGAAGCCAATGCATATCGCTACGAAGGTCTTCCCAAGATTCTTGCTTTAATTGATTATAATATGTTAGTAAAACAGAAACATGCTCTGGATTATATAAAGATACCATACAAGTAGATTGAGGATAGCCGTTAGCATCAAAATAGATGGTTTCATCTAAATCCATATGAGCAAGAGATTTAATTTGCGCAGGTGTTTTAGTGCGGGCAGGTGCTCCTGTGTAAGATGCTTTGAGCATATACATTTGCTGCCAAGTCTCAATAATTTGTTTTTTTAGAGAGAATTTCTTTTGACCTTTAGCTTTTTTAAATTGAGCTTTTAGTCGTTCAATGATATTAAGGTATCCAGTAAGTTCTGGCATTTTTTCAAAATCTTCATTGGTTAATGGTTCTCGATAATCTAAAATTTTATTTTTATCATTTGAAATAAGAGCATAGATACCATCTTCGCCATTTTCTAAATTTGAAACTACTTCTTCAAATGAAACTTGTCTCTTGGATACTGTGATTTCTCTATTTTTAGTTACAATAGAATGTTCCGCATTGCGTTCTTTTTTAGTTTGATTTTTATCTGCCACAAATAAAATATAATCTGCTAAATAAGTAAGATATTTATTTGGTAATTCTTTGTTGATATTATTTTCTAATAATGTATTGACATATTCAATTCTTTCTTCGGGGGTGGAAAGGTTATAGTCAAGAGTGGGTAATTCTGCCACTGTTTTCTCCTATTCTTGTATTTTTGAATCATCTAACTATAACCTCAGTATAGCATACGCTGTAAATGTCTGTCAAGTCTTTTCTAAAAATTTTTATTGCCAAGAATTATTTTTTATGATAAAATTGAACCTTTTATATATTATAAAAATAAAGATGCGGCCATTCTTGTGATTTGCCCAGACAGTACCGAAAAATCTCCAAAAAATCTTATATCATTTTAATAAGTAAAGCATCATTATAAAAAATTTTTTTTACAAAATCCCTAAATTTATAGTATAATGGTTTTATACAACAGGGATTGTATAAAACCTAGGTTAGCGAAGCTAACCAATATAAGTAAAGAAAAGCCAATAAGAAAGGATTTTAAAAATGGCTAAAAAAATGGGTAAAAAGACTGTTAGCAAGGCTAAGAAAGTTCGTCCTTTTAGCGCAAATCAGCGAAAGGCGCATCTAAATATGGTGCGTAGTGCTTATGAACTTTTTAAGTAGTTTTGATTATGGTATGAAAAAGTGGTCTTGGCGGGGATTTTTGTCGGGAACGCCGCCCACGTGGGCCAGCAATGCCACTAGCCTTAATCCCTGCCCCCAGGTAGGTTTATCGCAGTGCAGTGAGGGCCTGCTAGCTAAAGCAGCTCGCACTGCCTATGCAAACCCTCACACTCGCGCGATGCCTTGCAATAACTTGCGAGTTTTAAGCGTGACGCGACAGATAGCGAGCAAGGGTGTCTACCGCTTTCTCAAAGTCTCCGTCAGCCTTGCAAGCGTAGCGGTCACGCCACTGCTGATAGGCGCTCTCGCGCAGACGCTCGCACAGGATATACGTGCTCACTTCGCGCAGGTCGCCACAGGCCATAGCAAGGCGCACCATGCCAGTAAGCTCATGAGCTTGAGTAGGGTTGATCCTACCAGTCTCAGCACCATTCATAGCTGCACCGTAGAAGCACTGAGAGATATAGTCAAACATGGTGAGGTTCCTTTCGTTCGTTCCTTTCCTCACCACTAATATTACCAGATTGGGGGCAGGTATCAACCCTCAATCTGGTATCACAATCTTTCCACATCTTGCACACATATCATAGGAGATACCTAACTGTAGAGAAGGTGTAACGGCTCGCCTACACCTCTGCTCTGGCTATTGGCCTTCGTCTCGGTCACCGTATGGCTTTAGTATACACGATACTATGGCATAGTGCAAGCACTTATTTGCATTAATTCTACTCAACCAATCAAGTAGGTAGGATCGTAGTTGGCCGAGATTATACCACACTATGCAAGGAAAAACAAGGACTTTTTAGAACTTTTTTCTGGCCATTTTAGACAGTCCTCCATCCTAATAATAATAATAGGATATGCGGTTTTGCTTGTCAATAGCCAATTTGAGAAAACACAAAAAAACTTTTTCAAGATTCTGCTAGACAATAGCGCAGTAGTAGTGTTATACTTACCTTGTAAGCAAGCATCCAAGAGATAGGATATGTAATGTACTTCGCTGGTGATACCGTCTATAAGTTCTTTCGCGTTGTGTTCGTGCTGTGCGGCCTTGCCTTTGCCTATCAGCTTGTCCGTTGCGGGTTGTATGACCTTAATGTGGATTATGTGAAGGGCATTGTCGTCTATATCATTGGTGCTATCTCCTATGGTATCATGTGGGTAGCACGTGAGTTCTACTAGGAGGGCTACTATGAGCAAGGCTATTGTACTGGATATGGACGGTACCATTGCATCGCTTTACTCCGTTAAGGGCTGGCTGGACTACCTGATTGCAGAGGATGCTACACCCTATGCAGTGGCAGAACCCTATGGGGATAGCAAGGCTATCAACGCTGCGCTTGCTACCTTGCAAAGTATGGGATATGTGGTTGAGGTAGTTAGTTGGCTATCTAAAGGTAAGCCCAGTAAGGCGTTCAATGCAGCAGTCCGCAAGGCTAAACTGGATTGGCTATCGAACTACTATCCTTGCATCGACCCTAGTAATGTTCACGTTGTTGCGCATGGTACGAACAAGTGGCGTGTATCCAACAATAAGGGTGGCGTCTTGTTTGATGATGAGCAGGATAATATTGATAATTGGAACAAGCATAGTAACAGTGGTATCGGCATTCAAGTAACTAACAGTGATACAGTCCTATCCACGTTGTATCAGATAATAGATGCTAGTCCGCAAAGCGGACTACCTGCTTGCTTCGCAAGCTGGAAAGAAACAAAAGCCCTTGCAGCATAAGCCGCAAGGGTTTCTTATTAGACGTAAGTTGTGATAGTTGGCCGAGATTATAGCACAACGCACTGGTAAAGTCAAGCACTTTTTGGCAAAAACTTTTTTTATTTTTCTCATTCCCAAAACCCTGAAACAGTGTTATACTAATATCAACGAACAGGGGAACAGAAGTACCCTAGTAAGGAGAGTAAGTTATGGTTTTCATTAAGTATGCTGTAGTTAATGCTTACCTGCGAGAAGGAGAAGAGGCTTTTAATGCCAGTGTTTTGTCTAATGCCGTAGAGGATTGTACCATCTTTGACACCCAAGAAGAAGCCATGGAAGCTATTGCGGAAAATGGTTTGGATAACCATATTTATATTGTTCCTATGATTATTGATACTACAAATATTCGTCAAGTTAAAATATCACTTGAACCTGTGTTTAAGTAAAATTAAAGGGGCTTTACAGCCCCTTATTTTTTTTCTTTTTTTCTATTGCATTGTATCTAGCTATCGTCCATAATAAAGGTGTGCCGCAAGGGAAAAGACACTTACATAGTCTACTTGAACACGGTTAATGAATCTATAAATCCATACCTACTATTGGATAAAATAGATAGTCTTCCATTCTAATAATAATAATAAGATAAGGCGAAAACCTTGTCAAGTGTAAATCTGAAAAAACATAAAATATTTGGACTAAAAAAAAAGAGCCTTAGCGGCCCTTTTCTGAAAGTTTCCAATTGCGCAAGGCTTCTTCTTTACGATAATACCATTCTTCCCATTCATCATACAAGTTCTCAGCATCAACATATCGACCCTCACACTTAGCGATGCCAATTTCTTCGCTCAAATAATCCATCTGACTATAAGCATAATCAACCATCTCTTTATAAGTCTTAGTCATTGTAACTCCCTTCGGTAGTTCCTTATTACACTTACTATAATACCAAAGTTGCTATCTAAGTCAAGACTTATTTTCAATTTTTTAGACAATGCCACCCTGAAGGGATACAAAAAAAAGATAGATTATTACGTGTCCTCAAGCGCCCCTTGGACAAAACCTAATTAGGAAATCTAACTATTGTTACGCTGTTCCAACCCTCTGTTTGCGGCTCAGGTAGAGATACCCGACAGCTCACCCAAGTAATAAGGTCTGACTAATTGATAGCTAAGTACCAATCACTGCCGCGTTGTCCAAGAGCCACACAATTGCAAGTAGTGCAGGTTTGCCCGCACACGATAGTTTTGCTCTTGGAAAACTAGAACCCTGTTATTCGACTCATTGAAGGTACTTTTTGATTACGCATGAAGCGCAGCCCACAGGGAAGGGCGCTATGGTTACTTTATAAGTATTATACTAAATACTATACCCATTTGTCAAGAGGTTTATTCAAAAAATTTTAGACAGATTAAAAAAAGTTTTTGAGCAAAAGTAGTTGACAATGCGCGGCGCAAGGCTTATTATACTTATTGTCAGTTGGACCGCAATCCAAAGGATTAAAGATGCAGGGTTTCAAGAACATCACCGCTCAGAACGTTAAGCTTCAGGTTTCTCATGGTGGACGTGTCTATTACAATGGTAAAGAGTTGAAGGCACATAAGCAGGGTAAGTATGCCATTGTCTGTGCGGGTGGTAAGCAGTTTAGTGTTCATCGTCTGGTGGCTCAGGCCTGGTTGAACAAAGGTGAGGAACTGCCCAAGGGTTGTGAGGTCCATCATATTAACAACCTTGCTAGCGACAACAGGGTTAGCAATTTGACCATTTGTCGCAACAAGCATGAGCATCAGATGGAACATCAGATTATGCGGGAGTACATGCAATTTGTTGTTACCACCAAAGGTTTCAAAGAGTATCACAAAACTCGCATCGAGAGTTTGAAGGCCGAAGCGGCGTAGGGGAGTTGAAAAACTCCCCTTTTACTACCCAAGCAAGCCCCAGTTGGGCGAAAAATTTTACCACACATACACAGCAAAAGTCAAGAACTTTTTTAAAAAAACTTTTTCTTTTTTCTACTACCCATTTCCCGCAACCTATGCTATACTCTAATTATCCAAGAGAAGGGATTAAGTATGACGAAGTTTGTTGTGCGCGTTAAGTTGTTTTGGACGTTTACTGAACGTGAGTATGAGGATATAGCAGATGCTTGCAAGCGGTTTTCAGGGGTCTGCAAAACTGCTAAGCGTGACGCGGAAGATGGATATTGTCACCCTTGTGTTAGCTTAATTAAGCGTACAATAGATAGTAACGGTAAGACACTTGAGACTATCTATTTTGAGAAAAGCTACTAGGTAAGATAAAAGCTTGTTGCCTATTGCTGTTGGACTATGATACAATGGGTTTATCCAAGAGGAAGGAACTATAATGGAAGTTGCTATTCACGTTACCTATTTTGTTAATCTTGATGATGAAGACGTTGAAAAGATTGAAGCTGGAGAAATGAACGCGGACGATATTGATTGGAACTATTACATTGGGGAAGCTTCAGAAATTGACCTAGAATGTGTTGACATTCTTTAGTCTATCCCCTATAATGGATTCATCCAAGAGCAACCATAGTAAAGGAGAGTGCGGGATATGGATAATAAGAAGTACGTTGTAATGGTTCGTTATCATGGTACCAACGTTGACTATGTTATTCATCGTTCGTTCGTTACTGGTTTCGATAACGCTATCATGCTTTATCTGGACCTATACCGCAAGTGGGGTGCGGTCAAGGGCACCGAGGGTAGCCTGTCCGAGTATGCCACCGAGAACCCGCCTATGGAGGACTGGTACAATGGTAGCGCCTATCAGGTAGCGTTTAAGTCCAAGTAGCCGAGGGGAGCCGCAAGGCTCCCCATTTCTTATTTTAAGGCTATTAATGACCTTGCATGCCTATTTTGGTTAAACGGGCCTAGAATCGCCTCTCAGGGCCTCACAGGCGTAAAATTTTGTGGATTGAGCCGCACAATCCGACCGAGTTGTTTATTTTATGTTTTCGCATATTCACGCTCTCACAGTTTGACATTCGCCGCACACTATGGTATCATGTCGGTTAGCGAAGCTAACCGCCTGCAACGCGGAGCGTTGCTAGGACTATGACTATCCATAGTTGGCCGTGGCAAATGTGGAGATTATGTGAAAAAATTCATTTTCTATTGACATGACTATTGGATCATGCTATCTGTCCTAAAACCTACTATTTCAGTAGGGTATTATTATCCAAGAGCACACAGTTATGATGAAATTATGAATTGCGGATTGTCGATGGTGCGGGACTGGGAAACAGGTATTATTAATGACGTTGAGATTGTACCTATTGGAAGGAACACTGCAATGGCTAATTATGTTATTCTGGATACCGAGACCGCTCCGACCGTTGACCACAAGGATAATAAGGCCCATCCCGAGACGTCCCTTGTGTATGACTTTGGTTATACTATCCGTGATTGTAACGGCTGCGAGCTGGTAGGGCGTTCGTTTATCATTGCTGAGACGTTTACCAACGTTCGCATGATGAATAGCGCCTACTATGCGGAGAAACTGCCCCAGTATCATGCGGGCATGGGTGGCACGGATGACAGCGAATGGCGCGTGGTTTCATTCATGGAAGCCTGGCAGACGTTCAAGGCAGATTGTAAGCTGTATGACGTTAAGACCGCATGGGCCTACAATGCCAAGTTTGACCTTACAGCCCTGAATAATACCATCCGTACCTATTCTAACGGTTACGTGCGGTTTTTCCTCCCCTACAAGATGCAGCTGCGCGATATTTGGGACTACGCAAGCAACGTTACCGCTACCCGCAAGTATGTTAGCTGGTGTGTGGAGCATGGATATTTTACTGCCAGCGGAAACCCTATGACTGGTGCGGAAGTGGTTTACCGTTATCTGACTCAGGATGTTGAGTTTATTGAGCGTCACACTGCCTATTCAGACGCTTGCATTGAATGGGCTATCTTGAGTGCGGCCAAGCGCAAGCACAGCAAGACCCGACACAGCATGGGCCAAGGCTGGCGTGATGCGGCCAAGGTTTATCGTGAAATGTAATGGTTTCACGTGAAACATGGGGAGGGGTCAAAAGACCTCTCCCCTATTTTGTCAAGTGTCCTCCCAAAACAAACACAAAGAATCCATAGTTGGGCGTCAAAATTATACCACACGTCCTAGGAGTTTGTCAAGGGTAATTTTGCTGAATCACAAAGTTTTCATATTTCCTATAACCGAACATACGTTCGGGTGGACTTCAATTGAAACGCTTCAGTTTTGAAACGCTTTAAAAGAGTTATGGAGATTCTATACAATTCATCAAAACCTATTGACATTCGCCGACCATGGCGGAAAATTTGTGGAGATTGTGTGGAGATTCTTCAAAACTTATTGACAAACAAAATATGTTGTGCTACCGATCCCAAATGTGGAGGGAATGTGGAGAGAAAAAAGTCGTTGACGTGGGGCGTGGGGTCCTGTGTATTATTAGATGTCAGGAGGGGAAACGGAAGAGACGCCCCCACAGACGGGCTACGGCCCAGGAAGGAGATGCCTAATGGCTACCTCCAAGTTCACCAACCTGTCCGCTCTCAACGCTGCTATCGCTCTCGCCAAGGGTGAGCCTTGCGAGGTTGACCGTGACGTGCTGATTGCCAAGTTGGAGCACATGGCAGAGCAGACCGCCAAGACCCGCAAGGGTAGCGCCAAGTCTGGTCCTACCAAGGCTCAGCGTGAGCTGGTCGCTCTCACTGATGCCGTGGTTGCCAAGATGGTGGCTGGTCAGTCCTACGGTACGCCCGAGATTCGCGAGCTGATTGACCGCGATATGGTTCTTAAGTTCGCGGTGCCGTTCAACAGCAACGGCGTGGTTAGCCCGCAGAAGATTACCGCTATCATGGGCAACGCGGTTAAGCGTGGGCTTGTGACCAAGGGTGAGCCTGTTAAGGGTGCAGCCCGCTACGAGCTGGCATAGTTCCCAGGGGTAGGGCTTCGGTCCTACCCTATTTTTTTTTGCTCGCATAAACCTACCTATCAGGTAGGAAAAGGATCGTCCCCTGTGGGGACGTGCGGAGCATCCCCTCGATAAACCTACCCAGCCAGTAGGAAATAGGGTGTGCGCGATCCTATACCTACCTATCCAGTAGGGAAATGCGGCCATACACAAACTCGCGCAAAAGTCAAGAGTTTTCACAAAAAATTCACAAAATCTCCGCAGTTGGCGGAAATTTTACCACAAACGCCCAGTAAAAGTCAATAGAAAACTTATGTTTTTCCACAAATTCACAAATAATCCTTAAACTAATTATTCATCTAACCCTGTTTTTAATCAATTTTATTCAGTTTTGATAACAAAAGCCCAGGAAAATAAACAAAAGTATTCATGTTTTTGTAAGAAAAGTCATTGACAATAGCCCTACAATCCCTTATAGTAAAGATAATCGGTAGTCGAGAACTTGCCAATAGTAAGTTAGAGACAAGAAAGAGCCGTGATTTATTGAGCTACAGTAAGGTACATATAACCGAACACATGTTCGCCGTCCTCGGCGGTAACCACCACCGCGCACCATATGGCAAATTTTCATAGAAATGGGCCCTATATGAAATTTTTCCACACAAATTCCCCAAACCCCATCCTCCAAGAGCCAAACTAATGATAGCTAAAGCATCTCTTATATGCGGCACAGGCGTAAGAATCATATAACTTTTTTTTTATATATAATAATACCCACACCATTATACCACAATTGCGGACCATGCGTCAAATAAACTTTATTACCTAATTTAGATACAAAAAAAGAAGGTCGCATAAGCGGCCTTCTATCTAAGCTTTAGGCTTACGCTTCTTACTAAGCGTTAGCTCATATGTATCATCACCAAGTTCAAAACGAACTACACGTTCAAGATTTGGAATTGAAATATTTGAAACCTCAATTGAACCAGACCCCGCATCTTCTACATCCAGAACCAGCCCCTCAAGGCTATTCTTAATTTCAGAAATGAGAGTGCGTTTAGTATAATCAGGTTTGCGGACAGGGGCTTTGCGTTTAGAGGTACCCCCTACTCGAACATTGGCTCCCTTGCTAGCTAAAGCAGCTTGCGTTAGAGCATCAGCTTCCGCATTTTCAATATAATCATTATCAAAAAGCCACAGCTCAATTGCTTCTTTAGTAGTCAATCCCAGATTCTTTTTATTAGTGCGGATATAGTCATCTGGAATTGAAACTGTTTTTTCTTTACCATTGTCCGCAGTAAAAGTATATTTCAAAATAACCTACCCCGCATCATTAATATTTGCTCTTGGAAAAGGGAGGGGTTTATCCCCTCCCACGCTTTAGCTGTCAGCTATCAAGCAATGGCGTAGAGCTTAGGAGCAGACTTCTTCTCAGTCTCAACCTCAACCATCTCGCCAGACTTGACAAAGTAACGGAAGGCCGCAGACACCTTCTGGGCAGAGACAGCCTCACCCAGCTGGTCAGTCATGACCGCAGCCATCTCACCGCAAGACATGGGACCATCCACCTCAGCCATGAAAGCCTTCAGCTTCTCACGGAACTCAACAACCGCCGCAGAAGTCTTGCGGGCACGGGGCTTAGAGAGCTGGGCAATCTTACGCTCGCAGAACTCCACAACCTCCATATCATCAGACATAACGTCCATGATGTGCTCGAACATTGCCTTCTGAGTCATACCCTTGGAAGTAGCCATTTACATTTTCCTTTCGCCAATAAGGAACCCTTTGTCCCTCTTTGTTAACTATATTATATCATAGTCTTTGAGCTGGTGTCTAATTTATTTTGCTAGCTAAAGCAACTCAAAGGCTATAATATCCAAGAGAGGGAAGTAGTTATCTCCTTGCCCTTTCTTTAATTATATTATACTATAATTGAAAACCAAAAGCAAAATGAAAATTTTAAAGTGAAAATTTTATGAATTGAAAATGAAAATACTAAAATGAAAATGAAAAAGATGCTTTAGCTATCATCCAAGAGCCAAATCTAAAAGGGAAAAAGTAGGTGCGGCCCAAGGTAAGATTTTATATAAATGCGGGCCTAGAAGCATGAAATTTGGGCCTATCTTTATATGGCGGGTATTAGTAGACCTGAGACTATTCAACGGGCCAAATTTATGCTTTTGGTGTGGTTAAAATCATTTTGTAGACGGCAGGTATATGGATGCGACACCTCCAATTCCATTGGAGTATTGATTTTTATCATGGATACCATTTTAGCTGCCATTTTACTATTATTTACACCACTTTAAATAAACATTTTATACCACTAATATAACATTTTTCCCAAGTGAAACTTGGGATATAGATTTTTACTTATAATTATTCTATATATATCTCTACCTGCCATTTTATTACCATTCACCCTATCCCGCATACAACATTTTATATCATCAATATAACATTTTCCCCCACTTATATCACCCTAATGTTACAGTGGGAGGTTTACCAACAAAAGGCATGGGTTCTACTTCATGACTTTTATAAGTAGGATAAGATGGAATAACCGACCCCTCTTGGACATCTATATA
>ERZ824522.790-NODE-790-length-26445-cov-3.725161_pt1 | contig 26445 bp, 29 predicted proteins | sample MGYA00519935_ERZ824522 | MGnify/ENA primary metagenome ERZ824522 (study PRJEB31778, sample SAMEA3449160) | human gut metagenome | biome: human gut; feature: human-associated habitat; material: faeces | place: United Kingdom | collected 2010/2012 ...
TTCTCTGGGAGAGTATCTTCTTGGGCTGCTGGAAAATAATCCAAATGGAAGCCCGGGACAGGCAGTAACGCTTCGTGAGGTTTATCATGAGTTTTATGAACGTGGTGCTTTGTCTGAATGGTCACAGCATTGCGGCAAACGGGGATTTTGGTGTCATTGAGATCAAGGGAGCGAATAGACAATTTACTCTCTGTGACTGCAATAGTAGTGCGAGTACGCACTATTTCATCAAAAGCGTGGAAAATAATTTAACTCGATGGGTGCCGTGCGAGGAAAATACGGAGAACCGCATCTCCGTTACCGGTGGAGTTATCACTCACAGCGTGAGAACGTCGGATTTAGGTGTGAAAGTGGATAAGAACGCCACTTTTACCATGTACGGTGGAACTATTTGTGGTAATAAGCTCCAAGGCAGTTATAATGGAGCCGGTGTGTATGTGCATGATAGCACATTTAATATGTATGGCGGTGCAATCAGAGGCAATGCTGCAAGTTGGGGTGGTGGCGTCGCTGCGCTCGGTAGCACATTTAACATGTATGGTGGTGTAATCAGCGACAACATGGTCTCTGCTTCTGCTGGCGGTGTACTGTTGTCGGACAAAAGCGTCATGAACATGTCCGGCAATGCACAGATTAGTAACAACATTGCTCCCACCAAATGGACGACATCAGGTGGCGGAGTGTATATATTTGCCAGCACTGACGGAGAAGTCAGTAACTGCTTATATATGTCCGATAATGCGAAAATCAGCGGCAATACAGCCACTAGCGGCGGTGCTGTGTATGTACGTAAAAACGGTCAGGTTACCATGAGCGGCAATGCGCAGATTAGCAATAACACGGCAACCGAGAATGGTGGCGGCGTCTATGTAGAAAATAGTACTTTTAAAATTGCCGGCGGTGCTCCTCGGGTCTGTGACAACTTGTGTCAAGATGTTCAGAACAATGTCTATCTGGCTACCGGCAATGCAATTCGGATTAGTAAATTATCCACATTCACCGGCAAAATCGGCGTATCCACCCAGGATACGCCCACTGGGAGCAACCTCGTAACGGTTGCCGCTGCAGCTGTGGAGTCTGGGGCTGTTGGTTCCCTGACCGAAGAATATGTGGATCATATTAGCAGTGATAAAGAGAACCTCTATCCGGTTCTTGTGAACGGTGAGGTGAAACTGTCGGCGACCGTACCGCATCGGCATCCCGTTTGTGGAGAGACCTGTGGTGACAGTGGGAAGCATAGCAATCAGACATGGATAGGTGTTTCCAGGCTGAGTGACATCAAGAGTAGTGGCAATTATTATCTGACAGACAATGTTACACTGGATGAAACATGGAACTGCAATATTAGTGTAAACCTTTGCTTAAATGGAAAAACAATCACCGGTGCAGCAGGAGAGGAGACCATTAGGGTTGCGAAAGGAACGACACTGACTATCACTGACTGTCAGAATGAGGTCGGCAAGATTACCCATGCACAGGATAATATAGGACGAGGTATAATGTCCTTGGGTACCTTGATACTGTATAACGGCGAAATTACCAAAAACCAGATTGCCAAAGGTAGTGGTGCCGGTGTATACGTAGATGGTGGTAATTTTTACATGTATAAGGGCAGTATCTCTGATAACAAAGTAACCATAAACGGTAACGGCGGCGGTGTGTATGCAAAAGATAGCACCAACTTCGTTATATCCGGTGGTAGTATTGACAGCAACCATGCACCGTCTAGCGGTGGTGGTATATACTATGAATCTACAATTAGTAAGTCAGTAAAATTCAATATATCTGGTGGTAATATCGTTAGAAACACAGCCGTTACTGGTAACGGTGGTGGTATATGGCTGAAGAGTGCATATGGAAATATGAGGTTTACCATGTCCGGTGGTAGGATTTCAAACAACGTCGCTAGCAAAAACGGCGGTGGTGTATATATTTCTGAGCCCTATTACGGCAAGTTTACTGTGTCCAGTACGGCACAAATCACCGACAACGCGGGTAATAGAAACGATAACAATGTCTATTTGCCCAGCGGCAAGACCATTCTCATCGGCTCGAATGGGCTGGACAGCTCCGCCAAGATTGGCGTGACCATGGGACAGGTTCTCGATACGGACAAGTATGTTGCCATCGCCAAGGGTGCAAGCAATGATTACACACTGACCGCGAATGACCTGAATGCTTTCAACAGCGATATCGGCTATAAGAGGTATGCGCTAGACAACGCTGTCAACTTTTCAAACGGCGAATTACATGTGCATCGTCTCTGTGGCACGGCGAACTGCACCCTTACTTATCACGAAAATGTGCTGTGGACTGCAATCAACACGGAAGCGGAGTTGCGTGCCATCAAGGGTGGAACGGACATGCAGTATTACTATCTAACAGATAATATTAAACTGAATGATACGAGCTGGAATCCGACAGGCTTCATCTCGCTTTGTTTGAATGGTCACAGCATCACAGCTAACGGCAATTTTGATGCCATCACAGTAGGCTCCGAAGATAGCTCAACTGCCGGTGATTTACACGTTTGCGACTGCACCGGCAACGGAAAAATCACTCATGCTGAGGACAAGACCGGGCGAGGCGTGTATGTACACCCCCGCAGTAGCTTCCACTTGTGGGGCGGCAGCATCACCGGCAACAGCACCAATGACTGCGGCGGTGTGTACTTAAACGGCGGCTTCGGCTATCTGTCTGGTGGCAGCATCACAAACAACAGCGCAAATGAGGGCGGTGGTGTTGCGATACGTACAGCTAGTTTTCATAATCCTGATACACAGAATTCTAGGATCTCTGGCTATTTTTACATGTACGGTGGAACGATTACTGGCAACACGGCAACCAACGGAGGCGGTGTTGCCGTGAAAGATAAGACATCGTTCCGAACCTTTGGCGGCAGTGTTATCGGTAACACGGCAACTGCTAACGGTGGCGGTGTGTATGTAGAGTCAAGTACTGCGAACATGAGTGTCGACGGGACAGCGGACCATACCGGGGACGTGAACATCACCGGCAACAAGGATGCAAAAGGCAACGATAGCAATGTCTATCTGCCCGGCGGCACGAATATCTCCATTGGTCAAAACGTGCTGCATAATATCCGTATTGGTGTGACGCTTGAAAAGCTGCCTGCGGAGGGAAATTTTGTGAAGTTTGTCGAGGCAGCCACGGGTGTTACCCTGACGGATAAAATTGCGGGCGGGTTCACCATCGACAATAATAGCAGCAACACATACAGTGTGCAGAACATCGACAACAGTCTGTATGTGGTAAACGGTGCGCTGCATAAGCATGCAATCTGTGGCGCAAGTTGCAGCCACGAGACTAAACATGACGATGTTCTGTGGACTCCACTGACCTATAATGCAGATACACAGAAGATGATGTGTGGTGGAACGATAGTAAGCAGTAGTAATGGCACAAAAGGGATGGAATATGTGCTTCCTACTGGAAACTACTACTTACTGGACAATATTACGTTTACCGGTACGATTAAAATCTCCGGTGACGTAAATCTCTGTCTGAACGGAAAGTGCATCACCAATTTAGCACAGAATTATGCTTCGACGATTGCTGTTCTCGCGAGGGGCAATCTGACACTATGTGACCACGAGGACGGTACTATCACCTCAAAAGATCAGAAGTCTTATGGTGTGCAGTTCAAGGCTTACAATGGCATTCCTAAATTCACCATGTATGGCGGCACCATCACCGGAACTGATGCTGGTGTGTGTCAGGACGCCAGTGCCGGTGTGTTCAATATGTATGGTGGCGCTATCACCGGCAATAGAGTAGGAGCAGATATTCCTGCGGAGATTACAATGACGGTCGGTGGGACGGCAAGGATTATAGGCAACACCAAAAAGGATGTTTTCCTGTACGAAAAGGATGAAAACTCAAAATCAATTATCCACATTGATCCAAGTCTGACGAATGCTGCAAGTATTGGTGTGGCTACTACCAATAGCCCCAGGCCAAAGGCTCCGGTTCAGATTGCTACCGGAGCAACCGGCTTGGTGGACTATACTAAGATTTTCAAGCCGGACAATACAGATAGGGGCTATATGGTTATAAAGGATGAGCAGGGTAATCTGTACCTTAGCACCCACCAGCACAGTTGGAAATACAAGCCGGGCGCAGACGGCAAGTCGATTACCGCCACCTGCGTTAATACAACGAACTGTCCCAACATTGACGGCGGCAGCGTGACCATCAAGGCACCTGAGGAGAATACTCTGATCTACGATGGCAGCAACAAAACGGCAATACTTGAGAACAAACTGCTCACCGGTGAGAAGGATCCCACAATCAGCTACACGGTTGGAAACGGACAGGGTGCTACACTCCCTGACGGTTCCTATCCCACCAATGTCGGTGCTTATACCGCAAGCATCACAGTGGGTGGTGTGACAGCCAGTGTGACTTATGAGATTCAAAAGGCAGATCCCGCAGCGAAAAATTTTGTCTTTACCGCACCGGGCAGCTTGACATATGACGGCACGGCAAAGACTGCAGACATCAAGACTGCGACGAACATCACCGGCATGGGCGATGTTATGGTGAAATACTATCAGGGCGAGACGGAAGTGCAGCCCATGAATGCGGGTGAATACAAGGTTAAAATTAGTGTGACGGACGGCACGAATTTTAACGCAGCAAGTGACCTGACGGATGAAAACTGGGCGTTTACGATTACTCCCATTATTACCGAACCGACTGTGGAACTGAGCGGTAACACAACTTATACTTATACCGGCGAACGGATTACGCCGGATGTTACCGTAACCATCGATGGCAGACCGCTGACGAAGGGTACGGACTACACCATTATTTACGGTGATAACGTAAACGCCGGTACGAATGCCGGTTCCGTAACCGTTAAAGCAAAGGGAAATTATGGATTTGCAGATGTTGTTAAGAAATTTGCCATTGAGAAGGCGGATCCGAAGCTGAACTTCGAGAAGCCTGCTGTGACGACCTCCTATGGAACGAATCCTGCTAACAATGAGCTCACCAATAAGGGTGACGGCGCGGTGAATTACCAAAGCAGCGACAATTCCGTCGTAACTGTGAATGAAAAAGGTGAGGTTACCGTTGTCGGAGTGGGCGAGACCACCATTACCGCGACAGCCGCCGAGACAACGAACTACAAGGTAGGCACGGCAAGCTATAAATTGACGGTGAATAAGGCACGTGTCCATATTGTACAGGCTACCGTTGCTAACAAGGATTACGATGGAAACGTGAATGCTGACGTCACAGGGGTAGTTTTTGCCAACGAGGCAGACGTGAGAATAGACGGTCGGGTAGCGGGTACGGACTACACGGTGACCGGTGCTTTCCAAAGTGAAAACGCCGGGAAACAGGATGCAGAGGTAACGGTAAAACTTCTTGGTGAGTTTGCCTCTCACTATGAACTGACCGGCGGAATATATAAGACCAGGGCAACTATTACTGCAAAGCCTATCAGCATTGCAATCGCGCTCACGCAAGACCGCAGCTACGAGCGGAATAATACCTCCGTGACCATTTTAGAAGTGACCTTCAAAGACAGCACAAACACACTTGTTGCAACGCTGACAAGTTCCGATTATACCGCGACCGGCAAGATGGTTAATGCGAATGTCGGCACAGACAAAAAAGTTACCGTTACGGTGACCCTGCAGGGAAAAGCGGCAGACAACTATAAGCTTGTTTCCAACATGACCACCGCAAAGGTAGCGATTACGCAGGCTAAGGGCGGTGTATTGCAGGAGGAGAACTTAAAGCAGAAATTCTCCGACCGGAAGCAGAAGACCTTCACACCCGATTACACAGGACTTCCTGCCGGGGAGACATGGACATACAGCATTTCCGAGGCACAAACTTCGGGATCTGCAAAGGTGGAACCGGCTATGATTAATACAGCCGGAAAGATCACCTACAGGCTGACAGCCGGTGCGGAAAATGACACCATCTGTTGGACGGTAACGATTTCCAATCCAAATTATGAAAAATTTACCAAGGATTTAGTACTGACCCTGACGGCGAAAGAACCTCAGGAGACACTGCGCATCACCGGTGACAACACTGTGGCCTATGGACAGAAGCTGCTACTGAGCACGGTCGGCGGTTCCGGCACAGGTGAGATTACTTACAGAGTGGATGCAGGCAGCACAGGCAATGCAACGATTAATCAGAATGGCGTTCTGACTCCGGTTAAGGTCGGAAGCGTTGTTATCACAGCAACCAAGGCAGGTGATATCGATTACAGTGAGATCACCAGTGCACCTTTTGTCATTATGATTACCCGGGCTGCTACAAGCGGTGAACCGAAGTACAATAAGATTACCACAGGCGGTATGACCCTGGCAGACGCAGGACTGACGTTGGCAGGCAGCACCATTCATCCGGCAGACGGTACACTGGAGTGGATAGATGATGCAGGTGTACTTCCCAATGACACGGCAGTCGAGATGAACAAGACTTACAAGTGGCGCTTCATCCCTGCGGATACCAATTATGAGATTCTGACCGGTGAAATCGAACTTTACCATGTGGACGCTCCGGCAGTCACTGCACAGCCCAAGAGTGTATCTGTGACAGTAGGAGACACAGCAACGTTTGAAGTTACTGCAACCGGTACGGACGTAACCTATCAGTGGCAGATCGACAGAAACGACGGTAATGGATTTGTGAACATCACCGGAGCTACCGGTGCAACCTACACCATAGGAGTAACGGATAGAGACTGCAACGGATTTAAGTACCGGTGTGTTCTCAGCAATGCGGCCGGTTCAGTTACCACCGATACCGTAGTATTGACGGTACAGTATCAGATCATTGAAGGCGCGAACGGCTCCTGGAACCAGAATACGGACGGAAGAAGTCTCAAAATCAGAGGAAACGGTGAATATTCCAAGTTCCAGAATGTAAAGGTAGATGGGAATATCATTGATTCCAAGAACTATACCGTGAGTGAGGGCTCCACGATCATCGAATTACATGCAGATTACCTGAAGACTCTGTCCGAGGGCAGTCACACCTTTGAGATCGTATGGACAGACGGCGCCGCAGGCACCAGCTTTACGGTAGCAAGGAACACCTCCGGCAGCAATAATACCGGCAGCAATAACACCGGCAATAACGATAATAATGACAGTACGGACAACTCAGCTGCCGCAGCTCCCACCGCTGCTGCTACTGCGCAGGAACTGGACAAGGTTCCGGCTACCGGAGATCCTCTCGGTATCTGGCTGATGCTCTTTGCGATATCCCTGACCGGACTCGCAGGAATGCTGGCGAGAAGAAAGAAGAACTAAGAATAACGTAAATAATATAGAAACCTCGCTACAGAGATGATACCTGTAGCGAGGCTTTTTGTCTTGCAATCTTATTTTTCATTTATTATTGACACTATACTTACCTTTTATTATAATATAAATGAACCACTGAACTCGCGAATGCGATGTAGGTGGTGTTTTATTTTGGATATATTACTAATCCATACATATTTGTCTCATTTGCTTTCAAATTTAATTTTTCCGCTTCCTTTAACGTCACCATAACCCGTTTTACAAAGAGTTTGTCAATTACAGTTCCCACTCGTTTGGGTAACTCTTCTTTCCGAATTTCGATTTTGAAATATAAATGTACAAAAAATGAAACGAAATCACATATTTGAATAAAATAGGATTCTGATGAATTTTTTTCCATAATATCCTCGATCATATTGCTGATCGGATGATTGACAAACCCAGGCAAATATTTGGATTGGATCGGATTAAATGCACGTATAGCTCTGGCTGTCTTTCTCATAGGTGCTATTCTGCCCTCATCCGTAATCACTAAATAATTCCATTGCCCATCGCTGTCATTCTCGATACGTTGTATATTATATTTCAATGCATTTTCAAGAACGTGATAGTTATTATCTTTAAATTTTTTCTTATCAATAATCACATTTACAATCTTTAAATCCATCTTTGCAATTGTTAACGTAAATGCTTTTATTATATCTTGTTTTGTTTCTTTTGACCAATGATACTCACGATATGGATTTTTATCCGTCAAAAAATGTTTTGTATGCATCTCTTCTGATACATGAAAGCCATATTTATCTTTTAATTCTCTTCTCAAAATACGCATTTTTTCAAAATTTTGCTGCCAGCTCTCTGCAGGCATATACAAACTTGTTAAAATAAAATGGTCTGATGAATTCATTGTTACTCCGTCATCCCCTGTTTCATCAAAATATGCTATATATGTTTTCATCAATTCCCCTTTCATATTTTAGACATTTTAATGCCACTCAGTTTTAATAATGAAAACTATGGTGATTCACCAAAATACTGAAATTAAATAAGATTTGAAATAGAAAATTTACTTATAGATAGAGAATAGCAAACTATTCTCAGCCTGTCAACATGACAAAATAACATTCAAATCAGGCTTTCGCACATTACAGCGATAGCAAACTAATCTGTTGACGATAAGCCATTTCTTGTATATAATAAATCGTATCACTGTATACAATTAAGAAAATGTACAAGAAGAAAAATTTGAGGAGGCTATTATGACAGGAAATACGTTAGGCTGGGTAATTGTGGCATTCGTGCTGTATTTACTCATGATGATCGCTATCGGAGCGTTTTATGCAAAGGGCAATAACAATTCCGAAGACTACTTTTTGGGAGGCAGAAAGCTGAACGGCTTCGTCGCTGCGCTGTCCGCGCAGGCGTCGGATATGAGCGGATGGCTGCTGATGGGGCTGCCGGGAGCTATTTACTTAACCGGTGTCGGAGGTGACGGCTGGATCGCCATCGGACTTTTCATCGGCACGACGCTGAACTGGCTGTTCATTGCCACGAAGCTGCGCAGATATACGATCCGCGCCAACAATTCCGTTACGCTGCCGACTTATTTTGAGAACCGCTTCCATGATGAGAAGAAGGTATTGATGGCGGTTTCTTCTATTACTATTGTAGTATTTTTCCTGGTATATTGCGCGTCTGCGCTTTCTGCCGGAGGTCAGCTGTTTGAGTCCGTGTTCGGTATTGATTATCATGTGGCACTGACCATCGGTGCGCTGGTAGTTTTGGTCTATACCTTCCTCGGCGGATTTACCGCGGTATGTGTGACAGACTTTATCCAGGGTATGCTGATGCTAGTCGGTATTCTGGCAGTACCGCTGTTCGCTTATCATTTTCTGACAACCGGCGGCACTACATTGTCAGCCGGTCTGGAAGCCAGCGGTGCTGACAGTGCCAACTTCCTGAACCTGATGAAGAACGGTGACGGCAGCAACAATATCATCAGCGTGATCTCCGGTCTCGGCTGGGGACTGGGATATTTCGGAATGCCCCACATCCTGGTACGATTTATGGCAGTCCGGGATGAGAAGGAAATGACCAAGTCCAAGGCTACTGCCATCAGCTGGGTAGCATTATCCCTGGGATTTGCAGTATTTATCGGTATCCTGGGCAGAGCTTATCTGCCGGAGCTGGTGAATGGCAATAATGAGAAGGTATTTATTGAGATGATCAAGAAGGTATTTACCGTAGAGATGCGGGCTCCGTTCGTTGCAGGATTGTTCCTCTGCGGTATCCTGGCGGCGATCATGTCTACGGCGGATTCCCAGCTGTTGGTCAGCGCCTCCAGTGTGGCGGAGGATATCTTCAAGGGACTGCTCAAGAAGGATGCGGATGACAAGACGGTCATGAATGTCAGCCGTGTCACTGTACTGGTGGTAGCTGTGCTGGCTTACATCATCGCATGGAACCCGAACAACACCGTAATGGGACTGGTATCCAATGCGTGGGCAGGCTTAGGTGCTGCTTTCGGACCTCTGGTAGTGATGTCCTTATATTGGAAGAGAACCAACTTCCCAGGAGCGGTAGCTGGAATTGTCACCGGTGCACTTGCCGTTATCATCTGGGATTACATTCCTCTCGTGGGCGGACAGACCCTGGGCAAAGCTACCGGATTGTATTCCCTGGTAGTAGGCTTCGGGCTGGGACTCATCGCTATCATCGCAGTCAGCCTCGCTACCAAGGCTCCTTCCGAAGAAATGCTGCAAGAGTTCGAGGACGTGAAGGCGAACCGGCTGTAACAGACCGTTGATGAAATAAATATTGACAGACAAAAATACTGATGGACAGCGAAGATATCTGCCTGTCAGTATTTTTATGTATTTGTGTTGGCGAGGGTATGGGAGGCAAAAACAAGCTATCTGTACCCAGCAGAACTTGCGAAAGCGGGTATGTGAGACAAAATCAGGTCGATTATACCCTCCACCTTTGTACATCGGGGCACAGATAAGGATTTTGCCGTAATAAGCCCCGTCGATACCGGGATATCGGGGCGTAGATAAGGATTTTGCCGTAATAAGCCTCGTCGATACTGGGACATCGGGGCGCAGAAAGAGATTTTGTCAGAATAGGCCCCGGGGATATCGGACCAGCGGGGCGCAGCAAGAGATTTTGCCAGGATAAGCCCCGGGGATCTCGGACCAGCGGGGCTTAGAAAGAGATTTTGCCAGGATAAGCCCCGGGGATCTCGGACTAGCGGGGCTTAGAAAGAGATTTTGTCAGAATAAGCCCCGGGGATCTCGGACCAGCGGGGCGCAGAAAGAGATTCTGTCAAAATAAGCCCCGGGGATCTCGGACTAGCGGGGCTTAGAAAGAGATTTTGTCAGAATAAGCCCCGGGGATCTCGGACCAGCGGGGCGCAGAAAGAGATTTTGCCAGGATAAGCCCCGGCGATATCAGAACAGCGGGGCGCAGCAAGAGATTTTGCCAGGATAAGCCCCGACGATATCGGACCAGCGGGGCGCAGCAAGAGATTTTGTCAGGATAAGCCCGACGGCAACTGAGAGCATCCAAGGGGGAACGGTTTCATTTGCCATAAAAAATATTGGGCAATATTATACTGGGCTATATTATATAAGAAGAAACTCACAAAAATACAGTGGCGAACCTGTGCAAAACAGCAAAAAAGAATTGTATCTAAAAAAATACAATTTTTTTAAAAAAAGTCTTGCAATGCCCGTAAATTCAATGTATACTAATCCTTGCTGTGGCATGATAGCTGTGAAGCGTGAGGTTGCCGGTTCCCAGTAATGGAGATCGGGTTTTCCGTGGAGCGAATGTCAAGTTAGAAAACTGACGGCAAGTCACTGTACCAATTAACATCTGCCTTGAGCAGTAACAACGTGTAAGTTTATGACCGGAGAGAAGAAAGCGTTGCACAAAGGTCGCAGACACACACGGGAAAGTGTACAGTCACCGCTTGTCCGTACAAAAAGTAAGTATCTACTTACAAAAGTGCGAAAAGGAGGCGACTTTTTTTATGGCAAATCAGGTAATGAGAATTACATTGAAAGCTTATGAACATCAGCTTGTTGATGCATCTGCCAAAAAAATCATCGAAACTGTTAAGAAGACCGGAGCTCAGGTGAGCGGTCCCGTACCTCTTCCTACCAAGAAGGAAGTTGTTACCATTCTGAGAGCAGTACACAAGTACAAGGACTCCAGAGAACAGTTCGAGCAGAGAACTCACAAGAGACTGATCGACATCATGGCTCCCACTCAGAAGACTGTTGATGCTCTTCAGAGACTGGAAATGCCTGCCGGTGTTTACATCGACATTAAGATGAAAAATAACTAATAAGTATTTCAAAGTAAAGCCAAAACAACAAAAACCTCTACTTAGACGTAAGAACACAGTGCGATGAACAATCGCCAGGGAAATGCGCGAAGCGTATTTCTAAGTGTTTCACAAGAAACACTTTGGTCCGCTATGTAGAACACAGGAGGTAAAAATGAAGAAAGCAATTTTGACAACAAAAGTTGGAATGACTCAGATCTTCAATGAAGATGGCGTGCTCGTTCCCGTAACCGTGCTTCAGGCTGGTCCCTGCGTGGTTACTCAGGTAAAGACCGTGGAGAATGATGGCTACAGTGCTGTACAGGTAGGCTTCGTTGACAAGAAGGATAAGGTTGTTAACAAGGATGCCAGCGGCAAAAAGCAGATCGTACACAGACATGGTGTTAACAAAGCAGAGCAGGGCCACTTCAAGAAGGCTGGCGTAAGCTCCAAGAGATATGTAAGAGAGTTCAAGTTTGAGAACGCTGAGGAGTACACCCTTGGTGCAGAGATCAAAGCTGACATCTTCGCTGCAGGCGATAAGGTAGACGCTTCCGCAATCTCCAAAGGTAAGGGCTTCCAGGGCGCAATCAAGAGATTTGGACAGCACAGAGGACCTATGGCTCATGGTTCCAAGTTCCATCGTCATCAGGGTTCCAACGGTTCCGCAACTACCCCAGGCCGTGTATTCAAGGGCAAGGGAATGCCTGGACATATGGGTTGTGTAAAGGTAACTGTTCAGAATCTTGAGGTCGTAAGAGTAGATGCTGAGAAGAATCTGCTTCTGGTAAAGGGTGCAGTACCCGGACCTAAGAAAGCTTTAGTAACCATCAAAGAGACCGTTAAGGTTGAGGCATAGTTTAGGACGAAAGGAGGACCAATCAGATGGCAAACGTATCTGTTTACAATATGGAAGGCAAAGAAGTTGGTACAATCGAATTAAACGATGCAGTGTTTGGTGTTGAAGTGAACGAGCACCTGGTACACATGGCAGTTGTACAGCAGCTTGCAAATAATCGTCAGGGAACTCAGAAAGCAAAGACCCGTTCTGAGGTATCCGGTGGCGGAAGAAAACCCTGGAGACAGAAGGGAACCGGTCATGCAAGACAGGGTTCAACCAGATCTCCCCAGTGGGCAGGCGGCGGCGTAGTATTCGCTCCCGTTCCCAGAGATTACTCTTTCAAGCTTAACAAGAAAGAGAAGAGAGCAGCTCTGAAGTCTGCACTGACCAGCAAGGTTCAGGGAAGCAGCCTGATCGTAGTTGATGAGCTGAAATTCGACGAGATCAAGACCAAGAACTTCACCAACGTTATGAATAACTTAAAGGTAGAAAAGGGATTGGTAGTGATCGCTGATAACGATACTAACGTAGTTATGTCCGCTAGAAACGTAGCTGATGTAGATACCACTCTGGTAAATACCATCAACGTTTACGACGTAATGAAGGCTAAGACAGTTGTCCTGACCAAGGCTGCTGTTGCAAAGATTGAGGAGGTATACGCATAATGGCTGATATTAAATACTATGATGTAATCCTCAAACCCGTTATTACCGAGAAGAGCATGGCCGGCATGGGCGAGAAGAAGTACACCTTCCTCGTTCACACCGAAGCTAACAAGTCTCAGATCAAAGAGGCTGTTGAGAAGATGTTCGAAGGTACCAAGGTTAAGAGTGTTAACACCATCAATATGGATGGCAAGAACAAGAGACGCGGAATGGTTACCGGCAAGACTGCCAAGACCAAGAAGGCAATTGTTCAGTTAACTGCAGATAGCAAAGAGATCGAGATCTTCGCAGGTCTGTAAGAATAAAGCTACTGCTTAAGATTCAAGTATGCGGCACTTAAGTGCTCGCGCAAAAAATCATCGTAAAGGAGATACAGTAATGGGAATTAAGACATACAACCCCTATACACCTTCCAGAAGAAACATGACTGGTTCTGACTTCTCTGAGATCACCAAGACCTCTCCCGAGAAGAGCCTGTGTGTTTCCCTGAAGAAGAACTCCGGCCGCAACAATCAGGGTAAGATCACTGTGAGACATCGCGGCGGCGGTTCCAGAAGAAAATACAGAGTAATTGATTTCAAGAGATACAAGGATGGCATCCCTGCAACCGTAATCGGTATCGAGTACGATCCAAACAGAACAGCAAACATCGCGCTGATCTGCTACGAAGACGGTACCAAGTCCTATATCCTCGCTCCCGAAGGTCTGACCGACGGAATGAAGGTTATGAACGGTGCAGAGGCCGAGGTCAGAGTAGGTAACTGCTTACCTCTGTCCGAGATCCCTGTAGGTACTCAGGTACACAACATTGAGTTATATCCCGGTAAGGGCGGCCAGCTGGTTCGTTCCGCCGGTAACAGCGCACAGTTGATGGCAAAAGAAGGTAAGTACGCTACTCTTCGTCTTCCCTCCGGTGAGATGAGAATGGTTCCCCTGGTTTGCCGTGCAACTGTTGGTGTTGTAGGTAACGTTGATCATAGCCTGGTTAAGATCGGTAAAGCCGGACGTAAGCGTCACATGGGCATCCGTCCCACCGTACGTGGTTCCGTCATGAACCCCAACGACCATCCTCATGGTGGTGGTGAAGGTAAGACCGGTATCGGTCGTCCCGGCCCCAGCACACCTTGGGGTAAACCTGCTCTTGGTCTGAAGACACGTAAATCTAAGAAGGCTTCCAACAAGCTGATCGTAAGAAGACGTGACGGCAGAGCAATCAAATAGTTAAGGAGGAAAGATCATGGCTAGATCACTGAAAAAAGGACCTTTCGCAGACGCAAGCCTGTTAAAGAAAGTCGACGCTTTAAATGCATCAGGACAGAAGCAGGTTATTAAGACCTGGTCCCGTCGTTCTACAATTTTCCCTTCCTTCGTAGGACATACGATTGCTGTTCATGATGGTAGAAAGCATGTTCCCGTATACGTTACTGAGGATATGGTTGGCCACAAGCTCGGTGAGTTCGTAGCAACCAGAACCTTCAGAGGTCACGGCAAGGACGAGAAGAAATCCAAGGTTAGATAATTTTATTATTGACCTGGAGCTAAAAATATGCTATCTTTTATAGATGGCTGGGAGAGCTATGCGCTCTCCCGAGGGTCTTCCCTCGAAAGAGGAAAGAAGACGGGATATTTTTGTGCGCAGCACTTAGGAAACACACGGGTGCGTTGCGCAGTTTCAGTTTGAAAGGAGGACCAAATCTATGGCTAAAGGACATAGATCCCAAATTAAGAGAGAAAGAAACGCTCAGAAAGATACAAGACCTTCAGCTAAGCTGTCTTACGCAAGAGTATCTGTTCAGAAGGCTTGTTTCGTATTAGATGCCATCAGAGGCAAAGATGTACAGACTGCACTTGGTATTCTGGAGTACAATCCCAGATATGCTTCCAGCCTGATCAAGAAGCTGCTTGAGTCAGCAATCGCTAACGCTGAGAACAATAACGGTATGAATACCGAGAACCTTTATGTTGCAGAGTGCTTTGCAAACAAAGGACCTACCATGAAGAGAGTAAAGCCCAGAGCACAGGGTAGAGCTTATAGAATCGAAAAGAGAATGAGCCACATTACCATCGTTCTTGATGAGAAGAAGTAGGGAAAGGAGCTATTAAAAGTTTATGGGACAGAAAGTTAATCCTCACGGCCTGAGAGTCGGTGTTATTAAAGATTGGGATTCCAAGTGGTACGCTGATGCAGAGTTTTCCGATTATCTGGTAGAAGACTACAACATCAGAAAGTTCCTGAAGAAGAAATTATACAGTGCAGGTGTTTCCAAGATCGAGATCGAAAGAGCATCTGACAGAGTAAAGGTTATCATCTATACTGCTAAGCCCGGTGTTGTAATCGGTAAGGGCGGCGCTGAGATCGAAGTAACCAAGAAAGAGCTCGCCAAGTTAACCGATAAGAAGGTTATGGTTGACATTAAAGAGATCAAGAGACCTGACAGAGATGCACAGCTGGTAGCTGAGAACATCGCTCAGCAGCTGGAGAACCGTGTATCCTTCAGACGTGCAATGAAGTCCTGCATGGGCAGAACCATGAAGTCTGGTGCTATGGGTATCAAGACCTGCTGTTCTGGTCGTCTGGGCGGTGCTGATATCGCTCGTGCTGAGTTCTACAGCGAGGGAACCATTCCTCTGCAGACACTGAGAGCAGATATCGATTATGGTTTTGCTGAAGCAAACACCACCTATGGTAAAGTTGGAGTTAAAGTTTGGATTTATAAAGGCGAGATACTTCCTACAAAAGGAAATCAGATGGAAGGGAGCGATAAATAATGTTAATGCCGAAGAGAGTAAAACGTCGTAAACAGTTCCGTGGATCCATGGCCGGAAAAGCTTCCAGAGGTAACACCCTGGCATATGGCGAATTTGGTCTGGTTGCTACAGAACCCTGCTGGATCAAGTCTAATCAGATTGAGGCAGCCCGTATTGCGCTTACCCGTTATACCAAGCGTACCGGTAAAGTATGGATTAAGATTTTCCCCGATAAGCCCGTAACTGTAAAGCCTCTCGGTACTCGTATGGGTTCCGGTAAAGGCGCTGTAGATTGCTGGGTAGCAGTTGTTAAGCCCGGACGTGTAATGTTCGAGATCGCTGGTGTTCCCGAAGAGGACGCTCGTGAAGCATTACGTCTTGCTATGCACAAGCTCCCTTGTAAGTGTAAGATCATTGCTAAGGCAGATGTGGAAGGCGGTGTGACAGAATGAAATCAAATAAATTTGTAGAAGAATTGAAGACAAAGTCCGATGCAGAACTGGCACAGGAGCTGGTAGCTGCTAAAAAAGAACTTTTCAATTTGAGATTCCAGAACGCAACCAATCAGTTAGATAATACTGCAAGAATCAAAGAAGTTAGAAGAAACATTGCACGTATTCAGACTGTTATCACCGAGAAGGCTAGAGCGTAACGCGTGGGTGCGTAGAAAGGAGATCAAACCGTGGAAAGAAATTTGAGAAAAACACGTACTGGTAAGGTTATCAGTAATAAGATGGATAAAACTATTGTAGTTGCAATCGAAGAGCATGTTAAGCATCCCCTTTACAAAAAGATCGTAAAGGACACCTACAAGCTGAAGGCGCATGACGAGAATAACGAGTGCAACATTGGCGATATCGTAAAAGTTATGGAGACAAGACCCCTGTCCAAGGACAAGAGATGGAGACTTGTTGAGATCGTAGAAAGAGCTAAATAAATTAGCACGCGAATATTAAGTTTGTAAGAAACCGCGGAAGCGGTGAAGGAGGAATAACATGGTTCAGCAGGAAAGTAGACTGAAAGTTGCTGATAACACCGGCGCAAAAGAGTTACTTTGCATTCGTGTTATGGGCGGTTCTACCAGAAGATATGCACAGATCGGCGACGTGATTGTTGCTTCCGTTAAAGATGCAACACCAGGTGGCGTTGTAAAAAAAGGTGATGTAGTAAAGGCAGTTGTAGTTCGTTCCGTAAAGGGCGCTCGTCGTAAAGACGGTTCTTACATCAAGTTTGATGAGAACGCTGCAGTTATCATCAAAGATGACAAGACTCCCAGAGGAACCCGTATCTTTGGGCCGGTTGCAAGAGAGCTTCGTGAGAAACAGTTCATGAAAATTGTTTCCCTGGCTCCCGAAGTATTATAAGGAGGTTGCCACATGTCTACAATGAAAATTAAGAAGGGCGACACCGTTAAGGTTATCGCTGGTAAAGACTTAGGTACAGAGGGCAAGGTTCTCTCTGTAGACGTAAAGAATCATAAAGTCCTGGTTGAGGGCGTTAACAAGATCACAAAGCATGCAAAGCCTTCTCAGGCAAACCCCAATGGCGGTATTGTTGAGAAAGAAGCTCCTATTGATATTTCAAACGTTATGCTTGTTGTAAAAGGCAAGACCACAAGAGTTGGCTTCAAGGTTGAAGACGGCAAGAAAGTACGTTTCGCAAAGTCAACAGGCGAAGTGATTGACTAATCAATAGGAAGGAGGAAATATAAGTGAGCAGACTGAAAGATTTATATAACAATGAGATCGTCGATGCTATGACCAAGAAGTTCGGTTACGCTAATGTAATGGAAGTTCCCAAGCTCGACAAGATCGTTATCAACATGGGTGTTGGTGAAGCAAAAGAAAACGCTAAGATCCTTGAGAATGCAGTTGCTGATATGGAAGCTATTACCGGACAGAAGGCAGTTCTGACCAAGGCTAAGAATTCCGTAGCAAACTTCAAGATCCGTGAGGGCATGCCCATCGGATGTAAGACCACTCTGCGTGGTGAGAAGATGTATGAGTTCCTGGATCGTCTGGTTAACCTCGCTCTTCCTCGTGTCCGTGACTTCAGAGGCGTTAACCCTAACGCATTCGACGGCAGAGGTAACTATGCACTCGGTATCAAAGAGCAGTTCATCTTCCCTGAGATCGAGTACGATAAGATTGACAAGACCAGAGGTATGGATATCATTTTCGTAACAACTGCTAAGACCGACGAAGAGGCACGTGAGCTGCTGAGACTGTTCAACATGCCTTTCGCAAAGTAATCAAGGAGGTAAATTCTGATGGCAAAGACATCAATGAAGATTAAACAGCAGCGCAAACCTAAGTTCTCTACTCAGGCTTATACCCGCTGCAAGATTTGTGGTCGTCCCCACTCTGTACTGAGAAAATACGGAATTTGCCGTGTTTGCTTCCGTGAACTGGCATACAAGGGCGAGATTCCCGGAGTTAAGAAGGCATCTTGGTAAGAGCGAAAAGATTTTCTAAGCCAGCTAAATACGCTGGCTAACAAAATCTAAGTTTCGCTCCTAAGAGAATTTTGCGGGGCAAAATTCTCCGAGACGAAAAGAAATTCCTTATGGAATTCTCCGAGACGAAAAGAAATTCTAAGGCGTCGAAAGGCGTCGAGTAAGAATTTCTAAAAGTTTTGGTTATAAGAATTATCTTATAATATAGATGGTATATACAAAGTGTATGTACTTAGCATGATTCAAGTCAAATAATAAGGAGGAAACTAAATCATGACAATGAGCGATCCTATCGCAGATATGCTTACAAGAATCCGTAATGCAAATACTGCAAAACACGACACCGTAGACGTACCTTCTTCCAAGATGAAGCTGGCTATCGCACAGATTCTGCTGGACGAGGGATATATTAAGAAGTACGACATCGTTGAAGACGGTGGTTTCAAGACCATCCACATCACTCTGAAGTACGGCGCAGACAAGAACGAGAAGATCATCTCCGGCATCAAGAGAATCTCTAAGCCCGGCTTACGTGTATACGCTGGCAAGGAAGATCTGCCTAAGGTTCTTGGCGGTCTGGGTATTGCTATTATCTCTACCAACCAGGGTGTTATCACCGACAAGAAGGCTCGTGAGCTTCAGGTTGGCGGCGAAGTATTAGCATTCGTTTGGTAAGGATGAAAAGATTTTCTAAGTCAGCAAAATACGCTGACTAATAAAATCTAAGTTTCATCCCTAAGAGAATTCCTTGCGGAATTCTCCTGTGTAACTATTGTTTTTCTATAGAATTATAGGAGGTACGGGCATGTCCAGAATAGGTAGAATGCCAATCGCAATTCCTGCAGGTGTTACTGTAGAAGTTGCAGAAAATAACAAAGTGACTGTGAAAGGTCCCAAGGGTACTCTGGTAAGAGTATTACCCTCTGAGATGGAAATTAAAGTGGAAGGTGCAGAAGTTCTCGTAAGCAGACCCAACGATCTGAAGAAGATGAAGTCTCTTCACGGCCTGACAAGAACTCTGATCCACAACATGGTAGTAGGTGTTACCGAAGGTTTCGAGAAGAAGCTGGAAGTAAATGGTGTTGGTTACAGAGCTGCTAAGTCCGGCAAGAAGCTGACCCTGAACCTTGGTTACTCTCATCCCGTAGAGATGATCGATCCCGAAGGTATTGAAGCTGTAGTTGAAGGCCAGAACGTGATCATCGTTAAGGGTATCGACAAAGAAAAAGTTGGCCAGTACGCTGCTGAGATCCGCGACAAGAGAAGACCTGAGCCTTATAAGGGCAAGGGTATCAAGTATGCCGATGAGACCATCAGACGTAAAGTTGGTAAGACTGGTAAGAAATAATAGATAAGGAGAGTATGAAGATGGTTAGTAAAGAGTCCAGACAGTTAGTACGTGCAAAAAAGCACATGAAAATTCGTAACCGCTTCAGCGGCACTGCTGAAAGACCTCGTCTTGCAGTGTTCAGAAGCAATAATCATATGTATGCTCAAATTATCGACGATACAGTTGGTAACACTTTAGTATCTGCATCCACTCTTGAGAAAGAGATCAAGGCAGAGCTGGAGAAGACCAATAACGTTGATGCAGCAGCATATCTTGGAACTGTTATCGCAAAGAGAGCAATCGAAAAAGGTATCAAAGAAGTTGTTTTCGACCGTGGCGGTTTCATTTATCAGGGTAAAGTAGCAGCTTTAGCCGATGCAGCCAGAGAAGCTGGCCTGGAATTCTAGGAAAGGAAAGAGGAATACACCATGAAACACACAATCATAGATGCAAGCCAGTTAGAGTTAAATGATAAAGTTGTTACCATCAAGCGTGTAACCAAGACCGTTAAGGGTGGTCGTAACATGAGATTCACCGCGCTGGTAGTTGTTGGTGACGGCAACGGTCATGTAGGCGCTGGTCTGGGAAAGGCTGTAGAAATTCCCGAAGCTATCCGTAAGGGTAAGGAAGACGCTGTAAAGCATATTGTCGAGATCAATCTGGATGAGAACAATTCCATCACCCATGATTTCATCGGTAAGTATGGTTCTGCTAACGTTTTACTGAAGAAGGCTCCCGAAGGTACCGGTATCATCGCTGGTGGTCCCGCTCGTGTCGTTTGTGAGCTTGCAGGTATCAAGAATATCCGTACCAAGTCTCTTGGCTCCAACAATAAGCAGAACGTTGTTCTTGCAACCATCTCCGGTTTAAGCCAGATCAAGGCTCCCGAAGAAGTAGCAAAGAATCGTGGAAAGTCTGTTGAGGAAGTTCTGGCGTAAGCCGGATCTTCCCGTTAAGTTGACAGGGCCAACAGAAAGGAGTAGAGTATGGCAGACAAGAAGTTAAAGATCACTCTGGTAAAGTCCACCATCGGCGCTGTGCCGAAGAATAAAGCAATCGTGGAGTCTATGGGACTGCGTAAGATTGGTAAGTCCGTAGTACTGCCTGATAATGATGCAACAAGAGGACAGATCCGTCAGGTGAATCATTTGATCAAGGTAGAAGAAGCATAATCAGATAAGGAGGTGTTAGGAATGGAATTATCCAATTTAAGACCTGCAGAAGGTTCCAAACACAGTGATAATTTTAGAAGAGGCCGTGGACACGGTTCAGGAAATGGCAAGACCGCAGGTAAGGGTCATAAGGGACAGAAGGCTCGTTCCGGAGCTCCCAGACCTGGTTTCGAAGGTGGTCAGATGCCTTTATACAGACGTATTCCTAAGAGAGGTTTCAAATGCAGAAACTCTAAGGAAATCGTTGGTATCAACCTTTCAGCTTTAGAAAGATTTGAAGACGGAGCAGAAGTATCTGTAGAAGCTTTAATGGAGGCCGGTATCGTTAAGAATCCTCAGGACGGAGTTAAGATCCTTGGAAACGGAGAACTTACCAAAAAGCTTGATGTAAAGGTAGATGCTTTCAGCGCATCCGCAAAAGAAAAGATCGAGGCTCTTGGTGGAACTGCTGAGGTGATGTAATGCTTACAACACTGAAAAACGCATTTAAAATCAAAGAAATCAGACAGAAGATTCTTTTTACACTGGGAATGTTAGTTGTGATCCGTATCGGATCACAGCTTCCCGTACCCGGGGTGGACACGAAGTTCTTTTCTCAATGGTTTGCCCAGCAGACAGGCGGTGCGTTCAGTTTCTTTGATGCCATTACGGGCGGTTCTTTCCTGAACATGTCTATTCTGGCATTGAACATCAACCCTTATATTACATCTTCCATTATCATGCAGCTGCTTACAATTGCTATTCCAAAGCTGGAAGAAATGCAGCGTGACGGTGAAGACGGCCGTAAAAAAATGGTTGCCATCACCAGATACGTTACCGTAGCGCTTGCACTGATCCAGTCCACAGCAATGGCAATCGGTTTTGGCAGACAGGGCTACTTGATCGAGTTCAACGCTCTGAATGTAATTACCACGATCACAGCACTTACCGCTGGTAGTGCTTTCCTGATGTGGGTGGGTGAACGAATCACAGAAAAAGGTATCGGAAATGGTATTTCCATCGTACTGGTGATCAACATCATTTCCCGACTGCCTCAAGACCTGAGCAACCTGTTTGAGCAGTTCGTATTCGGAAAAGCTCCGGCAACCGCAATCCTTGCAGTAGTTATCATCTTCGCAATTATTATTGCCATGGTGGTACTGGTTATCATCTTAAATGATGGTGTGCGCAAGATTCCGGTACAGTATGCCAAGAAAATGCAGGGCAGAAAGATGGTCGGCGGACAGACTTCCAATATTCCGTTGAAAGTAAATACTTCCGGCGTTATTCCCATCATTTTTGCACAGTCCATTATGCAGTTCCCCATTATTATCTGTTCCTTTATCGGATATAACGGAACCGGCGTATGGGCAGAGATCCTGAAAGGTCTGAATTCCGGTTACTGGTGCAAACCCAGTCAGCCGATTTATTCCCTGGGACTTTTGCTGTACATTGTATTGATTGTATTTTTTGCATACTTCTATACATCCATTACATTTAATCCTTTGATGATTGCCGATAACATGAAGAAGCAGGGTGGTTTCATCCCCGGTATCAGACCTGGTAAGCCTACCAGTGATTATCTGAACAAGATTCTGAATTATATCGTATTCATCGGTGCGATTGGCCTGATCATTGTATCTGTGATCCCGTATTTCTTTAACGGTGTGTTCGGCGCAAGTGTATCCTTCGGCGGTACCAGCCTGATCATTATCGTAAGCGTAGTACTGGAGACCATGAAGCAGGTAGAATCTCAGATGCTCGTTCGCAACTACAAGGGATTCCTGGAAGATTAGTAGCATAACAGTAACCGGATGGTTTGTAATCATCCGGTTATTTTTGCATTATTGTATTATAGGAAAATGTATTGCAAAAAAGCCGCATAAAAGTTAAAATGTAAATGTTGGACTGTATTTGTAGCTTATCTATAGAAAGAGCAGAGCCTGTAGCAACAGGCAGATAGGAGCAAAGATGAAAATTATCATGTTAGGCGCACCCGGCGCAGGTAAAGGTACCCAGGCAAAGATGATCGCTGAAAAGTACGGAATCCCTCATGTATCCACAGGCGATATTTTCCGTGCAAATATCAAGAACGGAACCGAACTTGGTATGGAAGCAAAGAAATACATGGATCAGGGACAGCTGGTTCCCGATGAACTGACTGTTAAGATCCTCTTAGACAGAGTAGCACAGGATGATTGCAAGAACGGTTATGTACTGGATGGATTCCCCAGAACCATTCCTCAGGCAGAAGTACTGGACAAGGCACTGACTGAGCTGGGAGATGCCATTGATTTTGCAATCGATGTAAATGTTCCCGATGAGAATATCGTGAAGAGAATGTCCGGCAGACGTGCATGCCTGTCCTGCGGCGCAACCTATCACATTGAGCATATTCCTCCCAAGAAGGAAGGCATCTGTGACAAGTGCGGACAGGAACTGGTACTGCGTGACGATGATAAGCCTGAGACCGTACTGAACCGTCTGAAAGTTTATCATGACCAGACCCAGCCTCTGATCGAATTCTATACCAAGAAAAATGTATTAAAGACCGTAGACGGCACCAAGGATATGAAGGAAGTATTCGCAGATATCGTAGCAATTCTTGGCTAGGAAAAGTCCGGATCACTGATCAGCAGCAGTAAGGTCCGGAACAGAAAGGTGAATAAAATGGCAGTAACTATCAAATCACAGCGTGAAATTGAGTTGATGAGAGAATCTTGTAAGATTCTGGCGGATGTATTCAGCGAGATGGAGAAGGCAGTACACCCCGGGGTATCCACTCTGGATATCAATAACCTGGGAGAGAAACTGATCCGTGCCCATGGCTGCATTCCCAACTTCTTAAATTACAACGGATATCCGGCATCTATCTGTGTAATGATGAAGTCGTACATGGTATACCTCACAAGGATCATATTCTTCACGAAGGTGATATTGTAAGTCTGGATGCAGGACTGATTTATAAAGGATACCATTCCGATATGGCACGTACTTTCCCGGTAGGGCAGGTAAGTGAGGAAGCAAGACTTCTGATGGAGAGGACCAAAGGAAGCTTTTTTGCACGAATAGAGATGGCAAAGGCAGGCAATCACCTGTATGATATCTCCAATGCCATTGATGCCTATATCAGGCCTTTTGGCTACGGAATCGTAAGAGATCTGGTAGGCCACGGCATTGGTACCAGCTTACATGAGGATCCCCAGATCCCCAACTTCGCACAGCATAGACGTGGACTGAAGCTTCAGGCCGGTATGACGCTGGCAATCGAGCCCATGATCAATATCGGAAGACCGGATGTGGCATGGCTGGACGATGATTGGACTGTAGTTACCGAGGATGGATCCCTGTCTGCACATTATGAGAATACCATCCTGATTACAGACGGTGAGCCGGAGATCCTGACCATGTATTAAGGAACGGGTCACGGCAGACCCGGAGAAGAAAGGTAAGATTTTGATATGTTAGGAGAATTTGCAACTTCAAAGGCCGGACACGATAAGGACAGACTGTACATGATCGTCGGTGAAGAGGAAGAATGGGTCTATCTGTGCGACGGAAGGCTGCGCGGTGTGGAACATCCGAAGAAGAAAAAGAAAAAACATATCCAGATCATACATTCTTCGGCAGAGGATGCGTTGATACAAAGCATGCAACAGAACCTTCCGGGGGAGAAAGACGAGATCAACAGACGAATCTGTAAGACCCTGGAAGCGTATCTGTGTAATAAGTAATATAAAGCAGTAAAAGTAGTAAAGAGTAGAAAGCTATGGAGGAAATTTATGTCTAAAAGTGATGTAATCGAAATCGAAGGAACCGTTGTGGAGAAACTTCCCAATACCATGTTCCGTGTAGAACTGGAAAACGGACACAGAGTACTGGCTACCATCAGTGGTAAGCTTCGTCAGAACTTCATCCGTATCCTTCCCGGAGATAAGGTAACACTGGAACTGTCTCCCTACGATCTGAGCAAGGGACGTATTATCTGGAGAGATAAGTAAATACCATCTGGAGAGAAAATAGCTATGGCTAAAAAAATACGTAACTTTGCTGCCATTCTGGCGGTCAGTGCGGTAGTGGGAACGATACTGTTAGTACTGGTATTCTTGCTTCCGGTAGGACCTATGAGAAAGAATGTGGAGAAAAGTGTCGGGGATATGCTGAAGACCGGAGACGAGATACCGGAAGATGCATTTTCGCAGTACCTGTGGAAAAACAGAGAGACCTACACCGATGCTATTATGGTGCAGAATGCCATAGAGAGATTGTCGGACAAAAATGCCTACGAACACGCTATGTGGATGTACCACTATGATCTGGAAGAGGATGTATGGACACCGGAGGATTCTCTCAAATCCTTCTGTGAATCCCATGAGAACGTCAATAACATGTATCTCCACATTTATGCGAGATACTGGCACGGCTATCTTTTATATTTAAAGCCGCTGTTACTGTTATTTTCCTGGCAGCACGTGGTATGGCTGGAGCTGGCGGTGCAGATCGCGCTTATGATCTGGGTGCTGGTTACGGCAATCCAAAAGCAAAATGCAGGTGTCGCAGTCGTGACTCTGGGAAGTTTTCTGTTTATGAAGCCGGTGCTGGTTCTTGTATCACTGACCATGTCAGTGTGTTGGATCTTGACGCTTCTGGCGGTGGAATACATGCTGTTACATCATGACAGACTGCACGAAAAAGGACAATATCCGGAATTCTTCCTGATCGTGGGAATTCTGACGTCTTATTTTGATTTTCTGACGTATCCCGTTGTTACTTTGGGAATTCCTCTGTGCTGTTACTTCTTATTAGAAAGTGATCGCCTGTGGAATAATATCAAAAGACTGACCGGCTTCAGTGTAAGCTGGGCAATCGGCTATGCGGGAATGTGGGCAGCAAAATGGGTCATTGCAGATCTGACATTACATACCGGTACGATCAAGGATGCTATCTGGTCCATTATCGGCCGTACCGAAGCTATTGGCGGCAGACCCCGGATGAACGGGGGGTTCTATGTCATCGGACTGAATCTTCAGGAATATCCGGCCTATATTGGAATTGCTGCAGGAGTGCTGGCAGCGATAGCGATAGGAATGCTTGTGATGATAATCGTCACGGGCAAATGGAAGGAAATATTTGCACAGCTGGTTAGGTCAGTTTACAAGGAACTACACGCAGACCACGAAACGGGGGCTGCTGACAACAAATAAAGGCTGAATATCAAGCACCGGGGAAGTGCGAGATATTCAGCCTGTTTTGTTGTCTGGGGTTTCCAAAGGGGCTTGCCCCTTGGCACACGACTTTGCTTGCAAAGTGTAGTGTGTTATACGCTCTGTCGGCGTTGCTGCGAAAATGCGGTTGCCTCCGGAGAGGGCAAGGGCATTTGAAGCGGCAGGAAAACAGGGCTGTGATTGCGTGGCGTGGAGCCGCAAGCGCAGGACTGGTTTCATCAGCAGACAGGGCGTATATGAAAGCCCCCGTCCCTCGTCCTGCGCCGAACTATGGGACAAAGTGTCCCAGACGGATAGCCACACTTACGAAAAAGCAGACGGATTTCCTTTTCAAAATTGAAATGGGTGGGAAGCCATTTTAGGGCTTTCCCGCCTTGATTACCCAACAGCAAAGACGGGCGA
>ERZ824522.794-NODE-794-length-26373-cov-20.889581_pt1 | contig 26373 bp, 23 predicted proteins | sample MGYA00519935_ERZ824522 | MGnify/ENA primary metagenome ERZ824522 (study PRJEB31778, sample SAMEA3449160) | human gut metagenome | biome: human gut; feature: human-associated habitat; material: faeces | place: United Kingdom | collected 2010/2012 ...
ATCGTTGATAAAGAAAAGAGGGTGAATCGCGTATTACGACACACCCTCTTCTTTATATTTAGCAATATGCTGTTATACAGCGTTATATGTTATTTTATGATATCCAGCTGTTTGAAGCATTTGGTTAACTTCTCAACTGCATAGTCAATCTGCTCCTTGGTGTGCGTGGCCATGAGGGCTACACGTACCAATGTATCCTGCGGAGCGCAGGCGGGCGGGATGACGGGGTTGATGAAGATGCCTTCGTCGAAAGCCAGCTTGGTGACTGTGAAGGTCTTCTCCGTATCGCGAACGTAGAGGGGGATGATGGGTGACTCGGTGTCGCCAATCTCGAATCCGGCATTACGGAAAGCTTCCAATGCGTAGTTCGTGATGTCCCACAGGCGCTGGATGCGTTCGGGCTCGTTCTGAATAATGTGGAGCGCTTCGCGGGCTGCGGCTGTTGCAGCAGGCGTGTTGCTGGCCTGGAAGATGTAGGAACGGGCATTGTGGCGAAGCCAGTTGATGACTTCCTTGTCGCCAGCTACAAAACCACCGATAGAGGCCAGTGACTTGCTGAAGGTACCCATAATGAGGTCTACATCGTCGGTTACGCCGAAATGGTCGCAGACACCTCTTCCCTGACGGCCGAATACGCCCAAGCCATGTGCTTCGTCGACGTAAATGCTTGCATTGTATTTTTTCTTCAGGCGGACAATCTCAGGTAGGTTGGCCAGGTCGCCTTCCATGGAGAACACGCCGTCTACGACAATCAGTTTGACCGCATCGGACTCGCATTTCTGGAGCTCTTTTTCGAGGTCTTCCATGTCGTTGTGTTTATACTTCAGCTGAGTGGCGAATGAAAGGCGGCGTCCGTCGACGATAGAAGCGTGGTCGCGGTCGTCACAGATGATGTAGTCGCCTCGGCCTACCAGCTGGGGAATGACACCTTCGTTTACGGTAAATCCAGTGGAGAAGCAGAGGGCTTCGTCTTTTCCTACGAACTCGGCCAACTCTTTCTCCAGCTGTACGTGGATGTCGAGTGTACCGTTCAGTAGGCGTGAGCCGGCACATCCCGTGCCATATTTATCAGTGGCGGCTTTGGCCGCATCAATGATTCGCTTGTCATACGTCAGTCCCATATAGGCATTGGAGCCGAACATCAGGACTTTTTTGCCATCCATCAGTACCTCTGTATCCTGGTGGCTGTCGATTTCACGGAAATAAGGATATACGCCTTTGGCCATGAATTGTTGGGGCAGGTCGTATTTCGCAAATTTTTCTTGTAGTAAACTCATTGAATGTCTTATAATTAGTATGTTTTTTTTGCTCAAGTTTCAAAAACGGGGGCAAAGATAGCAATTTTAGTTCTTTTTTTGCATCGATTGGACTAAAAAAACTACCTATGATTGTTTTAGGGAGAAGTTTTTTGCCATTCTTCTAAGGATTTGTATTACTTTTGCAGGACATGAAAATCCCACTTATTTTGGAATGGACAATAAGGATAAGAAAAAAATAGTTTTTATTATAAATCCGGTATCGGGCACTCAGAGTAAAGAGCAAATCCTGGCTTGGGTGAACGAAAGGTTGGACCAGGAACGCTATGATAAAGAGGTGGTCTATACCGAATATGCCGGACATGCTGTGGAGATTGCTGCACGGAAAGCTGCTGAAGGGGCTTTTGCGGTAGTGGCAATCGGAGGTGACGGCACTATCAACGAGATTGCCCGTTCGCTGGTTCATACGGAAACGGCGCTGGGGATTATTCCCTGCGGATCGGGCAACGGACTGGCACGCCATCTGCAGATCCCTATGGAGCCGAAAAAAGCGGTGGATATCATCAACGACGGAGTGACGGACATTATTGATTACGGTAAAATAAATAATGTACCTTTCTTCTGTACGTGTGGGGTGGGATTCGATGCTTTTGTCAGCCTGAAATTTTCGCAAGCCGGCAGAAGGGGACCTCTGACGTATCTGGAGCAGACGCTGCGCGAAAGCTTGAAATACCGTCCGGAAGTTTACGAACTGGAGATGGACGGAAATCCGTCGGCACGCTACAAAGCTTTCCTGATAGCTTGCGGCAATGCGTCACAGTATGGAAACAATGCTTATATTGCTCCGAAAGCTACCTTGAACGACGGATTGCTCGACGTAACGATTCTGGAACCGTTTACGGTACTCGACGTACCGGCATTGTCTTTTCAGCTGTTCAACAAGACCATTAACCAAAACAGCCGCATCAAGACTTTCCAGTGTAAGTCTCTGCGCATTCATCGTACAAAGCCGGGCGTAGTGCATTTTGACGGCGACCCCATGATGGCAGGAGAGGATGTGGAAGTGTCTATTGTGCAGAAGGAATTGAAAGTCATCGTGCCCCGTAATGCCGGAAAAGGTTCTGTCAATGTGCTGCAACGTGCACAGGACTATATCAATGGTTTGAAGCAGCTCAACGAGACAATTGTAGAGGATATTTCGCACAAAAACCGTATGATTTTGGATAAAGGTAAAGAGCAGATTAAAAAGCTGACAAAAAAATAGAGAGAGTATTCCAAATATTCCGTACTTTTGCACTCATAAAATCAAAACTCAATAAAAAATGTATAGAACACATACTTGCGGAGAGCTTCGCATCTCCGATGTCAATAAGCAGGTGACGCTGGCCGGATGGGTGCAGCGCAGCCGTAAGATGGGAGGCATGACCTTCATCGACCTGCGCGACCGTTACGGCATCACCCAGTTAGTATTCAATGAGGAAGTGAATGCTGCTTTGTGCGAACAGGCCAATCACTTGGGACGTGAGTACGTTATTCAGGTGACTGGTACAGTAAACGAGCGTTTCAGCAAGAACAGCAACATTCCTACGGGTGACATTGAGATTATCGTGTCGGAACTGAATGTTCTGAACGCAGCTCTGACTCCTCCCTTCACCATCGAGGACAATACGGACGGTGGCGATGATATTCGCATGAAATACCGTTATTTGGACTTGCGCCGTACGGCTGTCCGCAAGAATCTGGAACTGCGCCACAAAATGACTATCGAGGTGCGCAAATATCTGGATAGCAAAGGTTTTATCGAGGTGGAAACTCCGCTGCTCATCGGTTCTACTCCTGAAGGTGCGCGCGACTTTGTCGTTCCTTCACGTATGAATCCGGGACAGTTCTATGCGTTGCCTCAGAGCCCGCAGACACTGAAACAGCTGCTGATGGTATCAGGTTTTGACCGCTATTTCCAGATTGCCAAATGTTTTCGTGACGAGGACTTGCGTGCTGACCGTCAGCCGGAATTTACACAGATTGACTGCGAAATGTCGTTCGTGCAACAGGACGATGTGATCGAACTCTTCGAGGGAATGGCCAAGTATCTGTTCAAGGAATTGCGTGGCGTTGAGTTGACAGAACCTTTCCAACGCATGCCATGGGCAGACGCCATGAAGTATTATGGTAGTGACAAGCCCGACTTGCGTTTCGGCATGAAGTTTGTCGAACTGATGGACATCCTGAAGGGATATGGCTTCTCGGTATTCGACAATGCAGCTTACATCGGTGGTATTTGTGCCGAGGGTGCAGCCCACTATACACGCAAGCAACTCGATGCGTTGACTGAGTTTGTGAAACGTCCGCAGATCGGAGCCAAAGGCATGGTTTACGCTCGTGTAGAGGCTGATGGTAACGTGAAGTCGAGTGTAGATAAATTCTATACGCAGGAGGTACTGCAACAGATGAAAGAAGCTTTTGGTGCCAAACCGGGTGACTTGATTCTGATCCTGAGTGGTGACGATGCAATGAAAACCCGCAAGCAGCTTTGTGAACTTCGTCTGGAAATGGGTAACCAACTGGGACTGCGCGACAAGAACAAATTTGCTCTCTTGTGGGTAGTAGACTTCCCGATGTTCGAGTGGAGCGAGGAAGAAGGCCGTCTGATGGCTATGCATCATCCGTTCACTCATCCGAAGGATGAAGATATCCCCTTGCTGGATACCGATCCGGCTGCTGTGCGTGCTGATGCCTATGACATGGTTTGCAACGGTATCGAAGTGGGAGGTGGTTCAATTCGTATCCACGATGCGAAGTTGCAGGCTAAGATGTTCGAAATCCTGGGCTTTACGCCAGAGAAGGCAGAGGAGCAGTTTGGCTTCCTGATGAATGCTTTCAAGTACGGCGCACCCCCTCATGGAGGTTTGGCTTATGGTCTCGACCGTTGGGTGAGCATCTTTGCCGGACTGGATAGCATCCGCGACTGTATTGCCTTCCCGAAGAACAATAGCGGACGCGACGTGATGCTTGACGCACCGGGCTTCCTCGATCAGAAACAGTTGGACGAACTGAATCTGATTGTAGATGTAAAAGAATAACTTTCTAATCACCAGGAACCGATAGTGAAAGAAACGACACGAATCATCCGCTTTGCGGTAATCGGCACGCTGAATGCACTGATTACTGCGGCGACCATCGGAATCATGATGGGCGTTTTGGGCATTCACTATCTGGCATCCAACGTGACGGCTTACGTGCTTGCACAGACGCATAACTTCATCTGGTGCAAGTACTGGATATTTCCTACAGACAAAAAGAGCAACACCTGGCGGCAGGTGCTGCTCTTTCTTATTGCTTTCGGAATGGCTTATGTTGCCCAATTCCTTTTTCTTATCGTACTGGTCGAACTGTGGGATTGTAACGAATATCTGGCTCAGTTCCTCGGCCTCTTTATCTATGGTACGGTAAACTTCCTGATGAATAAACGTGTTACTTTTCGTTGATCTTCAGTGGTTTACTTCATTTTTTTCAGTCGATAAATCTTTTTACAATACCTTCGTAAGCATCGATGCGGCGATCGCGAAGGAAAGGCCACCATCGGCGTACGTTTTCAGAACGTTCCATGTCGACTTCAACTACTAAATTTTCTGGACGGTCGTTGCTGGCTTGAGCCAAAAGTTCGCCTTGAGGACCTGCTACGAAACTGTTTCCCCAGAAAAGAATGCCATTGGTTTGTCCCGAAGGGTCAGGCTCATGACCGACACGGTTCACGGAAATGACAGGCAGCCCATTGGCTACGGCATGTCCACGCTGTGAAATAATCCAGGCATTCAGCTGGCGGGCTTTTTCGTCATCTGTATCGGTACTTTCCCATCCAATGGCAGTGGGGTAGATCAGCAGTTCAGCTCCCTTCAATGCCATGAGGCGGGCAGCTTCAGGATACCATTGGTCCCAGCAGACAAGCACGCCTAGTTTGCCAAGCGAGGTCTGTATCGGTTCGAAGCCCAAATCACCTGGAGTGAAATAGAACTTTTCGTAGTATGCGGGATCGTCGGGGATGTGCATTTTGCGATACTTGCCTGCAATGCTTCCATCACGGTCGAAGACTACAGCTGTGTTGTGATATAGCCCTGGTGCACGTTTTTCGAAGAGCGAAGTCACAAGAACAATTCGGTTGGCAGCTGCCAGTTCGGAATAGAAACCTGTAGAAGGGCCAGGGATAGGTTCGGCCAAGTCGAAAAGTTGTGTATTTTCTGTTTGGCAGAAATAAAGTGAGTTGTGTAGCTCTTGCAGTACAACCAATTGTGCACCATGAGCAGCACATGCTTCAATGCTCTTGGCCAAATTCATCAGATTCATCCGCAGGTCAGCGGTATTGGCTTGTTGGATGATGCCTACTTTTATTTTTCTCATATTGTACTAATCTGTGTTTTGTTATTTTTTAATGTTATCGTAAGACTCCTATAGGATACTGCATCGTTACACAATGCAGCGACCCGTGTTGGCAGATAAGGGCACGGCAGTCGATACCTACAATCTCGTAATCAGGGAAGGCCTGCTGAAGCACTTCGGCGGCACGGCGATCGTTGTCGGGCTGGTTGTAAGTGGGGTAGAGCACGGCTTCGTTCAGGATGAGAAAGTTGGCATAGGTAGCCGGCAGGCGTTCGCCATCTTCGATGATGGCATTGGCCATGGGCAAGGGGAGCAGACGATAGGGCTCGCCTTTCAAGGTTCGGAACGTTTTCAGTTGTTCTTCCATGAGGCGAAGGGCTTCGTAATGTTCGTCAGTTATGTCGGTACATTGCACGTATACGATGGTGTCGTTGGGACAAAGGCGTGCCAAGGTATCGATATGGCTATCTGTGTCGTCACCCGCCAGGTAACCGTGATCCAGCCAGAGAACTTGTTGTAGATGAAAAGTATTGCGAAGGTATGTCTCTATCTCTTTTTGAGTCATTTGTCCGTTGCGATTGGGGGAAAGCAGACATTCTGATGTGGTGAGCAAAGTACCTTTACCATCACTTTCGATGGAACCTCCTTCGAGAACAAAGCCCAGGCAATTGACATATCTGCCATGCAGTGCATTGGCATCGACCAATCGGCGGGTAATAAGATTGTCCTTATCTGAAGCAAATTTCAACCCCCAGCCGTTGAATTTGAAATCGAGCAGAACAGGTTCGTCAGCATCGAGTAGGGTAATGGCGCCATGGTCGCGTGCCCACGTATCGTTGGTTGCGCATTGTATGAGGCGTACGTTTTCCATATTGACCGTATCGGATATCTGACGTTTCACTTCTTCGGGTTCAGGAGTGACAATGAGAAGCAGTTCGCGAGCAGCTATTTCGCGGGCGATGTGGAGAAAACACGTCTGAACTTCATCGAGCATGTAGGCCCAGTCGGTAGCTGCATGTGGCCAAGTCAGCTGTACGCCACTTTGGCGTGTCCATTCTGCAGGAAGTATGGTTGCGGTTGTTTCCATCATTGTTTATTGGCATCTTTAGGTTTGCGGTCGAAAAATGGATTTTTGGAAGAAGCGCTGACAGGGATGGCAAATACGCTATGGCATTCGGGCAACCATTGCAAGCGTTGGGCAGCCAGGCCTGCAGAGAACATAACGCGGGTATCGACACGCATGTCGGCAGCTGTAGCACAGGCTGAACCGATAGCAATACCTACGTCGACAGTGTTCAAAGCACAAGGAACGCCTTTCGGACGTGCAGCACAGGTGGCATATCCGCAATGTCCACAGTTCAGCCCCTGAGGTTGTTCACGTGTACCTATTATAACCACGCATTCGGCTTGCAATATATTGTCGGCATCGCGCAGAAAGAATTTCATACCGGTTTCTTCTGAAATTTGCCGCATTTCAGCAGAGAGCTTTTGCAAATCTTCATCGGTCGCCATGGCAACTTCGATGGCATCGATACCTTTGCCTTTAGGGGCAGTGCGTGCAGCTGTCATCATTTGTCGGGCTACACTCAGTATGTGTTCGTGACGGACGTCTCTTTCGTTTGCTATCATAGTTGAATGTATTTTTTGAATGAATCAGTGAGACAAAGATACGATAAATATTTGGCTTCATCCGACAAATGACCTTTCTGCCTGCAAAAAAACGTGCTTTTCTACCTATGCCTGTCATTTTTTTGCCGAAAATATCAGATTTTATTTATCACATCCTTACTTTTTACTATCTTTGCATCCAAATTCTCTGTTTTATTATGAAAATAAAGGAGATCGTAAGCGCCCTTGAACGGTTCGCGCCTCTGCCATTGCAAGACGGATTTGATAATGCCGGCCTGCAAATCGGATTGACAGATGCGGAAGCAACAGGGGCTTTGTTGTGTCTTGACGTTACTGAAGCAGTGCTGGACGAGGCGATTGCACTTGGGTACAACCTAGTGATAGCCCATCATCCACTCCTGTTCAAAGGTTATAAATCGATAACGGGTCGTGACTACGTGGAACGTTGTATTTTGAAAGCTATCAAAAACGACATCGTTGTTTATGCCGCCCATACCAATCTGGATAATGCCTGGGGGGGAGTGAACTTCAAGATGGCTGAGAAACTTGGCTTGAAGAATCTGCGTGTATTGGAACCTAAAGAGAATGCGTTGCTCAAATTGGTCACTTTCGTTCCTGTAGCGCAAGCTTCAGAAGTAAGAAACGCTCTGTTTTCCGCAGGATGTGGCTGCATTGGGAATTATGATTCATGCAGTTACAATGTAGAGGGAAAAGGAACATTTCGTGCGCAGGAGGGAACGCATCCTTACTGTGGTACGATAGGTGAGTTGCATACCGAATCAGAAGTGCGTCTTGAGACAATCCTGCCAGCTTATAGGAAAGCAGAAGTGCTTCAGGCGCTGTTGGCTGTACATCCATATGAAGAGCCGGCATTCGACTTCTATCCATTGCAGAATACTTGGCAGCAGGCAGGTGCCGGCGTGATAGGCGAACTGTCGGAGCCAGAGACAGAGCTTGACTTCCTGAAAAAGGTGAAGAAGACTTTTGAAGTAGAATGTTTGCGTCATAACAAACTGATGGGTAGGGAAATACAGAAGGTTGCTTTATGTGGAGGTGCAGGTGCTTTCCTGATGCCGCTTGCCATCCGACAAGGAGCAGACGTGTTCATTACGGGTGAAATAAAGTATCATGAATATTTCGGACATGAGGGCGACATTCTGTTGGCCGAGATCGGGCATTATGAAAGTGAGCAATATACAAAAGAGATATTTTATACAATAATCAGGGAACTGTTCCCCAGTCTGGAAGTACAGCAGACCAAGGTGAACACCAATCCCATAAAATACATGTAACAGAAATGGCTAAAGAAGCAAAAAAAGATCAGCAGGAACTAACTGTTGAGCAGAAGTTGAAGACCTTGTTCCAGTTGCAAACAACTCTTTCCAAGATTGATGAAATCAAGACTTTGAGAGGAGAACTCCCCTTGGAAGTACAAGACTTGGAAGACGAAATTGCAGGTTTGAGCACTCGTATCGAAAGAATTAAGACGGAAGTAACTGAACTGAAAACATCCATCGCAACCAAGAAGGTGGAAATCGAAACAGCTAAGGCTTCTGTAGCAAAGTATAAGGAACAGCAGGAGAATGTACGCAACAACCGCGAATATGACTTCTTGAGCAAGGAAATTGAGTTCCAGACTTTGGAGATCGAGTTGTGCGAAAAACGTATTCGCGAGTTTACAGAACAAGAAGCTGCGAAGTCGAAAGAGATGGAAGACAGTGCAGCTCAGTTGGAGGAAAGAAAACAGGATCTGGAAGTAAAGAAAAACGAGCTGGACGAAATTATCTCAGAAACCAAACAAGAGGAAGAAAAGCTGAGAGACAAGGCAAAAGACTTGGAAACAAAAATCGAGCCCCGTCTGCTTCAGTCATTCAAGCGCATTCGTAAGAATTCTCGTAACGGTTTGGGTATCGTTTACGTACAGCGCGATGCTTGTGGTGGTTGCTTCAATAAGATTCCGCCTCAGAGACAATTGGATATTCGCTCTCGCAAGAAAGTAATCGTTTGCGAATACTGCGGACGTATCATGATCGACCCAGAGCTGGCTGGAGTAACTATAGAGCCCAAAGTAGATGCTACTAAGGAAAAGCCCGCCAGAAGAAGAAGACTTTCTTCGGAAGCTGAATAATAACTATAACAATCAATAAAAAGAAAACGCCTGAGGAATTGAACAGAAAGCCTCAGGCGTTTTTTATTTTATGGGAATCTTAGGGATTTACTCTCCTGCCCGTAATATGAACGTAGTGGCGCCAATGGTGACTATGGCTCCGTCTTCGATACGAACGCGGTCGCGATCGCCCAATATCTCGTTGTTCAGGAATGTTCCTGTCAGGCTGGGAGCATCACGCAGAGTATAGACTATTTCCCCCTGTTTGTTGCGCTTCACGTTGATGATGCAATGGCGACGGTCCATGCTCATGTCAGAAGTTTCAATAGGTACATTGATTTCTGTACCAATGCATCGGCGTCCTATGACGTTATCGCCTTCCTGTAGCGGGAGTACCTGTTTGAAGCCGAAGACATTCTCAATTACAGTGATGCTGCCAAAGGCGTTTTGAAATTCTTTCTCGTCCAGTTTTTCTTCTTTTCGCGGCGCCTGTACTTTGCTTTTGCCCAGTCGGATGCTGAACTGCTTTTTGCAATGGTCGCAAATGAAAACCAAAGACTGGCCTTCGGTATATTTGGTCTCATCGAAGGTTAGAAAATTCTCGCATTTGGGACAACGTACACGTTTCATGCTTGGTGATTGTTATGAGTTCTTCGAAATGATGTTTTTCAATACTTCAGTACCCATGCGTTCTGATAGGCTTTCTGCTCACGGATAACTTGCAAGCTACGATAAGCTTCTGCCTGAGTGGAGAAAGATTCGATGCTAACTCTCATTTTTCCATTGCCGATGATGGCTGAAGCGCCTTCATATCCTTCTTTTTTCAGCTGCTCGGCTGTTGCGCGCGCGTCTTTCTCTGTACCTACACTGGCTACAATGATGTGATACGGCTTCTTGACATTCTTAGCTGCCTTAGCTGCAGGAGAAGCCTCGGCGACTGCCGGTTTGCTTTCAACTGGTTTGGTCGGTTGGGCAACTACAGGAGCTTTTTTAGTTTCTACCGTTTTAACTTTCACTTCGCGAACGGCTATCGGCTTCACCTCTTTGGATGTTTGAGCTTTGGCTGCTGTAGTTTGTTTGGCCTGCTGTTTGGCTTTCTGTTGCACCTTTGATGATTGGGGTGTAACGACGGGTGTGACAGCCAGCGATTGCTTTTCCAGCTGCTCGAATATTTCTGTAGGAAGCAGGCGGGCATAGTTGCCTTGAATGGTTTCGGTGTTTTCTATCGGAGTAGAGAACATGAAAAATAAGGCTATGGCAGCAATAAAGGCAACGGCATTGGACAGGTAGGAACGTTTTAACTTCCAATGGTAACTGCTTCTTCTGATACGTCTCGACGGTCTTGCTTCTATAGAAGGAGCATGCAGATGGTTGCGTACCTCTGCCTTATGCAGCGCGGCCAGCGGTTTTATTTCGAAGCTGTCCAGTCCATACAGGTCGGGAGTAGTCATTCGATTGTCATAAGGCGTAAAATTACAAGTGCCATGGACTGTATAGCTTATCTCGCCAATGTTGGGCAGTTCAACTTTGCCATTCTCGTGCAGACAGGCTACCAGGTTTTGCACTTCCTTGTTTACCATACGGGTGGCGTCAGGGAAGTTGGTGTCATAGACAGCCATATACGATTGTACCAAAAGCCCGTCGTTCATTTTCAATTGCGGGTTGAAACCAATGGTACGGGTAGGGGGAAGGAAAATGTTTTCTTCCTCTATATAAGTAGCCGGATTGTAATGAGCGACAAAGCCTCCAAAATCGGGAACAATGACGCAATCATTCTCCAGTAGCAGTGTTTCTATGTGTCGGGACAATTCAATCATGGTGCAAAAATAGCAGAATTATTGGATAAATGAGTCAAAAGTTCCGTTTTTCTTATCAACAAAATATCAACGAAAGAGCATCTGGCTGCTGGATTTTTCCTACTTTTGCACCGTCTTACATTAAAGCGTGCTTATTTATGTATATGAAAGTTGGCCTTTTAGCACTTCTGCTTGCTAGCGTTGGAAGTGCGACGGCACAAAAACAAAACAAGCTCAACTCTTTTGTAGAATATGGAGCTACTGTTCGCACAGGTGACAATACTCCTTTGTGGCAAGTGAGCAATCTGCAGGGATTGGCTTCTCTTGACAATAGTACCTATATCCGTGGTGGTGTTTTCTATAACGACCGATGGGGCAAGTGGGATGTAGAGGCCGGATTAGATGTGATTGCAGCCGCAGGTTTCAGCTCTGGCATCCAGCAGGCTTACGCTGATTTCAGATACAAATGGTTCGGCATTTTTGCTGGAAGCAAAGAGATGACAGCGCCGTTGATCAACAGCCGCCTGAGTAGTGGAGAACTTACCTGGTCGGGCAATTCCAGACCTATCCCACAAATCATGATAGGTATCCCTGAATACCTCTATCTGTTGCCGCGTCTGGCCATCAAGGGAGAAATCTCATACGGCTGGTTTACGGACAGCAATTGGCTGAAAGACCATGCCAACGTGGCTGGAGGAGCCTGGTATACCAAGAATATCAAATACCATCATAAAGAAGGATTTGTACGTATCGGAGTGCCTGACGGTAAATGGCAATTGGATTTTGGCATGACTTTGGATACAGAGTTTGGAGGTCAGAGGGTGACCAGCAGCGGAGAAGTCGATTTGGGAAACACTTTGAAGGACTACTTTCGCATATTTATCCCAGGATCGGCTGACGAAGACAAACCTGCTAACGATGCCTTATTTTATCAGGGCAATTTTGTAGGGACCGAACAGATTCGTGGAACCTATCGTGGAAAAGACTTCTCGATCAGCGCCTATTTGGACAATTACTTTGAAGACTTCTCCGCCATGGGCAAGCAGAACGGATGGGACGGCCTCTGGGGTATAGAGTTGACGTTCAACAACTTCCGTCCGATCAACAATGTTGTATTGGAGTTTCTGCAGACCACCAACCAAAGTGGTCCGCTCCATGGACTTCACGAACCTGAGGACGGACCTGTACATAAGACGGGAGGTAGTGACAACTATTACAACAACGGTTTGTACCATGGATGGGCCCATTGGGGAATGGCCAACGGCAATCCCTTGCTTCGTTCGCCCATTTACAATGAAGATGGGAGCATGTCGTTCAAGTACAATCGCGTAAAAGCCCTGCATGTGGGTTGGAGCGGCGAATTTTCCGACAAATGGAACTATATAGCCAAGATGTCCTTTAATCGCACGTGGGGTACACATGGGACGCCAACGCTCGATATCTTGGAAAACTTCTCAGCTTATGTCGCTTTCCAATACATGCCCGACAAGCAAAAGACATGGCTGATTCATGCTTCCCTAGGTCTGGATACAGGAGAGATTTATGGCGACAATCTAGGTTTCCAAATGAGGATACGCAAAGCCTTCTGAAAATAAAAATAGCCCGAGACAAGATGCCTTGGGCTATTTCTTTATTTATGGGATAAGATAAAAAGCAAAGATTATTCTTTATTCGTTTTTTTTTCCTTTGTTGCCTGCGCCTTTTCGTCCGCCTCTGCGCGATTTGCCTCCTCCTCGTTTTCGTCCACCTTTTTCGTTATTACGTGGCTGGTATTCGGGCGCTTCACCCAGTTCGGCCGGAACAGGAATCTTATAGATATCCCTCTCAAGGAATTTCTCGATGGTGTGGAAGTTAGTCTGCTCTTTTTCGCTGACGAAGGTGATGGCCACACCGTCGTTGTTGGCACGGGCAGTACGTCCGATACGATGCACATAGTCTTCGCAGTCGTGGGGTACGTCGAAGTTGATGACCAGGCGGATGTCATCGATGTCGATGCCACGCGCCACGATGTCGGTCGCCACCAGGATGTTGATACGTCCTGCCTTAAACTCATGCATGACGGCTTCGCGTTGCGCCTGCTCCAGGTCGGAGTGCATTTCGCCTACGTTCAGTTTCATCTGCTTCAGGGCTTTTGTCACTTCTTTCACCTTGATTTTCGAAGAAGCGAAGATGATAACCCGCTCGGGGACCTCCTCTGCGAACAGGCTGCGTATGATGCCCAGCTTTTGGTTCTCATAGCAGACGTAGGCGGCCTGTATGATTTTGTCGGCAGGTTTGGATACGGCCAGTTTTACCTCTGCGGGGTTGTTCAGGATGTTTTTTGCCAGCTGCTGTATCTTGGCAGGCATGGTAGCGGAGAACATGATCGTCTGACGTTCCTTGGGGAGGTATTTCACAATCTGCATGATATCGTCGTAGAAACCCATGTCGAGCATGCGGTCGGCTTCGTCCAGAATGAAATAGGATACCTTCGAAAGGTCTACGTAACCCAAGTTCAGGTGGGCTATCAGGCGGCCTGGGGTTGCTATCACCACATCGGCTCCCAGCGTAAGCCCTTTCTTTTGCTGTTCGAACAAGATGCCATCGTTTCCTCCATATACAGCTACGCTGCTCACAGGCATGAAATAAGAAAAGCCTTCCATCTGCTGGTCTATCTGTTGGGCCAGTTCGCGTGTAGGCGCCATCACGATGCAGTTGATGGCATCTTCGGGATGCTCTTCTTCTGAAAGACGATTCAGTACGGGCAGCAGATAGGCAGCAGTTTTGCCTGTTCCCGTCTGTGCCACGGCTATCAGGTCTCTTCCTTCGAGTATTACTGGAATCGATTTTTCTTGTATAGGAGTACATTCTTCGAAGCGCATGGCGTCGAGCGCATCAAGAACGCTGTCGTTCAGGGGTAATTCAGAAAACTTCATGCTTCATCTCAATTTGGACGCAAAGATAATATAAATGTAGAAAAGAGGAAAAACAAGCTTACTTGATTTTTTTGTCGAGACGCATCCGTTTCCTTTTGCCCAAGCCTGTTTGTAGGGCAAAATATGCTAAATAACATAAAAAACGACCCTTAAAAAGTAAGAAAATTACTTGTTTGTTTGGATTATACTTTGAGAAATGCGTACCTTTGCAGCCGATTTCAGATTAAAGGCTTTGACTATCAGAGTTCTTTGGTGGGAGAGGCCTGAGAGACAATGTTCCGGGAAGAAATCACTGTCACGAACGACAGTCCCGGATAGTATTAACCAAAACCGTATTGCATGAGATATGTAAAATGGATTTTTGTTGTATTACTAGTTAGTTCCTTGACTTCTTTTGTATCAAAAGACAAACCTACGGGAGGTTTGAATGTGGGTGACATAGCCCCTGATTTTAAAATCCAATCTATGTCTGATGAACAACACGAACTTTCAAATCTGAAAGGCAAATACGTGTTATTGAGCTTTTGGGCCAGTTATGATGCGCAGTCCCGTATGCAAAACGCAAGTTTGAGCAATGTGCTTCGTGCGGCCTCCAATCAAAATGTGGAAATGGTTTCCGTTTCGTTCGATGAATATCGTTCCGTATTCGAAGAAACCATTCGTAAGGACCAAATAGTTACTCCCGTCTGTTTTGTAGAAACGGATGGTGAAAACTCCGACCTCTTTAAACAATACCGTTTAGGTCGTGGTTTTACAAACTATTTACTGGATGATAATGGTGTGATTATTGCCAAAAACATCTCTGCTGCTGAGCTTTCGTCCTATCTGAACTGATTGTTCCAATCGGTCTGACAGGAGGAGAGTGGTTGATAAGAGGAAATGAATACAACAAAAAAGCCCCTCCAGCGCTTGTGGCGACACAAGGACTGGAGGGGCTTCAATGTTTCTATACCTCTTCTTATTTAGGTGCTTTCTTATACAGATAGAATGCGATGAAGGCATACAGGATGTTGGGGATCCATACCGCGATCATGGGCGGCACATTGCCATTGACGGCAAATGTAGACGCAATGGTCTGGAACAGGATGTACGAGAAGCTCAGTCCCAATCCGATACCCAGATAAAGTCCCATACCCCCTTTGGTCTTCTTGGACGACAGGGAGACTCCAATCAATGTCAGGATGAAGGAGGCAAACGACATGGCGATGCGTTTGTGATACTCGATTTCGAACTCCTTGATATTGGCAAATCCTCGCTGCTTCTGTCGGTCGATGTATTCGCTCAGCTGCGGATTGGTCAGCATCTCCTGCTGGTTCTTCATGATGAGGAAGTCGGCAGGCTCCATGAAGAGCGTCGTGTCTATCCTGTCCCCATGCGTGATTTTTTCTTTCATTCCGTCCATTTCGCGTATCATATAGTCCTTGATGGTCCAGCGATGATAGGCAGTCGTGTCGTAGGTGATGCTGCGGGCCGTCAGGTGGGAAACCAGCTGCTTGTCCTTGAACTTGTCCAACGAGAAGCGGTAGCCCGTCTGACGATAGTTCTCAAAGCGGTCGATGTAGGCAATGACGCCCGTGTCCACCTCCAGCTGGATGTTTCGTGCCGAGTTTGCCTTTCGTGGCTTGTAATACTTGTCCTCGAAGTTGATACGTGTCACGCTGCCCTTGGGAATGACGTATCCTCCCAGCCAGAAGGTGGCAACAGCAATGATGCCGGCCGAAACCATGTAGGGGCGCAAGATGCGCTTGAAGCTCATGCCCGAGGAAAACATGGCAATGATTTCCGAATTTTCTGTCAGCTTGGAGGTGAAGAAAATGACGGCAATGAACACGAACAGCGGGCTGAACAGGTTGGCAAAATAGGGGATGAAGTTCAGGTAATAGTCGAAGATGATGGCGTTCCAGGGAGCTTCGTGCGACATGAACTTGTCCTGCTTCTCGTTGAAGTCGAAAACGACCGCAATAGAGATGATCAGTGCGATGGCGAAAATGTACGTTCCCAAGAATTTCTTGATGATGTACATGTCCAGCCGCCGCAGAAATCCGCCTGTCAGCCTGGATATGCTGACATTCAGTTTCGGCATCCGTATGCCTTTCAGTTTTTTCATAATCTAGTAGATACTCGTTTGACCATCATGGGTTTCCAAGTCGCGAAGTCGCCTGCAATGATGTGCTTGCGTGCCTCGCCCACCAGCCACAGGTAGAAGGCCAGGTTGTGGATGGAGGCTATCTGCATGGCCAGCAGCTCCTGCGCGTGGAAGAGGTGGCGCAGGTAGGCCTTCGTGTAGAGCGTGTCCACGTACGAAGCGCCGTCGGCCTCGATGGGCGAGAAGTCGGTCTCCCACTTTTTGTTGCGCATGTTGATGATGCCGTCCTTCGTGAAGAGCATGCCGTTGCGGCCGTTGCGGGTGGGCATCACGCAGTCGAACATGTCCACGCCGCGCTCGATACCCTCCAATATGTTGACGGGCGTACCTACGCCCATCAGGTAGCGGGGCTTGTCCTTGGGCAGGATGTCGTTCACCAGCTCGATCATCTCGTACATCTTCTCCACAGGCTCGCCCACGGCCAGTCCGCCGATGGCGTTGCCTTCCGCTCCCTTCGAGGCGATGTACTCGGCCGAGCGCGTGCGCAGGTCGCGATACACACAGCCCTGCACGATGGGGAACAGCGCCTGGTGGTAGCCATATTTCGGCTCCGTCTCGTTGAAGCGCGCGATGCAGCGGTCCAGCCAGCGATGGGTCAGCTCCATCGACTTCTTGGCATAGTTGTAGTCGGCATCGCCAGGCGTACACTCGTCGAAGGCCATCATGATGTCCGCCCCGATGGTGCGCTCGATGTCCATCACGCGTTCGGGCGTGAAGATGTGCTTGCTGCCGTCGATGTGCGAGCGAAACTCGGCTCCCTCTTCGCGCAGCTTGCGGATGCTCGAAAGGGAGAACACCTGGAAGCCACCGCTGTCGGTCAGCATCGGGCGGTCGAAGCCGTTGAACTTGTGCAGGCCGCCCGCCTTCTCCAGCACGTCGAGGCCCGGACGGAGGTACAGGTGGTAGGTGTTGCCCAGAATGATCTGCGCCTTGATGTCCTCCTTCAGTTCCGTCAGGTGCACACCTTTGACGGTGCCCACAGTGCCTACAGGCATGAAGATGGGAGTTTCGATCTGCCCGTGGTCGGTCGTTATCAGGCCTGCACGGGCATTGGTCTTGCTGTCGGTATATTGTAATTCGAATTTCATGCTTCTTCTTTTTGTTCCTTATCTTTCTTGACAGTCAGGTCGAGGGGATCGGCCACCTTTTCGTCGGTCAGCGCGATGGCGAACACCTCTTTCACATCCTTCACGTAGTGGAAGGTGAGCCCCTTGAGGTAGATGTCCTGAATCTCGTCGATGTTCTTGCGGTTCTCCTCGCTCAGGATGATTTCCTTGATGCCTGCGCGCTTGGCAGCCAGGATCTTCTCCTTGATGCCTCCCACGGGCAGTACCCTGCCGCGCAGCGTTATTTCGCCCGTCATGGCCAGGTTGGCCTTTACCTTGCGCTGCGTCAGGGCCGAAGCCAGCGAAGTGGCCATCGTGATGCCCGCCGACGGTCCGTCCTTGGGTATGGCGCCTTCGGGCACGTGGATGTGGATGTTCCAGTTGTCGAAAATTTCCTCGTCCAGCCCCAGCAGCGACGCATGCGCCTTGATGTACTCCAGCGCCAGCATGGCCGACTCTTTCATCACGTCGCCCAGATTACCCGTCAGCGTCAGGCGTCCGCCCTTGCCACGGCTCAGGCTCGTCTCCACGAAGAGGATTTCGCCGCCCACGGCCGTCCATGCCAGGCCCGTCACCACGCCCGCATAGTCGTTGCCCTGATACTTGTCGCGCGTGTATTCGGCCACGCCCAGGTAGTCGTACAGGTCTTCGGGCTTGATCTCCGCCTTTGGCAGCGTTCCCTCGGTGGCATACTGTCGGGCCACCTTGCGCAGTATCTTGCCTATCTTCTTCTCCAGCTCGCGCACGCCGCTCTCGCGTGTATATGATTCGATGATGGCTTCCAGCGTCTGTTTGGGCAGCTTCACGTCGGTCTTCTTCAGGCCGTTGTTTTCCAGCTCCTTGGGCACCAGGTGGCGTCGGGCAATCTCGATCTTCTCCTCCGTGATGTATCCGCTCACCTCGATCAGCTCCATGCGGTCCAGCAGGGGGCCGGGGATGGTGTTCAGGTTGTTGGCCGTGGCGATGAACATCACCTTCGACAGGTCGTAGTCCACGTCGAGGAAGTTGTCGTGGAAGGTCGAGTTCTGCTCAGGGTCGAGCACCTCGAGCAGGGCCGACGACGGGTCGCCCTGACGGTCGGCGCTCACCTTGTCTATCTCGTCGAGGATGAAGACAGGGTTCGACGATCCTGCCTTGATCAGGTTCTTGATGATGCGTCCCGGCATGGCACCGATGTACGTGCGACGGTGTCCGCGTATCTCGGCCTCGTCGTGCACACCTCCCAGCGACATGCGCACGTACTTGCGCTTCAGCGCGGCGGCTATCGAGCGTCCCAGCGACGTCTTTCCCACGCCCGGAGGGCCATAGAGGCAGATGATGGGCGACTTCATGTCTCCCTTCAGCTTCAGCACGGCCAGGTGCTCCAGGATACGTTCCTTCACCTTCTCCAGTCCGTAGTGGTCTTTGTTCAGCGTCTTTTCGGCGTTCTTCAGGTTGAGGTTGTCCGTCGTATAGATGCCCCACGGCAGGCTCAGCATCGTCTGCAGGTAGTTCAGCTGCACACTGTAGTCGGGCGACTGCGGGTGTGTGCGCTCCAGCTTGTCCACCTCCTTCAGGAAGGTGGCCTTCACCTCGTCGCTCCACTTCACCGTCTCTGCCTTCTTGCGCATTTCGGCTATCTCCTGTTCCTGCGTGCTTCCGCCCAGCTCGTCCTGAATGGTCTTGATCTGCTGTTGCAGGAAGTATTCGCGCTGCTGCTGGTCGATGTCCTCGCGGGCACGCATCTGGATAGATGCCTTGATTTCGGCCAGCTGCACTTCGCGGTTCAGTATCTCCAGCAAGTGGTAGGCCCGTTCGCGCAGGGAGTTCATCCGCAGCAGCTCGATCTTCTCGTCCTTCTTGAGCTGCAGGTTGGTGCAGATAAAGTTGATGAGGAAGATGGGGTTGCTGATGTTCTTGATGGCGAACGAGGGGTCTTGCGAGAACATCTCCGACGTACGCATGTAGCGCACGATGAGGTCCTTGCAAGCCTCGACCAGTGCCTGGAATTCCTTGTCGTTCTTTTCGGGCAGCTCCTCATTGATGGTGGTCACGTGTCCCTGCAGATAGGGCGTGGTCTCTACGATTTCCTTCAGCTGCATCCGCTTCGTTCCCTGCAGGATGACGGTGGTGCTCTGGTCGGGCATCTCCAGCACGCGGATCACCTTGGCCACCGTACCTATGTCGTGCAGGTCGTCCATCAGCGGGTTTTCCGTGTCGGCCACCTTCTGGCACACCACGCCGATGTACAGTCCCTTCTTTTCAGCGTCACGTATCAGTCGGAGCGACGACTTGCGGCCCACCGACACGGGCATGAGCACCCCTGGAAACAGCACCATGTTGCGTAGCGGCAGCACGGGCAATACGTTGTCGATATCGACATCCATAATCTGCTCTTCGTTTCCTTCAAAGTCGGCAATGACGGAAAAGCCCTTTCCGCCCTGCGATTCGTCGTCACCCATATAAAATCTTTTCTTCATTTCTGTCATGTTAAGTTAGTACTCTCTTGTGGGAGTTCACAAAGCAGTTGCAAATTTACGCTATTTCTTTCTATTAATCGGCCCCTAATTCTTTAAAAAGACAAAAAACAGCCGCTTTCGCATGCATTATTCCTTCGTCTTTCACTAATTTTGGCCGCACAATAACCGCAACCGATATGTCCGACTCGTCTTTTTTGTTTAAACAATTTATTGTACACCACGACCGCTGCGCCATGAAGGTGGGCACCGACGGCGTGTTGTTGGGCGCGTGGGCGCCTGTGGACCAGGCACATACGGCGCTCGACGTAGGTACAGGCACGGGCCTTGTCGCCCTCCAGCTGGCCCAGCGCAACCCCCATCTGCGCGTGACGGCGGTCGAGATAGACGCCCCTGCCGCTGCGCAGGCGGCCGAGAACGTGGCCGGTTCGCCCTGGCCCGATCGGATAGAGGTGGTTTGTGCCGATTTCAACGATTTCCAGCCCGATGGCCGGTTCGATCTGATCGTTTCCAATCCTCCTTACTTCGTCGATGCCCTGCCGTGCCCCGACCGTCAGCGCAACACTGCCCGCCATGCCGGTGGCCTGAACTACGACCTGCTCTTCCGCCGTTCGGCCCGTCTGCTGAGCGAGGGCGGAGTGGTGAGCATCGTTATCCCCAGCGAGGTGGAGCGTGCGGCCGAAGACGCCGCCTGGATGCAGGGCCTCTATCCCCAGCGTCGCACGCGCGTCTACACCAAGGCAGGCAAGCCCGCCCGCCGCGTGCTGGTCACCTACGGCCGACGGCTGGGCCCTGTGGCCGAAGATACGCTCTACATCCACCAGGCGGGTGGCGACTACTCCGACGACTACCGCCGCCTGACGGGCGAGTTCTACCTGAAGTTCTGAAAACGTTTGGTTTTCTGAGAAAATAGACTTATCTTGAGCCGCAAATTAAAAATGCACATTTATGCTGGTATGTTCGATGACACCCGAAGAGAAAGTCCAGGAGTTGAAACACGACTACATGGAATTGATGCCCTCCATCAACGCGTGGGCAGTGGCTTTCAGCAAAGAGGTGAAGAAAATAAAGAACATCCAATGGATGATCGGCTCCCTGGAAAAACATAAGATCTGCAAGACACGCAACGGAAACGAGTGGCATATCTACTATCGCATCAAACACGGCTATTGCGTCTCCAACAACATCATCCCCCTGAACGGGCCGCAGCTCCATCTGCTGACCTATCTCTCGAACCCTGCCGCCCCCATTGTCCGCGAATATACGCCCCATTTCATGAAACGCTATTCAGAGCGGTTCTTGCAACCGCAGGGCATCAACCGAAGCGGGATAGAAGCCCTGGCCTATTTCGAATCAAGAACCATCAACCGCGTCCTGTACACGGACGAAGACGACAAAACGATCTATTCCATCTCAGACGACGGCTTCATGATCTCGGAAGACCTGAAATGCATGGAACTGATGAAGACATTCATCGCCCGCGATGAGGAGCTCAGCAAGAACAAGGTGCATTTCACCAACCAAGTCGTCAGCTTGATGATGTTCTACCGCTACCTGCTAACCCATCAGAGGAAACTCACCTTCCCCGCAGTCTTCGAGGAGCTGAAGAAGGTCAAACTCATGGAAGAAAACATCATCAATGCTTTTGAGGCGAAATTCAGAAATTGCCAGCGCCTGAACTGCGACGATGTACTTACCTTTATCCACAACGTGGCTAAGGAAAACGAGGAGGCAAAACGATAGAAGCAGGGTGGGGCTGTTAAAAATGCAATCTTTCATAAAAAAAGCTGTTTTGAGCGAAAGAGTACTGTTGCTTTTGCCCTTTCATTTTCACTAACTGTAATTGTAATTTGTAATTGCGGAGAGCCCTTTTACTGACTGTCACTATGAATTTAGAAATAACTCAAGACAATCTGTATCTGATACTGCCCGGCAAGGTCAGTCGGGTAGCCTGTTTCTATGCGCAAGAGCACCAAGTGCCCCTTATCGATGCCCTGCGCCTGTTCTATCGTTCAGAAACCTACAAGCGTCTGGCCGACGAATCTACCAAGTATTGGCATTTTGGGCCGGTAGCCCTTTATCAGGAGTGGATGGAGGAGGTGAGGAGTGCTTCATGCGGAGAGCCGTTGGAGAGATAAAATCCTAATTTTTGAGTACTGATTTAGGAAGAAGATGACCTGAATTTAAAGGTTTATCGGGAATAAGTATCAGATATGCCAAAATGTTTTATATGGTTTATAATGAATAGATTATAATTCGCCCTCAAGTTGGGGGTGAATTATAGATGTTCTCCTGTTTGCCATCGTAGCCAGCCATATCGCCTCTGTCCAGCGGAACAGCACAGGACAACCCCAACCGACAATCAACCAAGATACAAGGCTGTTTCGGATTAATTGGATGAGGTTGATGAGGTATTAAGAATTACAATCTTTGTAAAGAAATAATATGAAACTATCCTCTGTAAGGAATCTTAGATGGCTTTATAGTAATATTGTTTAAGTCATATCCACTGATGTGGAGAAAATGTACAACGGATTGCATTGTTAGTTCTGTATTACTTGTTGGTCCAATGGTGATTGCTTTTAAAGCCGTTTTGGGTAAAGATACCTCAATATAGGGAACGATATAATTATTTCTTTGCCTAAATTTTATAAACTGACTTTCTGAACAATAATTGATACCCCTTATTTCTTGTTCATACGCATAGGCTTGGTTTTTAGCAGTAAGACATGTAGTTAATATAATATTTTCGTAAAGATTATTTCTGCTTTTTTCTATGGCTTCTTGTGATGGGGTAGGAGTGAAAAACGCTGTGAAATGTCCATCCTTTATAAGTCTTGTGAAGTTTTTTAGATAATTCTTTATTTCCTCTTCTCCATAAGTGCATTTTGCAATAACTTCATAACCATATTTTAAAGAATTGCAGTCGAATGATATTGAACATCCGCTTCCGTTTGCTGCGTACATGCCCCACATGCTTAGGTTATCATCACACTTAGAAAATGAAGTTATATAATAGTTTCGAAAAGCACCTGGATGGATGTCTCTATTCTCGATTTTCTTCACGACTTCTATTCCTTCTTTCAGTTCCCGAGAATCATTCAAGTATGATATGTTTGTCGCCCGCAATGTTATTTTTTCTTTTCCCAATATGCTAATTAATGCGTTCAGATCTGTGTAATGATGTACATTCCATGAAGTATCCTGTTCCATGACTATCTATTTTATATTGAAAGTATATGTGTGCTCAATTCGAAAGTCAGAGTGAGTAATCAGATGAGTCTCTAAAAATTACTATGTTATTAGTCATCAAATCATCGAAATCACACAACGCCGCTACATTGGCTCTAATATTAGTTTCTTCTTTTTCGCCATAGTAATATATTTCAAATGTCTTTCCTACAGCATGTGAAAATAACTTTTTAAAATATCGTTGATCTGTTTTGCCAATAGAACACCCGAAGATTATGATATGATTGGCATTAAATATATGTTTAAAATAAATATCCGCTTGATTATATTTATTGAATGACTTTACTATGAAATGATGTTTTTTACAATATTCGGAATTTTCATCTACTCCTAATACAATCTGGGGCTTATCGTTTTGATTGTAAGTAGTAATTCCATGAATAAATAACGGATCGTTATTAACGAATTTTTCCTTAAACATATTATTGTAAATTTCGTTTAAATCCCATCGTAAATAATTGAAACTAACGAAGAAGGCTTGTTCGGGAATATTTCCACATAAACTGTTCTTCCAATTATTCATTAGTTCTGCCATTTTAGGATTATGTTTTCCACCAATCAAACTATTTATATACCAATATAAGGCATCGCTTAAGTTGTTATATTCGACTTTAAATCTATTCGTTTCTTTTTCAAACGAAGCTCCTGTGAATTCTTTTTCAAGGTTGGCAGAATATTTCCCTATTTCAATTTCTATATCAACCCATTTAGCTTCTTCATATGACCTGCGTATATGTTTGGCTAATTGATTGTCATCTAATAGTAAATCTTTAAAACGTGAGTCCTCTATAAAATCTTGATATCTTGTTGGAAAACCATTGGCAACATCAAAGCCATTACCGAGTAAAATGGCTTTATTATAAGTGTATAGATTGTTAGATTCTTTTTCCATGACCTAATACTATTATTCTATTAGAAAAGTATTGAAGTATGTAGATACGCATATAATGTATAATTTTCGATAGAAATAGATAAAATTTGTTTACTTATCATTATTGGATAAAATTATATTTTTTCCCTGAACTTGATTGATAATTCATCACTTAATCCCAATTCTTCCAATATCTTTTTAAGATTGGAAAATATTTGATAATAGCTCAAATTCGTATCATAGTAATAAGTGCTATTGAGGGGTTGACATCTATGAAGCTCATTAGGATTTTCTGTAAGTCTCAATATGTTTCTAAATTTATAGATAAATTCTTCCTCACTGTATAATTCAAATAATTGTTTTAATATGTAGTTGTATAATTTGATTCCCTTATATTTGTCTCCAGTGAGTTGTTTATCGAAAAAGATTGCATATTCGATACTTTTGTTGGTAACGGTGTTTAAGTCGATGTTGTTGATGTTGAATTCGGGTAAATCTTTCATTTCAAGATTCTGAGGAATAGACCATATTTGTAAAAAGCGTGCAATTAATGTTTCTGTTCTTCTTTTATAATTAGATATGTTCCATTCATCAATATCATTAAGGCTTCGATTTAGCCATAAACGACTATAAGAGTATCCTTGCTCTCCATTATCCTTATTCATATATTTCTTCTCTTGAAAACTTTTATTTCCTAAAGCTCCATTATTTCCTGATAGTGTTAGATTTCCAATTGTATGAATGTATTTTTCTGAGAAAAGTTTATACTCGTTTTCAGATATCTCTGTCCTCCATTTCAAGTCTGGTTTTTGAGGGAAAATGTGTTCGATTGTTATATCCGAATTTCCAATTATGGCAACCTTTTCTTTATTTTCAAAGTTTTCTAAACGTTCTAATATATATAATTTCATCTTAGACTTGGCATTATATAAATCCTTGTCAGAAAGATAATTAAATATTTCATTATTTGATGGCATCCGAACTTTTCCACTCCTTGTTAGAACGTAGTAGTATAATGACTTTTCGTAATCACTCTTGTCTATTTGCCTATATAAATTCATGAATATTTTGTTAAGGGCATTTGTTGGAAGATCAACAATAAAACGTCGACAAGCATATGATTGCACAAATCTTAAGATTCTTAGTAAAATATCTTTATTTATAATATCTTTATTATAATCGTCGATGACTTGCAAAAGAAATGGGTATGATACATTAATTTCAATATATTTGATGTAGCTTATTTCATCTTTAATATCTCTATCTTCAATATAATCAGGGTTTATAAATAATTTATATATTTCAGAAAATGTTCTCAGGCTGAGCAACATGTTTTCCAACTCATTTAATTTATCCAGCTTGAATTCCTTTTTAAAAGTGCTATAAACCTTGTTTTTATTGGGAATATCCCCTATTTTTATAGTGAGATAATCTCTTATAAAGTCTGAAACATATGATACTCCTTCATGTTTTGTGTTGCTTTCAATTATAGCCCAATATTGGTTGTATAAGCGTGTCTGTTCTGAAGGCTCTAACCCCATAAGAATATAATTACGAATTAAATCTGCTTGTGACAAATCTAATCCTGTGGAATTTAGACTTTCAAAAATTTTTTGTGCATTATCTTTTCCACGTTCTAATCGTATTTCCACAAATAATAATCGTTTAAAGCCATCATAAATAATTTCTCTATTATCTTCTGTAATATGTTTAGCAAAGAAATTATAGTTATTTTTGATATTAGAATATGCAGAATCAGGAATTGGAATTTTGTTTAATAGATAATGAAGATCTCTTTCATTGTTTTCTGTCGCTTTTAGTTTTACTTTATAAGAGTCATCATCAGCATTTTTATTAATCAGATAATATTCATAAATAGTTTCGGCAAGTCTGTTGTCTTCCAGTCTTTCTGCTTGATGATATAATGCAATGAGTAATAGGGTTATAGTTGTAATTCTCTGTTGGCCGTCTATAATTACATATTGCTCAATTTCATCAGTTGTATATTCATCATTGCAAACATATACAATACTACCTATGAAATGGACTTTAGCTTCATCTTTTGGCGAACGTCCTACTTCTATAATATCTTCTAATAATTGTTTGCATTGTTCTTCACTCCAATCGTAATTTCTTTGATAAATTGGTATTACAAATTGAGTATCTTGTTTCTGTAAAAATTTATTCAACTGTATAGGTGATGCTTTCATAAACTATATCTTATTTGTATTCAATAAAATTATCGTATTTGAATTAATTGAATGAACTCAAGTTAAAATATTAATTTGGCTATGAAGATATGGATAATAATTTGAATAAGACGAATTTTGCTCTTATTTTTTGCGGTTCAGTCAATAAAGCAATTACACGCAAATCACCCGCCCCTCATTCTTCTCTGAGGCAGCGGGTGTTTTATTTCGTGCTTGTGTTGTCGTGGGCTGCGCGCTTCGTTTACAGCCCCATGC
>ERZ824522.797-NODE-797-length-26329-cov-3.409492_pt1 | contig 26329 bp, 24 predicted proteins | sample MGYA00519935_ERZ824522 | MGnify/ENA primary metagenome ERZ824522 (study PRJEB31778, sample SAMEA3449160) | human gut metagenome | biome: human gut; feature: human-associated habitat; material: faeces | place: United Kingdom | collected 2010/2012 ...
AAAATTATGATTATTTATTACATAATTTCAAATCTTTGTTACACGTTTTCATCTCCGCAATCTTGGAACTGCCCAGCAACGTTCCACACACCACTTACAGTACCCCGGCGTCTCGGCGGTGCCAACCCCGACACGGCGAAACCGGATTCTCCCGAGATCCTTGCCTTATAGGACCGCAAAAAAGAGGGCGAGATCGCCGAAAACTCTCTGGTGATCTCACCCTCTCTGGATTATCAACCGCTACTTCATCAAGCCTCCTCACAGATTCTTCCCGCATTCCATCAGGTATGCATCCATTCCCAGACACATTGCACCGATGATTCCGGGGTTCTCGCCCAGTGCAGGAGCCACCACATACTGTGACATATCCTTCGGCAGGCTGGTCTCCGGCAGATAGCCATTCAGAAACTCCACCGCATTCTGTCTCACCATGTCGAAAACCTTCTCCTGGTGCATCACACCGCCCCAGAGAATGATCTTCTCCGGCGAGTAAGTCAGCATGTAATCTGCCACAGCCTGTCCGATGTAGTAACTTTCCAGTTCCCAGACATCCTCTCTTCCGGCCAGTTCAGCTCCCTTTCTGCCATACCTGCCCTGAATCGCAGGACCGGAAGCCAGTCCTTCCAGACAGGCACCGTGATAAGGACAGCAGCCTTCATAGGTATCCTCCGGGTGCTTGCGCAGGAAGATATGTCCGCCCTCGGGATGCATCAGGCCATGCAGCAGTCTGCCGTTAATATATGCCCCTACACCTACTCCCGTACCAATGGTGATATAGAGTGCATTCTCACACCCCTTGGCTGCGCCGAAGCGTACCTCGCCAAGCACTGCTCCATTGACATCTGTATCAAAACCTACAGGGACTTTCAGTGCTTCCCGGAACGCTCCCGCAAAATCATAAAATCTCCATGCCAGCTTCGGAGTGCTGGTAATATAGCCGTAGGTTGCTGATTTTTTATTCAGATCCACTGGGCCGAAACAGCCGATCCCCAGTGCCTCGATTCCTTTATTCTGAAAATATGCTATCATTTTCGGCACCGTACTCTCCGGTGTCTCCGTAGGGAATACTGCCCTGTCGAAAATCTTTCCCTGCTCATCTCCTATGGCACATACCATCTTTGTGCCGCCGGCTTCAATTCCGCCTAATTTCATTCTGACATCCTCCCAATACAACTTTTACTATGCCTGTTCCCTGTTCAGGATCCGCTTATGGAACACCAGCACAAACAACAGAGTAAAGAGTATCATTGCTGCCGGCATGATCAGAAAGCTCCTGCCATATCCTGTTTTTTCAGCAATGTCTCCGTAAATATAGTTAAATCCAATATCAAACAGGGATGCCACACTGATGATCAATCCGGACATCGTAGACACTTGCGACGGATCATAAAGTCTCCCGATGGCCATAACCAGTGTCGGATAAATGATCGAGCAGAACAGTCCGGCCAGACTCAGCATCCAGAGTGCCCCACTGAAGATCCCTGCCGCATAAAGCACTGCAGAAATCACAGAAAACAAGGCAATGCTCGGGAATACCTTCAGCCGGTCAACCAACGGAGAAAAGACCAGTCTTCCCACCGTCATTCCGCCAAAAAACAACGCCATATAATTGGCAGCCTTTCCCTGCTCCAGTCCCAGCGCATTGGTTCCGTAGATCACAAACCAGTTCAGCATTCCATGTTCTGCAATAAAGTATACACCAAAGATCACCACCATGACAATCCAAAGGTAGTTTCCCTTCATTTTCCTTCCCTGCCGATCCTTTTCTGCCTTCTTCACTTCTCCGCTGTCCGGGATCTGCAGTTTTAAAATGATCAGGAACGCCAGAACGCCGATGGCAAAAAGCACCCCTGTCACAACTTTCCATCCGCCAAAATCGTTAGCCAGATTTCCGATCAGACTCTGTCCTCCGCTGGTACCGATTCCCTGCGTAAAGAACAATACATTGACGATCATGGCCGGTGATGTGGCAAAAATGAACGGTGTGATCAGTGTAATGGACGTATTCAACAGCGTAGAAGCTCCCATTGCCAGGAACATTCCCACCAGCAATGCATAATAGTTATCTGTAAGCAGGAATACCAGCATTGCACACATCCATACTGCGAGAAATCCCAAAAAAGCCTTTTTGCGGTCGATCTTATCCATGATTCTGCCTCCGGCCAGCAGGAAGCACAGATTTCCCGCATAGCTTACGGCTATGATCGTGGACAGCCCCTTTGCCGTCAATGCAAAATGCGTCTGAAAAATGCCGGAGAAAATACCTCTCAGGCTGTCACTGATTCCCAGGCCGACCATCAGGATTGCAAATCCGATGAGAGCGATCCTTCTATTACTCTTCTCCATTCTGGCTCCCATCTTCCGGCTCTTCTACATCGATCCGTACATTTTCTACATTTCCCAGTGTCACGTCCTCCTCGTAAAAAGGCAGGATTCCTTCTTTCTTCGTGATCTGAATATCATGGAAGGAGACATTCTTCACATAATCCGCATAGATTCCGGAAATCTTTGTGTGGATCTCTCCCTCTCCCTGGCAGGGTCTCTTATCGTAGCCGTTGATCTCCCACTTGGATTTCTTATCCAGTGTCAGCCGAATGCCCTCAAAGGTCACATCTTCAATATAATTGTCTTCACTGCCCAGCAGGAAAATGCCGTTTTCTCCCTCGCAGGTAATATTCTGGAAGCGGATATTGCGGATCTTACCGGCCTTAACTCCGGGTTTGCGATCCAGCGCAGTCAGGCAGACAGCCTCCGCTCTTCCCCACCATTCATAAGAGAACCTTCTGGTCTCCATAATGATGTTGGAAAAGATTACATTTTCCACGTTGCCATTATCTCTGATCTGAATGGAAATTCCACGGTTACTTCTGGAAATACAGCAATTTTCCACCAGAATATTCCGGAAGTCAGACTCTCCCTCCGTGCCGAATTTGATGGCAGCACTGGTGGATACCAGGGTACAATTGGTGACCACGATATTTTCACAGGGACCGTATTTCTTATAATCCCCGGAATTTTTCAATACGATGGCGTCATCTCCACATTCAATGTGACAGTTACTGATCCGGACATTCTGACAGTGATCCGGATCGATGCCATCGGAATTCGCCATCTTCAGATTATTCAGCAGGCGGATACCGTCGATCAGCACATCCTTACAGCCTACCAGATGCACTGTCCAGAAGGCACAGTTCGTCAGGCGGACTTCCTTGATGGTCAGATGCTTTACATCCTCCAATAGCAGGAGCGGAACTCTGGGATAATAGGAACCCTCGATATGATAACCCGAGTCATCTCCGTAAAAGACAGATTCATTGCCATCAATGGTACCCTGTCCGGAGATCGTCACATTTTCCTGTCCCAGCGCATAGATAAAGGCATGGAACGGGCGTCCTGCATATTCACTGTTCAGGAAAGAAGGCAGGCCGGATTCATGGGCTGTGATTTTACCATTGTTGCGCAGCGGGTAATAATCTTCTATATTGCTGCTGGCTTTCCAGACAGCGCCCGGCTCCAGATGTACCTCCACATTGGATTTCAACAGCACATATCCGGAAGAATATGTCCTGCCGCCGGGGAAGAGGACTACGCCTCCTCCCTGTTCTGCACACGTATCGATTGCTTTCTGAATGACAGGGGCATCATTGGTCTGTCCATCGCCCACTGCACCGTATTCTAATATATTGATCATAATTTTCTCCTTCGTAACCCTCTCACTTTTTTTCATTCACAATACGCAGGGTCTTGATTTCATAAGGCTTCATAGTAAAGCTCCATCCGTCCTGTGCACGGGTCATATCCGCATTCTCCACCCCGGAAAAATTCTCCATGCAGTCACAGACTGTTACCTGTGCATCCGGAGCAAGTGGGAAGTTCACATGCACTTTGGTACGCATTCCCCAAGTCTCATAGATACGTACGATGATGCCATTGCCGTCCTCTGCTGCTTTCACAGTATCTGCCATCACATTTTCCTCTGCTATCTGCAGCATTGAGAAGCTGTCTTCATAGATACCCTGTACCTTCTCCCATGCCATCGGGCAGTTCAGATCGTAAGCTTCTCTTACCACACTGCCCTTGCGGAAATCTCCCTGATGAGGGAACAATGCGTAGGTAAATTCATGCTGTCCCTGATCTGCATCGGGATTGGGGAAAATACCTGACTTGATCAATGTCAGTCCCATCACACCCTCATGGACATCATAACCGTATTTGCAGTCATTCATCAGTGCCACACCATAACCGGGCTCGGAAAGATCTGCCCATTTGTGTGCGCATACCTCGAATCTTGCACGATCCCAGGATGTGTTCTTGTGTGTCGGCCGCTTTACATTGCCGAACTGGATCTCATAATCCGCTTCATGTGCCAGAATATCCACAGGGAAGGATACTCTGAGCAGCTGTTGATGTTCCTGCCAGTCCACTCTGGTCTGAAAATCGATCCTTGCGGTGTGCCGGTAGAAACGAATGGTCTGTTCGATCATGGAATCCTGGAACCGCCTGCGCACATGTAATGCCGCCGTCTCCGGTCCGTTCTCCAATACTTTGAATTCTTCCACATCAATGACATCCCAGGATTTCTCCAGATATCCCTCGTCAATATTCCAGGCATCGAATTCTGCCGGCCGATCCTCATATACGGTGAGACGGTTACCCATCCTGCCCTTTTGGATCAGTTCCCGGTCCTCCCTGATATCCACCAGGCTTGTGATCTCAGCATTGGCATCAAATCTTACGGTAAAATAGGGCGTTTTGAAGCTTACCGGTCGTCCGTTTTCCTCCATTACAAGCTCAGTGAAACAGTTGTCCTCTCCGGAGTTCACCGCTCTGCACACAGTAACACCGCTGGGTCCTGCTGTTATTTTCTGCCAACTGCCCTCTGCATTCCGGATCAGTGCCGTACGTGCAAAGCTCAAAGGATTCCATACTGCGCAGACCTCCTCATTCTTCTCCGCACGATACCGGAACAGCTTTTCCCGGATGCTCTTCTTCGCTGTTTTCATCATTTCTTCATCCGCAGCAAAAATCTCTTCATACTGTGCGGCGGAATCCTCATACACTTCCTTAATAGAGGAACCGGGCAGAATATCGTGGAACTGGTTCAGCAAAAGCAGTTTCCAGCTGTGTTCCAGTTGTTCCTGTGGATAGAGATACTTTTGATCCAGAAGTGATGCCATTGCTGCATACAGCTCGGTTTCGCCGTTTTTGAACTCAGCCTTACGATTATATTTTTTATTCTGTGCCATGGAAGTATAAGTACCACGGTGGAATTCCAGATATAGTTCACCATCCCATACCGCCAGACGCTTTTTGTCCATTTTGTCTTCCAGAATATGAAAGAATTCCTTCACCCCTGTCTGTCTTGCTGCAGGACATTCCACGATGCTGTGCTCCAGCCTTCTGCTCTGCTCCAGCATCTCTTCTGTGGGGCCTCCACCGCCATCACCATAGCCGTAACAGGTCAGCACCTCAGTGCTCACATCCTTATCCTGATACCGCTGCCAGGTACCCATGAGCTGGGAGGCATTCTGCAGACCATTATAAGTGGTGGAATGGTTTCCCACCATCTTCAGGTCACCCGGCTTCTGATAGTTTCTGGTAGAAATCAGATGTGTCAACACTTCCGTTCCGTCAATGCCCTTCCAGAGAAAGGTGTCGTGAGGAAACCGGTTGAACTCATTCCATCCGATTTTCGTGGTCATAAAATAAGGAATCCCGGATTTCTGCAGGATCTGCGGCAGCGCCGCACTGTAACCAAAGACATCCGGCAGCCACAATACTTCATTTTTCTCCGCACCGAGCTCTTGTTCAAAAAATCTGCGGCCATAGATGATATGCCGGATCAGGGATTCTCCGGAGGAAATGTTGCAGTCCGGCTCCAGCCACATGGCCCCTTCCGCTTCCCATCTGCCCTCTTTGATCCGTTCCCTGATTCTGGCCAATACCCCGGGAGCATCTTCCTTCACGAACTCATAGAGCTGTGGCTGACTGGACATAAAACGGTATTCCGGATATCTGTCCATCAGGTTCAGTACCGTCTCAAAGCTGCGCACTGCCTTTTGTCTGGTCTGACGCAGGGGCCATTTCCATGCCACATCAATATGGGTATGGCCGATACTGTGCACCGTCACCGGATTCGGTCTTCTGTCGGCATAATAAGTACCTTCCAGATCCTGCGCCGCCATTTTCATGCTCTCAAAGCATTCTGCGGATCCGGGTCTGCGCAAATCCAACAGATTTATGCATCTTTCCAGTGCTTTAAAGCCCTCGATCCTGGATAGATTGTCCTCCGGCAGAAGATCCGCAGCTTCATAGACAGCCTGCATGTCATAATAGAGTCCCGCCGCCTCTTCCCGGTAGACTGCCAGCTCCAGGCGGAAGAAATTCGTACCGGTAAACGTGCCTGCATACGCACTGGAATACGCATAAAAAGCCAGTTCGTAAGTCTCTCCTGCTTTGGCATGCTCCGACAGAATGATAAACTGATGGTTCATATCCAACGTGGCTGCAAATCTGCCGTTCACATAAGCCATGATCTGGGGATTGTCCGTATTCCAGATATCTGTGGCTCCGGTATTCAGCACGGCACGGACTGTATGCCCCTCCATCTGCTCCGGGATCGCCACATCTGCCAGGAAGAAATAATGCTGATCCAGCTCTCCCCAGGTCTCATTGCGGCCGAAATCCCGGAAATCTTTTCCTTCTCTGTGGAATTCCTCCTCAAAATGGTAATCCGCTTTGGCGATCTTCACGGAAATTACCGGTTGTCTGTCACTATATATCATCTGCTCTACGGCTTCGAGAACAGCTTTGATTCGATTTCTAACAGTGTCCATATCACACTCTCCTCTGATTTTTATCTGAAAACAAGAAAAGCGGGAAGAACCGGAACAGTCTCCCCGCCGAACAGCTTTAGCCCTTGATACCGGTGGATGCAATTCCTTCTACCAGATATTTCTGCATAGTCAGGAAAATAACAAATATAGGAATCAGGGACAAGGTTGCCATTGCAAACATAGCACCCCAGTCAGAACCTGCGGTAGGATCCGAGAACATCTTCAGAGCGTAACTCACCGGATATTTCAGAGGATCGCTTAAGTATAACAGTGCTGCCAGGAAATCATCCCATCTCCACATAAAGGAGAAGATCGCACTGGTTACCAGTGACGGTTTGATCAGAGGAAGGATGATACGGAAGAAGATCGTATAGGTAGAACATCCGTCCATTCTGGCCGCCTCATCCAGATCCATTGGAATCCCCTTGATGAACTGGATATTCAGGAAAATGAAGAATCCCTGACCGAACCACTGGGGAACAATGATAGGAAGGTAAGAACCGACCCAGCCTAATTTATTAAAAATTATGTACTGCGGGATCATTACTACCTGGAACGGAAGCATCATGGACAACAGCATGCAGGCGAACCAGAATCCCTTGAATTTGAAGTTAATTCTTGCGAAGCCGTATCCGATCACAGCAGAGGAAGCCACTGCTCCGATGGTGGATAAACCTGCGATCACAAAAGAGTTTTTGAAGAAGGTTCCGAAATTGTATCCGGCAAATCCCTGCCAGCCTACCTTGTAGTTCTCCAGAGAGAAGTGTCTCGGGATCAATTCCGATGCCGTTCTTATAATCTCATTGGTATCCTTAAAAGAACTAAGTACCATCCATACTAACGGATATATCATCACGCAGGCAAAACAGAAGGTGAAGATATGATAAATCACTCCGATAGCAAATCTTTTTTCTTTATATCCTTTTTTCATACGCTCACCATCAACCTTCTGATTCATAATATACCCACTTGTTCTGGGTCTTGAACAAGATCAGTGTCAAAATTCCTACTACCAGAATCATAAACCATGCAAGTGCACATCCATAGCCAAGTTTGTTATAGGTAAATGCGTTCTGGTACATATATACAGTATAGAAAAGGGTGGTATCCCTTGGTTTTCCCTGTGTAATAATATAGCTCTGTGTAAATGCCATAAAGCCGTTGATCAACTGGTTGATCAGATTGAAGAAAATCGTGGGGGTCAGCATGGGGAGTGTGATCTTGAAGAACTTATGGACACCGCCAGCTCCATCCATGGTGGCTGCCTCATATAAGCTTACGGGAATCTGCTTTAATCCTGACAGGAAGATCAGCATGGAGGATCCGAACTGCCATACTGCCAAAATGATCAGGGTCCAGATTGCAGTATCGGAACGTCCCAGCCATGCGATATCCAGTCCGAACAGACCGTTGATCACACCGTCACTGGCGAACATTCTTTTCCACAGAATGGCAACCGCCACACTGGAACCGATAATGGAAGGAAGGTAATACACTGCTCTGTAAAAGCCGGACAGCTTGGTGCTCTTCACCAGAAGCATTGCTACGATCAATGCCATGATCAGACGAAGAGGTACGGAAAATACCACGTAATACATGGTGACACCGAATACCTTCCAGAATTTCGGATCATCCGTGAACATGGTAATGTAGTTTTCCAGCCCAATGAATGTCGGGGACTGTAAAATATTGTATCTTGTAAATGAAAATGCAAAAGATAAAAGCATGGGAACCATCATGAATGCCAGAAATCCGATAATGAACGGTCCGACAAACACATATCCGGATACGTTAGGACTATCCAGCCACTGGCCCAATGTTCTTTTTCTCTTTGGGGAAGTCTTTTCTTTGCTCATTTTTCCTCTCCTTCTGCCGTTTCTATAACAAGCGCCCGGCTCCCGCCCGATGCCGGATGGGATCCAGGCGCCCTTTGATTACAATTTGTTATAACGGTCTTACTTCAGAAGTCTTACTTCTCGTCTTACTTTGCCGCCTCGCTCAGAATCTTCTGAGATGTGGTTACGAATTCTTCTGCTGCTCCCGCTGCATCTGTATCTCCATAACGCAGGTTCTCAACAATGGTCTTGGCCTGTGCTTCTACTTCACCCTTACCGGAGGGATCGGGATCATCAATAGGAGTTGCGATCTTGGATACTTCTGCGATATAGTCAAATACCTTCTGGGAATTCTCATCCACATTAGGTTTGATCGCTTCTGCTACATCACTGTTCACAGGGATACCTCTCTCTGCCATCAGGATATTGTTGCACTCAATACTGTTGGTGAACCAGTCCAGGAATTTTGCAGCTTCCTCTTTATTCTGGGAAGTCTCAGCAATAGAAAAGAACTGGCTGGGCTTTAAGAACATCGGTTGGGTGGTTGCATCGCTGGTAGTAGGATACATGGTGATTCCCAGATCTCTACCGGCTGTGTTGGCAATACTGATGTACTGGTTGGAATAAGAAAAGTCATTCCATGTGGTTCCATCAATGATGGGCTTGGTCTCTACTACATCCGGGTTCTTCTCTGCCAGAAGATCAGGAGAAATAGCGGATTCCGCCTTGTTGAACTTATCTACATTAGCGAAGTGGGTTTCGCTTGCAGTCTTGGTTCCTGCTGCCAGTTCATCGAACAAATGAGATCCCTGGGTTCTTGCGATGATCTGCATCATATTGATGCCGCCATCGTAGTAGGTCTTCACACCGGTCTTCTCGTAAATGGTCTGTCCGATATCATACAGTTCTTCGATGGTCAGCTGCTCGGGAAGCTCTACACCGGCCTGTTCTACGATTTCTTTGTCATATACCATCATAGGAGCATTACTGCCAAGGCTTAATGCATAACAGGTTCCATCAATAGATCCACTATCGATAACGCTGTCTGCAATCTTGCTGGTGTCAATGAACTGGCTCAGATCAGCAAGCTGGCCGCTCTGCTGATACTGTTGCAGATAGGAGTAATCCATCTGGATAATATCGGGAAGGTTGCCGCCTGCTGCCATTGCAGAAAGCTTATCCCAGTAGCCGGACCAGTCGGTAAACTCTACCTTGATCTCTACATTGGGGTTCTGTTCCATGTAAAGGTCAACTGCCTTCTTGGTTACATCATTTCTTGTCTGGTTGCCCCACCAGCAAAGGCTCAGGGTTACTTTGTCACCACTGGCAGCCTGTGCTGCGCTGTTATCACCTGTGGCAGCGGAGCCTGTGCCAGATGCATCAGAACTGCCTGCGCTGCTTCCACATGCAGCCAGAGACATGGTCATCAATACAGCCATAAGACCTGCAATCATTCTTTTCTTCATTTGTTATACCTCCCATACAATCTGTCGGGTATGTGTCCTGCACATCCCTCGTTGTTGTTTTGATGAATTTATTTTATGTCCATTTTGCATAATGGTAAAGTTAAATAACGGTTCTGTCGATGCAAAAAAATGGCTTTTTAACCATAATCTTACATTTTTTTCGTCACATTTTCATACTTTTTTCAGTTTTTCCATATTCCATATGGCATTTTGCATAATTTCGTGTTCAAAAAAAGGTTTCTGAGTGTTCAAAAAACGGCTTTTTGTTTTCTTCCCACGGATGAAAATTGAACTTCCCATATTTTTACTATATAATAACCATGATACGGAGGTTTTTCCATGAGCAATTTATCACAGCGTTTTAATAATCTGTCTTTATATAAGAAAATACTACTGATCCTGTCAACGACATTGCTTTTTGTGTTCTTTGCTTTTGTTGTGGGCATTCAGCTTCTTTCCCAGTATTATGCCCGTGAGCTGTATACTTCCAATGCACAGTCTCTGAATTATGTATCTTCCTTCGTCTCTGCAAGAATGGAGACCGTGGAATCCGGTTCTGCCCGGATCCTGTCCGATACCATCATTCAGACGAATCTCACCGATATCATGGATGCTCCCACCAGTATCCGTAATGCCCAGAGAAAGCAGACGATATATCAGGCTCTCTATCCTTATATTTTTGATGACGACTATATCAAATCCATCAGTCTGATACTTCCTGACGACACACTGATCTGTATGGGAAATACTTCCGATCTGGATGCTTTTCCTCTGGAGGAACTGGCAGAAAATGCAGCAGCCTGCCAGGGGCGTGCCAGCTGGAGTGCACCGGCTTCCCCCGGGAATACCATCGTACTTTACCGGGATATCCGGCAGCTTCGCCATCTGACCCTGGATCATCTGGCTTACCTGTACATAGTGATCGACCTGGACCAGCTGATCAGTGATGCCCTGGAGAATGCCGGATATTCTCTCTCCACGCATTCCCGTTTTATCCTGTTTGCAGGAAATGCGCAGTTTTACCCACAGGAGACTTACCATCCGGAACAGTATTCCAGCCTGCTGCAGTCGCTGAATCATGGCAGCAGCCATTATTCTATTCTTTCCATAGATAAACGAAAGACCTTTGTCATCCAGGGAGATTTTCCACGTACCGGATGGAATTATCTGTATTTTCAGGATTACGATCCGCTCTTTTCTGCGATCCATACCGTTCTGATCCGGATGATCCTGTTCTCCGCCGTGGTCGTGATGATCGCTCTGTTTCTGGCACTGTTGCTTCTGCGCAGGATACTGCACCATCTGGATCTTCTGGTAGAGAAGATCCGCCGCTTCGGACAGGGACTCCCGGATCCGGAGGACACCGCTCACTACGATTACAGTCTCCGCACCGATGAGATCGGGCAGCTGCATGTCAGCTTTGACGAAATGAAATCCAATGTAAAGACTTTGCGGGATAAAAACTATGAAAAGCAGCTGTTGCTCCGGGATACCAATATCAAGATGCTGCAGCAGCAGATCAACCCGCATTTTCTCTACAATACCCTGGATACCATCAACTGGATGGCGCAAAAATACGGTGCCGATGACATCTCCACCATGGTCCGTTCCCTGGGGAATCTGTTCCGCGCTGCTGTCAACAGCAAAGAAGACCTGATCCCTTTAAAAAAGGAACTGGACGTTTTAAAGGATTATATCCGGATCCAGCAGATCCGTTTCGGAGACCGGTTGGACTTCCAACTGCATGTGCCGGATGACATTTCCCATATTTATGTCCCGACACTTTGTATCCAGCCTCTGGTAGAGAACGCATTAAAATATGCTCTGGAATTCAGTGACGATGTCTGTCATATCACCGTCACCATTTCCGAAAAAGACACCGTCTACCAGATTACCGTAGCAAATACCGGTTCCTATTTCGAGGATGATCTCATCTGGAAGCTGGAACACAGGCAGGTCACTCCCCAGGGTTCCGGTGTGGGACTGGTGAATATCAACTCCCGCCTGAAGCTGCTCTTCGGCGACCGGTACGGCTTATCTATATACAATGAAGACGGAATGGCCATTGTACTGCTGTCCATTCCCAAAGAAAGAGAGGATTCTTATGCTCAGATTGATGATTGTAGATGATGAACAGATCATACGTGAAGCACTTTCTTCCATGATCGATTATACCTCCCTCGGCTACGAGGTGATTGCTACCGCCAAAAACGGAATGGAAGCCTATGACCGGATCCGTGATGACTATCCCGATGTTGTGATCACGGATATCAAGATGCCTATTTTGAACGGCCTGGAACTGATCGAACGTGCCTCCCGCATCGACTCCCGGATCACTTTTATCCTGTTATCCGGTTACGGTGAATTCGAATATGCCAAGCAGGCCATGAAATACGGGGTCCGCTACTATCTCTTAAAACCCACGGACAAGCAGGAGCTGATCAACTGTCTGGATACGATCCGTGAAGAAAAAAAGCAAAAAGAGGTACAGCAGAAGGCGGAGCAGGCACTTCTGCTGAAGGATATGCAGTCGCCATTAGAACAGGGGCTGCTTATGGAAGCATTGGATCAGCCTGATAATTTTCCCCAGGTATTCAAAAAGTATCAGGGACTTCTGTCCTTTCCCGAAAAGGGACTATATGCCTGTATCTGTTCCTTTGTAGAAGAAACCTATCTGAAAAGTTTTCTAAAGGATATCGTGCGGATTCTGCTTTCCTGCGGAGCAGAAAGTGTCTTTCCTGTGATTTATGTAAAAAACAGTGCTCTTTTCGTCCTGTCCTCTCCCACCCTGGCCCATCAGGAAAAGATCCGCCAGTCTTTGGAGGAGCTGCATTATCCGCAACAGTGTGTAACCTTTGAAACCTCTTTTCTCCACGGTGACACTTCGGAAGATTTGTTTGCGCAGATCATATCCAAGATATCCCGCTATGAACGGATCCTGCTGATCCGCCCAGAAACCGGAGAAACCAGGGACTTCCATAACAACATGGCCGCTCCCTGGCGGATTTCCAAGCTGCGTGAGGCATTTACCGCTTCCCCGGCCGAAACGGATATTCCATCTCTGCTGGATTCCGTCTTCACTCCTTCCATGACACCGGATGTTGCGAAGAATATCGCCCTGGGACTTTTCCTGAATCCCGATAACTCCGGACAAGAGCCGCCGCTCGATATTGCCTGTGACTTTTTCCGCCGCCTGTATTCCTGTACCCAGACCTCCGAAATCCGGAAGCTGGCGGAGATCGTACTGCTGTAGGAGAAGGACGAGGCTGCCTCCTCTAAGGGCGGTGCCAACATCAGCCTCTTAAAATCTTACGTGGAAGCCCACCTGGACTGTGAGACCCTGTCTTTAAAATGGCTGGCAGAGAACTATCTCTTTGTCAGTGTCGGCTACCTGAGCAAACAATTTGTAAAGGAGGAAGGCATCCGGTTTTCCGATTACCTGAACAAAAAGCGGATGGAACAAGCCATCCGCCTTATGGTGTACTATCATAATGACAATATCAAAACTATTGCCAGGTCTGTGGGATTCGGCAATAATCCACAGTATTTCAGCCAGGTATTTAAAAAATATACCGGCTATACTCCCACAGAGTATATTGAGAAGGCGGGTGCCTCTGCGCCCTCCTGATGCAGTCTCCCTCATCGTAAGGGAATTACATGCAGTTGTCCAGAAGCTTCATCAAAGCATCATGCGCTATGGTAAATGTCTCAAGACCGCTGAGTACCTTCTTTTCTTTGACAGCAATGCTCCTGCCGTCCTTTTCCAGTGCATGGAAACCCTCAAACTCAAACAGGTGCGGTTCCAGTGACAGGAATCCATCAAATCCGGAGGCTGACAGACGCTTCAGGATCACCGCCACATTTCCGTCACCATAGCCTGCCGGAACTACACTCTGGTCTGACTTCAGTGCATCCTTTACATGGATATAGGCAATATAGGACTTTAACATCTCATAGGCTTCCAGCGTATCCTGTCCGCACTGTACAAAGTTGGCAAAGTCAAAAATAGCTTTAAAATGATCCCCGTAAAAGGTATCCATGAGTTTTTTGCATTCCGGAGCCATTGCTCCATAGATATCTTTTTCATTTTCATGCAGGAGCAGTGTATCATTCGCAGAGGCATAGTCCACGAATTTACCGATCCTGTCGAAGACTTCGCCCTCATAGGCTGCCGGATCACTCTCCTGCGGAAGATAGAAGCTGAACATCCGGATCGTCGGGCATTCCATCTTATGGCTGATCTCCACTGCCCTCTTGAACTCTTCAAAATGGGGAGCGAAATCATCCGTGATCAGAATCTTACCCAAGGGAGATCCCAGGGCAGAAAGCCGGATTCCATTATCATCCAGTGTCTTCTTGATCTGCTCCACTTTTTCATCCGTGTGATAGATCAGATTTTCTCCATCCACTCCACGCATCTCCACATAAGACATTCCCAGTCCTTTCAGTCCTGCGATCTGAGCTGTCAGTTCCGGTGCGATTTCATCTGCAAAACCTGTGATTTTTACTGTCATTCTTTTGTCCTCCTTAATAAGTGCCTGTCGTATCAAATACAATATCAGTGTCTTCCTTTTTTCTGGAAGTGGCACGTTTTTTGTTCAATTCTCGTAAAAACAATTCTTCATCCAACGGCAGTTCCACGGTGCGGTTCAGCCAGCTGGACAGGTGCATGGCATTGGACAGGGTCAGCCCCCGGATTCCCTCCGTTCCCTCTGCCACCAATGGAGTTCCTCTTAAAATATGACCTGCGAACGCTTTCAATACACCAATATGCTGCTCGTTTTGTCCATCCGTCTCAATCTCAATTCTGGAATATTCCGGCTTTTTAAATCCTTCCTTCTCCGTTTTGCAGAAATCACTCACATTGGTGGACAGTTTATCAAAAAATAGTCTGCCTTCCTCGCACACGATTTTTCCCATCTCGAAGGTCAGCTCCAGCCGGTTGGTTCCTGGAGCATCTGCCGTGGTAGTCACGAAGACACCGGTGGCTCCGTTTTCAAATTCCATATAAGCCGTCACATCATCCTCGACCTCGATATCATGCCATTTTCCTTCGTGGCAGAAGGCTCTCACCTTCACAGGCATGCCGCACAGCCATTGCAGCAGATCCAGCTGGTGCGGACACTGGTTCAACAGCACGCCGCCACCTTCTCCGTCCCAGGTTGCCTTCCAGCCCGCCGCATCATAATAGCTCTGATTACGATACCAGTCGGTGATGATCCAGTTGACACGTCGCAGCTGCCCAAGTTCGCCGCTCTGGATCATTTCGTGAAGTTTTCTGTATACACAGTTGGTTCTCTGATTTAACATGATGGCAAAGGATCTGTCAGACCTTTCCGCTGCCTCATTCATCTCCCGTACCTGTTTCGTGTAGACTCCTGCCGGTTTTTCGCTGATCGCATGCAGTCCATGCTCCAATGCATAGATGACGAATTCCGGATGCAGATAATGTGGTGTTGCCACCAGAACGGCATCACAGCTTCCCGAATCAATCATTTTCCTGCCATCATCAAATACCTTGACCGTCTCCGGAAGATTGTTCCTTGCCCAGTCCAGGCGGCTCTGCCGGATATCCGCTACGGCGGTCAGTTCCATATCCGGCACCATCCCTTTCAACACATTGCCTGCATGACCGGTTCCCATACTCCCAATACCAATAATGCCCAGTCTTACCTTTTCCATTTAGACACCTTTCCTTTCATTCTCTGATGTATTTCTTTGATGTTCTTATTGTAACTTCTCTACGGTTGTAATAATATGTGTATAAAATACTAATTTTATGAAAAATAACGACCTTTGGAGTGCCTATGAAAACCCAAATGACTATTCCCTATTTTACAATTGATGCACCCTATGAACTGGCTTACCGCAACAACGGAACCTCTTCTCCTGCCAGACCGCATACGCACAACGCTCTGGAAATATATCTTACAATGTCCGACCTCCCGGATGTCCTCTTAGACGACACTGTCTCCAGTGTTTCGAAAGGATCTCTGATCATCATTCCGCCTCACCATGTGCATCAGCTGTTCAATCAGAAGCTGACCATCTATGAGCGCTACGTCCTGAATATTAACAGAGACTGGCTGTATACTGTCCTTGGGGCCGGTTCCGGACTCATGCCTTATGCAGATCCGGCTTTCTCTCCTGCGATCCTCCGGCTTTCTCCCACCGGGCTTACCGGGCTCTGCAGTCAGCTGGATCACTATTTGCAGCTGCATCCTCAGCCCTCCCTTTCTGCCTATGCGGATTTTTTCTCTCTGCTAAGTATACTGGATAGCCGGATCCAGCACGGCCTACAGGCATCTTCTACCGGACAGTGTTCTATTTCCCAGTCCCAGAAAAACATCAATGAGGTCATGGCCTTTATCAACCGGCATCTGACAGAGCCACTGACCTTGGAAAGCATTGCTGCAGAATTCTACCTGAACAAGGACTATCTCGGGCGCCTGTTCAAGGAACATACCCATGCCACCATCGGGCATTATATCTCTGTGCAGCGGGCTAACCTCGCCCAGACGATGCTGGCAGAGGGCCGGACCGTCACCGAGGTACAGCCACGAAGAAAGGCTGGGACAGGAATCTCTGGATCTTACGGGCACGGGATACGACCAGCTTGTCTTCCTCGGACAGCTCATCCATACCGAGGATAGCAATGATATCCTGTAATTCCTTATATCTCTGCAGGATCTCCTGTACACCGCGGGCAGTCTCATAATGCTCCTTACCTACGATTCTGGGATCCAGAATGCGGGATGTGGACTCCAGAGGATCCACTGCGGGATAAATTCCCAATTCTACAATAGAACGGGACAGAACCGTGGTGGCATCCAGATGTGCGAATGTGGTCGCAGGTGCCGGGTCTGTCAGGTCATCCGCAGGCACATAAACTGCCTGTACGGAAGTAATGGAACCGTTCTTGGTGGATGTGATACGCTCCTGGAGCGCACCCATCTCTGTCTGTAATGTAGGCTGGTATCCTACTGCGGAAGGCATACGGCCTAACAGTGCGGATACCTCACTTCCGGCCTGGGTGAATCGGAAGATGTTGTCGATGAACAACAGCACATCTTTTCCGCCCTTGTCACGGAAGTACTCTGCCATGGTCAGTCCGGTCAGACCGACTCTCATTCTTGCTCCGGGGGGCTCGTTCATCTGTCCGAATACCATGGTGGTCTTGTCCAATACGCCGGACTCCTGCATCTCGTGGTACAGGTCGTTACCCTCACGGGTACGCTCACCTACACCGGTGAATACGGAATATCCGCCGTGCTCGGTTGCGATATTACGGATCAGCTCCTGGATCAGTACGGTCTTACCTACACCAGCACCACCGAACAGACCGATCTTACCACCCTTCTGATAAGGGCAGAGCAGGTCAACGACCTTAATACCGGTCTCCAGCAGTTCTGTGTCCGTAGACTGCTCTGCGAAGGTCGGTGCGGCACGGTGGATAGGCTCGTAAGACACTCCTGCCGGTACCGGCTTGTTATCAATCGGCTGACCCAGTACATTAAATATTCTGCCCAGGGTATTCTCTCCTACCGGTACGGAAATGGGAGATCCGGTGGCGATAGCCTCCATTCCTCTCACAAGTCCGTCGGTAGTACCCATGGCAATACATCTGACAGTGTCATCACCCAAATGCTGGGAGACTTCCACTACCAGTTCTCCTCCATCTCTGGTAGGGATGCGGATCGCGTCATTGATCTCGGGAAGTTTGCCCTCATCGAAGCGTACATCCAGTACGGCACCGATGACCTGGGTGATCCTTCCTTTATTCTCTCCTGCCATTTCTACCTCTTTCCTGCCCGCTATGCGGGCATTTCATAATCAACTCACATTTTGCACTGTTTTTCTCTGGCAGTCTTTGTATCTTCCACGCAGACACGCTTGCGCTCGGATCGGAACGTAGCGGCACTAAATTCGCGCTGAAGCGCTCATTAAGTGCCGACGTTCCTTTACGGTCTGCTTAGGAATGATACAAAACCTGCCAGAGACATAACTGCAAAATATAAATATTAAAGCGCCTCTGCGCCTGCAATGATCTCTGTAAGCTCCTGGGTAATGCTTCCCTGTCTTGCGCGGTTGTACTTCAGTGACAGATCACTGATCATATCCTCCGCATTGCTGGTGGCATTATCCATGGCCTGCATACGGGCACCGTTCTCACTGGCTGCCGCTTCCATCAGTGCACCATAGATCAGACTGGATATATATTTCGGTATGATCATATCCAGTGCTTCCACATCTTCCGGTTCGAAATTCATCAGCGCATCGGCACCCTCTGTGGATGCACCCGCCTCTGCATCATATTCCACGGGCAGAAGCTTCAACAGCTTCGGCTCGTGGCTCACCGTGTTCTTGAAGTGTGTGTATGCCAGATAAATCTCGCCGATCTCTCCGGCTGCAAATGATGTCAGCAGTTTGTCCGACAGAAGCATTGCTTCGGCATATGTGGGCTCTTCGATGACCTCCGGATAGGATTCCTTCACGGTATATCCTTTTCTCTCCAGGATCTCCCGGCCCTTATTACCGATGGCATAGACTACCACGTCTTCTGTCTTCCAGTCCTCCTGTCCGGTGATCAGTTTGGCTACGTTGGAATTGTAACCGCCTGCCAGACCTCGGTTGGAGGTAATGACAATGACCGCCTTTTTCGGACAAGCCCCCGGGACAAGATACTTGTGTTCCAGATGACCTACCCTGGACAGGATATTGTTTACGGTATCATACATACAGTCAAAATACGTCTGAGAACGTTCTGCACCTGCTCTGGCTCTCTGAAGCTTTACCGTAGATACCAGCTTCATGGCCTTGGTGATCTGCTGTGTGCCCTGAATGCTGGTCTTACGGCGCTTGATATCACGCATTGATGCCATAGTTACCTCTCATTCTGCCGTATATCACGGCTGACACACTTATTTCAGAAACTCTGCCTTGAAATCATTCAGTGCCTTCACAAGCTTTTCTTCCGTAGCATCGGAGATCACCTTTTCCTCAGCGATGGCTGCAGGAATCTCGGGATGCTTCGTATCCAGATAATCGAAGAACTCCTTCTCAAATCTGGTGATGTCCTCTACAGGCACATCCAGCAGGAATCTCTTGGTTACTGCGTAGATGATGATGACCTGATATTGTACCGGCATGGGCTGGTACTGAGGCTGCTTCAGCACTTCTTTGATCCGTTCGCCCTGTGCCAGCTTCTCCTTGGTATCCGCATCCAGTTCGGATCCGAACTGTGCGAAGGAAGCCAGCTCTCTGTACTGGGCAAGCTCGGTACGGATAGGTGCTGCGATCTTCTTCATAGCCTTGATCTGTGCGGCACCACCTACACGGGATACGGACAAACCTGCATTTACCGCAGGACGGAAACCGGAGTTGAACATTTCTGTCTCCAGATAGATCTGTCCATCGGTAATGGAAATAACGTTGGTAGGGATGTATGCAGATACATCGCCTGCCTGGGTCTCGATGATGGGAAGTGCCGTCAGGGAACCTCCGCCGTATTCGTCGCTCATGCGGACTGCACGCTCCAGCAGTCTGGAATGCAGGTAGAATACGTCACCGGGATATGCTTCACGTCCGGGCGGACGACGAAGGAGCAGGGAGAGTGTACGGTATGCAGTAGCATGTTTGCTCAGGTCATCATATACCACCAGTACGTCTTCTCCGTTCTCCATCCACTCCTCACCGATCGCACAACCGGAATAAGGAGCGATATACTGTAAGGGAGCCAGGTCACTTGCCGTGGATACCACAACGGTGGTATAAGCCATGGCACCGAACTCCTCCAGTGTTTTTACGATATTAGCCACGGTAGATGCTTTCTGACCGATAGCTACATAGATACATTTTACATTCTGACCCTTCTGGTTGATGATCGTGTCGATCGCAATAGCGGTCTTACCGGTCTGACGGTCACCGATGATCAGCTCACGCTGACCTCTTCCGATGGGAACCATGGAGTCGATTGCCTTGATACCTGTCTGGAGCGGCGTGTCTACGCTCTTACGAGTGATTACACCACTTGCCACACGCTCAATCTTACGGAATTTGTCAGTCTGTACGGGGCCTTTACCATCAATAGGCTGTCCTAAGGAGTTCACTACTCGTCCAAGCAATGCGTCTCCTACGGGAACCTCTACCACACGTCCGGTGGTCTTGACGATATCACCCTCTTCGATATTGCTGGCACTTCCCAACAATACGACACCGACATTATCTTCTTCCAGATTCAGCACCATGCCATATACATCGCCGGGGAACTGTAACAGCTCACCCTGCATGGCATTTTCCAGTCCATGTACACGAGCGATACCATCCGCTACCTGAATGACGGTTCCGACATCGGATACATCCAGCTGGGAAGAATATCTTTCGATCTGTTCCTTAATGACGGAACTAATTTCTTCTGGTCTTAAATTCATGGATCTGTCGCACCTTTCTTTCAGCCGGTCATCCCAGCTGAATATTTAATAATTGTTTCTTCATATCTTCCAGTTTGGTCCGGATGCTGCTGTCCACCACCCGGTCACCCACCCGGATCACCATTCCGCCGATCAGCGTCGGATCCACATGGTAATACACATCAAAGGTCTGATAGGAAGTCGTAGCCAGCAGCTTATTTTTCACTGCCTGCTTCTGGTCCTCCGTCAGCTCCACTGCGGTATCCACATATGCGGTTCCCATCTTTTCAGATTCTCTGACCAGTTCGGTAAAATAAGCAAAGATTGCCTTTAATGAGCCGTAACGTTCCTTGGTCACCACGATCTTCAGAAACTCTGTCAGATCATCACTGACTCTGCCACGGAAGACCTGTTCCACCATGGAGAGTTTTTCCTGTTTGGGGATTCCGGGATGTTTCATCAGCTTGTCAAAATCCGGATTGTCTTCCAATATTTTCTCAAGCTGTGCGGTCTCATTCATCAGCTGGATCGCATTTCCATGGTCGACTGCCGCTTCGAAAAGGGCTTCTCCATAGACTTTGGAAACTAATTTTGCCATGTATCCTCACCCATTTCCTTCAGCGTCTCTTCGATCAGGCTGTTCTGTCTGGTGGTGTCTATGGAAGCGCCTACCAGCTTACCTGCCATGACAGATGCCACGGATACGATCTCCTGTTTGATCTCATCGGACATTTTCTGCTTTTCCAGTCTGGCTTCTTCCTGTGCTCTCGCCAGGATTCTGGCTGCCTCTTCCTTGGCCTGTGTGACGATACGCTCCTCGTTCTGAAGAGCCCGTCTTCTGGCATCACTTAAGATGTCCTCCGCCTCTTTGTCGATGTCTTTCAACTTCGCCTCATACTGTGCCTTCAGTTCTGCGGCCTTTTCCTGATTGTCCTTTGCCTCTTCCAGTTCTCCCCTGATCTTCTCTTTACGATCATTTAAGAACTTTCTGGCCGGATTGAACAGAAAATAGCTGAGTGCCAGGAACAATACGAAGATGGCAATGATCATCAGGCAGGAGTCTGCCAGCAGCTGCCAGTCCAGGTCAAACAGTCTTGACATGGTCTCGCCTTCTGTTAATAGTATCATTTTCATCCGCATTCCTTTCGTTTAATCAGGGAAGTAAGGGCTTTACGAACAGCAGCAGCATAGCGATCAACAGACCGTACAGACCGGTGGTCTCGGCAACTGCCTGTCCCAATAACATGGTAGAAGTGATCTCGGACTTTGCTCCGGGATTACGTCCTACTGCTGCAGCAGCGTGTCCTGCTGCGATACCCTGGCCTACACCGGGTCCGATACCGGCAATAACTGCCAGACCAGCACCGATTGCAGAACAGCCTAAGATAAAGTTTTCATTAAAATCCATAGTAAATCCTCCTATTATTGAGATTCTTATCAGAATCTTTCTAGCATAGTTTCAGATAGCCATACCTGAACAGTACAGCTTTAAGCGTCTCCTCTTGCATTGGCAATGTAAGTCATGGTCAGCATACAGAATACGTATGTCTGGATGGCTCCGGAGAACAGGTCAAAGTATACATGCAGTGCTGCGGGCCACGCTGTAGCGATCACACCCAACAGTCCGTAGATCAGTGCCATCATTACCGTTCCGGACAATACGTTTGCAAACAGACGTAATGAAAGGGAAATCGGTACTGCGATCTCACTGATCAGGTTAATGGGCAGCCAGATCGGCAGCCAGGGCGGCAGCGGGGAACACATGCCTTCCCAGATTTCCTTCGGCTTCTGGTACTTGAACTGATTGTAATGGATCAGCAGGAAGGTCAGAACACCGAGAGGCAATGTCACGCCGTAGTCCGCTGTGGGGGGACGCAGGCCTAACAGACCGGAAATATTGCTCACCAGAATGAAGATGAAGATCGTTCCGATGTAGTTGTAGAACTTCGGTGCGGCCTTGCCCATGGGAGCATCCACCATGGCATCCAGCTTCTCCACGATCAGCTCCACCACATTCTGAAAACCTTCCGGCACTTCTCTGGCTTTGGCCATCTGGCGGTTGGCAGCAATGGCAAAACCAATGATAAGCAACATGACGATCAGCACACACACATGTGTGGTCGTTATCCATACCTCATGGCCGAAAAAGGAATACTTAAACACGCCATGTATCATAAAGTCGATATTGTCGGCACCGGATAACAGAATTCCATGTTCCATTGTTTCACCTCCTTATTGTTTATTCTGTTGTTCCTCTGTCACTTCTCCATCCTTCGGGGCTTCCGCTTCTTCCGCAGTCTGCGGAGCAGTTTTGTCTTCCGCAGTCTCCTCCGGCATCGCCTGGGGTATCGGATCCGTCTCGTGGAACAGTTTATTGCATAATTTATGGGTAAGCGGCTGTAGAAATGCCGTTACTTTCATACATATAACATAGGTGAAAAAGAAAATCAGAGGATTCATCACTCCGGTCTTCATCATCACCAACAGGAAAAAAATCAACATGACATATCGTAAGACATAGGCACGGATGATCATTTTCGTAGCAGTCTTCTCGGGCTGGTCCAATGCCCGGTCCAGGGAACGGTACATATGATATGTGGAAACCAGCGCCAGCAGAACGCCAAACCACAGACTTTTGGCATACATTGCTTCATCCTTTGCAATAAATGCTCCTATGATCTGCGCTGACACTCCCAGGAACAAGATCCCCAGATCCATCTCCAGAACCGTTCTATTTATCTTTTTTAGTGTGTTTATCATCGCCGTCTTCATAAATTGTCCTGGCCATCCGGTATACATTCTGCCCTCCGGCCACAGCTCCCATACAGAAAAGCAGGATCATCCAGAAGTCCGTTCCGAAATGTTTATCCAGCCAGATGCCGGCTGCGGACATCAGGCAGATCGGTACCAACATATTGATACCAAATTGCATGATCAGTGTGATCGCCCGAAACACCTGTCTGTCGTAGGGTTTCTTTTTTCTTGACACTGTGTCCTCCTGTGTTGATTTCTGCTCTCAGCATTTATTTTTGTACATTTTTGAAAATATTTTCCCACTGCAGGGCAAACCTATAGTCATTATAACGAAATCTTAATATGATGTCCAGTAAAATCCTCCTGCCCAAATGGTAAAAAATCTATAAAATCCTGCAAAAAAAAGATTGACTTGAAATCTCTCCGGAAGTACTATTTGAATAACTATTCAGTGACTTTACACCCTTATAGAAAGAAGGATGACGCGAATAAAGACTACAGACATCAAAAGACAGCTGCGGATCCGTATCGCCACCCCTGAGGATGCTGCAAGGCTGGTTGCCATTTATGCCCCTTATGTGGAAAATACCTCTATTACCTTTGAGTACATCGTTCCTTCCCCAGAAGAATTTGCGGACCGGATCCGTCACACTCTTACCCGTTATCCTTACCTGGTGGCTGAACTGGACGGGGAGCCGGCAGGATATGCTTACGCATCCGCTTTTAAAAGCCGCGCTGCTTATGACTGGTCTGTGGAGACTTCCATCTATGTCAGCCGGGATCTTCGAAGCAGCGGTGTCGGCAGTCTGTTATACGAAAAGCTGGAGGAATACCTGACCGCACAGCACGTCTGCAATGTCTGTGCCTGCATCACCTACCCCAATCCTCCCAGCATCGCCTTCCACGAAAAGCATGGTTATAAAACCGTGGCACATTTTCACGCTTCCGGTTACAAGCAGGATGCATGGCATGATATGATCTGGATGGAGAAGACGCTGTGTCCTCACACGATCCCTCCCAGGCCTTTTATCCCGTTTCCGGAACTGTGACCGTTGTAAAGCACACCGCACAAAGGAGAAACTCTATGAGCAACGAACTTCAGATCTACCGTAAACGGCTGATCCCGGAAGAATGCATTTTATTAAAGGATGATATTATCGTCGAGCAGAACGAAGACTACATTCTGACCAAATGGAAGACCTTGAATCCCAAGACCACATTTTCCCACGGCTGTTCCTGCTATTATCTCAAGGAAGGCTTCAAGATCAGCAAGTTCTACCGCCATGACGGTTCTCTGCTGTACTGGTACTGCGATATTGTGGAATATACTTCCCTACCGGAAGATAATTCCCTGATCGTCACGGATCTGTTGGCTGACATTATCCTCTATCCCGATGGAAGGATGCATGTCGTGGATCTGGACGAGCTGGCCGAGGCTCTGGAAAAGGGGCTGATCACCCAGGCTCAGATGAGTGCCTGCCTGCGCCAGCTGAACAACCTGATCACCATTATCTACCGGGACAAGTTCGACAGGCTGCAGAATCCGTTGGATAGGAGCGGGCTGTAGCTGCAGCGCTTACTTTTTGCTCCCTGGTCAGAACTATTCAGAGTAACACATTCGCAAAATAAATGAGAGCATAGGCTCTTACGGACACAAGTGTCCGACGAGCTTCTGCTCTCACTTACTTTACTCTGAATAGTTCAGCAGGTTTCCGATGCAGTGTCCCAGAATCGTCAACAGTGTAATATCTTCATCCGACCACTTACGGTTGCGGTTGAACACATCATAGTTCACGATCACATTCGGCACTCCCTCTTTGCGGCAAAGACATTGCAGGAAAGCACCGATCTCCTGCTTCTGCATCACGGCAAATGCCGCCGGATCCTGGGATCTGAGTTTCAATGTGTTGGATTCTATAAAATTATCATCATCCCCGAATAGCGCAAGATACTTCTCATCTTCAAAAAGTCCTCTTCCATCCGGTACTTCTACCATGTAATTACCATTCCGGCATACCAGCTGCGCTCCCGACTCTGAATAAATCGTGATTCCATCCAGATCAAACAGACTGCGGATCTGCTGCAGCCGTTCTTCCTTTTTTACAATGGAGTTCACATCGGATACACACAGTTCGGTGATCATCTTCGTGATGACTTCCCGCTTTTTCTCCTTAGATACCGCATAGGCCATAGCCATGTTCTGCATATCGTCGCTTTCCAGCTTGCCGTGAAGTCTCTCTTCATAGATGATATGGCGGTTCTTGCCTTTTTCCTTGGCCAGATAGAGAGCCTTATCCGCCTTGCGCATCAGTTCCTCGTATTCGCTTCCATCTACCGGATACTCTGATACGCCGATAGAAGCTGTCGCATGGGTCTTCGGATCAAATGCCAGAGCAAATTCCTTCGCAATGGTCTTCAAAAGTGTCTTCAGCTGTTCTCTGGTCTCCACTTTCTCCAACAGGATCACATACTCGTCTCCGCCGAATCGTCCGATCACGCCCCGCTGTCCCACCAATTCCTGCATGATCTCCGCCACTCTGCGGATGACCTGGTCACCAAAGATATGACCATAGGTATCATTGATATGTTTGAAATCATCAATATCAATGATCACCAGCCAGCGGACCTGACCATCCTTCCGATTCAGCTGTTCGATGGTATATTCCGTCCATGCCCGTTTATTCAGCAGACCGGTTCCGGCATCCCGGGCTGCCGGAGTCAGATAGTAAGCTTCCTGCTCCCTGTTCCGGTCCGGGGTTATGATACCAGCCACCATATCACGTTTTTTCGGGATCCGGGAGCCTTTGACCCTCCATATTCCCTTGTCCTCCTGCTCACTGACGAATTCCATCTCAAAGAAATCATCTCCATTGCGCAGATGCGCACAGAAAGTCCGAAGCTGCCCTTCCAATATGGCAATATCACTGCCCTCATGTGCCTGCTCCACATTCCGGATCAGCGCATTCATAGGCCCTTCAAACTGGTTCATGGCCCGCTCGTTGACATATTTATAGACCGTAATACTGTCC
>ERZ824522.830-NODE-830-length-25626-cov-5.430057_pt1 | contig 25626 bp, 21 predicted proteins | sample MGYA00519935_ERZ824522 | MGnify/ENA primary metagenome ERZ824522 (study PRJEB31778, sample SAMEA3449160) | human gut metagenome | biome: human gut; feature: human-associated habitat; material: faeces | place: United Kingdom | collected 2010/2012 ...
AAATCAGCGTAGTAGAGCCCACTCAACCACTGCGTCTTGCTCGACAATCCAAAGATAATTAAGAGGCTAGGACTTTTGTCCCAGCCTCTTTTTTGGCTCAAAGTAGCTAATTTCAACCCTGTCGCTGAAACGTATGAATATTACTTTTTGGGGGATTTGGGTGTATCATCTGTCATTTTTCTTGTAAATCCGTCTATAATTTGCTATAATTGTGACTAATCGAATCAATCCTTTAATACTGTCCAGAGAGGCAGGCAAGGAGCTATGGAAATGAAAGGCCTGGGAAGACCAGCCTATATTTTGTGTATCTCCTTGTTGTGGGGGATTTTTTTGTATAGTTGAAAAGTGGTTTGATCAAAAAAGAAATCGTCGATGATGGAAGTAGGGAGTGCATCCTTACGATTTGGTCATCGAAGGTAGACGTTTTTGTTCAGCCATAGCTTGTCGCATCTTAATTTTAGGAGGTTTTTACGATCGTGAATGACGTTAAATATGATGTGAATGATATGCCAAAACCTGGTTTATTGATTGGTTTATCTTTCCAGCATTTGTTTGCCATGTTTGGGGCGACAGTGCTGGTGCCGATTTTGGTTGGGATTGATCCTGCCATTGCTTTGTTCTCATCTGGTTTGGGGACCTTGGCTCACTTGACAGTGACCAAGTATAAGATTCCTGCTTACATGGGGTCTAGTTTTGCTTATATTGCTGCTATGCAGATGTTGATGAAGACAGATGGAATCGCAGCAGTTGCCCAAGGTGCCATGGCGGGTGGTTTGGTCTACTTGTTTGTAGCTCTGATTGTTAAGCATGCGGGTAAAGATTGGATTAATAAGGTCCTTCCACCAATCGTGGTTGGTCCCATTATCATGGTAATTGGTTTGAGTCTTGCGAAGAATGCCGTCACTGATGCGACAACCTTAAATAATAGCTACAGCGGCTATGCTCTATTGATTTCGATGGTGACCCTCTTTGCGGTTATCCTATTTAACATGTATGGCAAGAAGATTGTCGGTGTCGTCCCAATTTTACTTGGATTAATTGTGGGCTATATTTTCTCATTGGCTCTTGGTTTGCTGACAGGACATAGTTTTGTCAATTTCTCAGAGGTAAGTGCGGCACATTGGATTCAAGTTCCAAACTTTGACATTCCATTTGTGGATTATAGCTTTAAACTCTATCCAAGTGCGATTTTGACTATGGCTCCGATTGCCTTTGTGACCATGACGGAACATTTTGGCCACCTCATGGTTTTAAATAGTTTGACGGAGCGTGATTACTTCAAGGATCCAGGACTTGACCATACGCTTACTGGTGATGGCTTGGCACAGATTATTGCTGGATTCTTTGGAGCTCCTCCGGTAACTTCTTATGGGGAAAACATTGGGGTTATGGCCCTTAGTAAGGTCTACTCAGTTTACGTTATTTCAGGCGCAGCAGTGATTGCGGTTGTCATGAGCTTTATTGGGAAGCTATCAGCACTCTTGCACTCTATTCCAACTCCTGTATTGGGAGGTTTGTCTATTGCCCTCTTTGGGGTTATCGCTGCTAGCGGTTTGAAAATTTTAGTTGAACATAAGATTGATTTTGATAATAAAAAGAATCTCTTGATTGCAAGTGTGATCTTGGTATCAGGGATCGGTGGTTTGATGATTGACCTCGGTGGTCTTCAAATCACTGGTGTCGCAACGTCAACCATTCTTGGAATTGTGTTGTATCAAATCCTTCCAGAACCAAAAGCTGACGAGGCTTAGTCCATTCTGGTAGTGAAAAAGTTTGAATGGATTCAAACATTATAAAAAAACGAGGAACAAACTCTGATGGCAGAGTTGGTGTTCCTCGTTTTTTTATGATGGATTGGATTCCCAAAGAGGCTTTCCTTCATTAAGTTGACTGCGTTTCTTAAATGGTAATGATTGTTATCGTGGTGGAAGACCAAGGGCGATGCGCCCGTATCGGCTGATTCGTGTAATTTTCCAAGCGGGTGACCAAGTCACTTCAACCTTGACATCTTCGATCCCCTCGATTTCTTTTAGGCGAGCGACGATTTCGATCGGAAGGCTCTCAGCACAGCTACAAGCCGTATCGGTAAAGGTCATAACCACCTTGCAAGTGCCGGCTTCATCTAGATGGATCTCGTAGATCAGTCCTAGGTTATAGACATCTAACTCAACATCGGTATCAAATACAAGCTCCAATTTTTCGATTAACGGCTTCTCTAGTGCCAGGGCGCGGTCATTGATTTTGATATCCTCTCTCATCGCAAGATCCTTTCAGTGTAGTATGGCTTCCATTTTCTCATAATTCGGCTGATAAGGCAAGAAGAGAAAGAGGTTTTGAAGGTGTTGAACGAAGGAAATTCGGTCCAGCCTCCATTTCTCTTCGAATTTGTGGTAAAATAGATGCAAAAGTAAGACAAAGGATGAAGGCTATGAAATTACAAAAACCAAAAGGGACCCAGGATATCCTTCCTGGCGATTCAGCGAAATGGCAATATGTAGAAGGCTTTGCACGCAAGGTCTTTGCGCGATACAATTATGATGAAATCCGCACACCGATCTTCGAACATTATGAAGTCATCAGCCGTTCAGTAGGGGATACGACGGATATCGTTACCAAAGAAATGTATGACTTCTATGATAAGGGAGATCGTCATATCACGCTTCGTCCAGAAGGAACAGCTCCTGTTGTCCGCTCGTATGTAGAAAACAAACTCTTTGCACCTGAGGTACAAAAACCAAGTAAGTTCTATTACATAGGCCCAATGTTCCGCTACGAACGTCCTCAAGCAGGTCGTTTGCGTCAATTCCACCAAATTGGGGTAGAATGCTTTGGATCGAGCAATCCTGCAACGGATGTCGAAACCATTGCCATGGCAGCGCAATTCCTGAAAGAACTAGGGATTGATAATGTGACCTTGCACTTGAACACCTTGGGAAGCCCTGCTAGTCGTCAGGCTTATCGCCAAGCCTTGATTGATTACCTCTTGCCAATGAAGGATCAATTGTCTAAGGACAGCCAACGTCGCTTAGAAGAAAATCCGCTTCGTGTCTTGGATTCAAAAGAAAAAGAAGACAAGGCCGCGGTTGAACAGGCTCCTTCCATCCTAGACTATCTAGATGAAGAAAGCCAAGCGCATTTTGATGCGGTTCGTCGGATGTTAGAAGATTTAGGTGTGGCCTATGTCATCGATACCAATATGGTGCGTGGCTTGGATTACTACAACCACACGATTTTTGAGTTCATTACAGAAATTGAAGGCAATGAATTGACAGTCTGTGCAGGTGGTCGCTATGATGGTTTGGTTGAATACTTCGGTGGCCCTGCGACAGCTGGTTTTGGATTTGGTATCGGTGTGGAACGGATCCTTCTCGTCCTTGAAAAGAAAGGCATAGAATTGCCGATCGAAACAGGCCTAGATGCCTACATCGCTGTCCTAGGAGATGAGGTCAATGAAGCAGCGCTTAGCTTGGTTCAAGCCCTTCGAATCCAAGGTTTCAAGGCAGAACGTGACTATCTTGGACGCAAACTCAAGGCCCAATTTAAGTCAGCAGATGTCTTTGCGGCCAAAGCCTTGATTACCTTAGGAAGTAGTGAAGTTGAGAGCGGTCAAGTTACTGTGAAAAATAACCAAACTCGTCAAGAAGTAACGGTAGCTCTTGAAAGCTTGAAGAAAGACTTCTCATCTGTTTTGGCAGAGTTGGGATTGGCTTGATCAAGTCTTTCAGACACCTGAAAAACAGATTCGCATGGGAGTAGGAGCAAAGTCGTTGCGCCTGCTCTCTTTTATCTAGCTTCTGTTTGCCGACCTTTGCCAAGATTTGGCGAAAAGCCGTTAAATTTTCTGACATTTATGATATAATGAGAAGACTACTAGTAAAGGAATGAAACAGTCATGACATTAGTTTATCAATCAACACGAGATGAAAAAAATACTGTAACAGCTAGTCAAGCCATCCTTCAAGGATTGGCGACAGATGGCGGTTTGTTTACTCCAGTCTCTTATCCTCAAGTAGAGCTGGATTTTGATACCCTCAAAGACGCTTCTTACCAAGAAGTGGCCAAGCTTGTTTTGTCAGCCTTTTTGGACGACTTTACAGCAGAGGAGTTGGACTACTGTATTTCTCATGCTTATGACAGCAAGTTTGATACCCCGGCTATTGCTCCGCTTGTCAAACTCGATGGGCAATACAACTTGGAACTTTTCCACGGCTCCACCATTGCCTTTAAAGATATGGCTTTGTCGATCTTGCCTTACTTTATGACAACAGCAGCTAAAAAGCACGGTTTGGAAAATAAAATTGTCATCTTGACGGCGACTTCTGGAGATACTGGAAAAGCTGCTATGGCAGGTTTTGCCGATGTTCCAGGAACAGAGATTATTGTCTTTTATCCAAAAGATGGTGTCAGCAAGGTGCAAGAGTTGCAAATGACGACTCAAACTGGGGACAATACCCATGTCATCGCGATCGATGGAAACTTTGACGATGCTCAAACCAATGTCAAACATATGTTCAACGATGTTGAACTACGTGAAAAATTGGCAGCCAACAAGATGCAATTCTCATCAGCCAACTCCATGAATATCGGCCGTTTGGTGCCTCAAATTGTTTATTACGTATATGCCTACGCGCAATTGGTGAAGACAGGTCAAATCACAGCTGGAGAAAAAGTCAACTTCACCGTTCCAACAGGGAACTTTGGAAATATCTTGGCAGCTTTCTATGCCAAACAAATCGGTCTTCCAGTTGGGAAATTGATCTGTGCCTCAAACGAGAACAATGTCTTGACAGACTTCTTCAAAACACGTGTCTATGATAAGAAACGCAGCTTCAAGGTGACCACTAGTCCATCGATGGATATCTTGGTCTCTTCCAACTTGGAACGCTTGATCTTCCACTTGGTAGGCAATGATGCCACAAAGACCAAAGAGTTGATGGAAAGCCTCGTTGCAACAGGTCAATACCAATTGTCCGACTTTGATGCAGATATCTTAGATTTATTTGCGGCTGCATACGCAGATGAAGCAGAAACTGCTGCAGAGATCAAGCGGGTCTATGAAGCGTCTGATTACATCGAAGACCCTCATACAGCTGTAGCATCAGCCGTTTATCAAAAATACCAGACCCAAACAGGGGATGCTGCTAAAACAGTCATTGCCTCTACAGCAAGTCCTTATAAATTCCCAGTTGTGGCAGTAGAAGCGGTGACAGGCGAAACCGGTCTAGGCGATTTTGAAGCCTTGGCCAAATTGCACACCCTCTCAGGTGTTCCTGTGCCACCGGCCGTAGACGGTCTTGAAACTGCGCCGGTTCGCCATCGTACAAGCGTAGCTGCTAAAGACATGCAAGCAGCCGTAGAAGACTACTTGGGACTGTAATTCTCCCTATTAGAAAGATCAAAAGAGCCGTTTGGCTCTTTTATATACTCATGAATTCATACAAAAAAATCTTAAACATTGCCCTCCCTGCCATGGGTGAAAATTTCTTACAAATGCTGATGGGCATGGTGGACTCTTATTTAGTGGCTCACCTGGGCTTGATTGCCATTTCAGGTGTTTCCGTCGCAGGGAATATCATCACGATCTATCAAGCCATCTTTTTGGCACTGGGTGCGGCAGTTGCCAGTGTTATGTCCAAAAGCTTGGGTGAAAAAAATCAAGCAAACATTGCCTACCATGCGACAGAGTCACTGAAGGTGACCTTGTTGTTGAGTGCTCTCCTAGGAGGGGCTTCGCTGTTATTTGGACGCCAGATGATTTCACTGTTGGGGACTGAAGCTGCAGTAGCCGAAAGTGGGGGGATTTACCTTTCCTTGGTTGGCGGGACCATAGTTCTCTTAGGCTTGATGACGACCTTGGGCTCCTTGGTTCGGGTGGCCAACAATCCACGTATTCCTATGTATGTGAGCCTGTTGACCAATCTATTAAACGCTCTGTTCTCCTCTGTAGCCATTTTCCTTTTTGGTTGGGGCATTGTTGGTGCAGCTTTGGGGACAGTGCTGGCCCGTCTGGTGGGCGTCATCCTCTTGTGGCAAAAGGTCCAGCTGCCCTTTGCTCCCCTTCGTTGGGGATTGGATCGTAAGCTCTTGAACTTAGCACTGCCAGCTGCTGGAGAGCGGCTGATGATGCGAGCTGGAGATGTGGTGATCATTGCGATCGTGGTTGCTTTTGGAACCGTGGCCGTCGCCGGAAATGCCATCGGAGAAACCTTGACCCAGTTTAACTACATGCCTGTGTTTGGGGTGGCCACAGCGACGGTCATGCTCGTAGCACGGAGCCTGGGTGAAGGTGATCTTGAGCAGATTGCCCGCCTTCGAAAGCAGTCTTACTGCTTGTCCTTTGTGTTGATGTTGCCCATTGCTCTGAGTATCTTTTTTGGGGGCACCCTTCTGACCCATCTCTACACACAAGATACAAAAGCGGTAGAAGCTAGTCTATCGGTTGTCCTCTTTTCTTTGTTGGGAACGCCGTTTACAGCAGGAACGGTCATCTATACAGCTGTTTGGCAAGGCTTGGGAAATGGGAAACTTCCATTTTATGCAACGACGATTGGTATGTGGGTCATTCGAATTGGAGCCGGTTATCTGCTTGGAGTAACCCTTGGCTTTGGCCTTCCAGGGGTCTGGACGGGGACACTGCTAGACAATGGCTTTCGTTGGCTATTTTTGAGTCAGCTATATAGACGAAAAGTAGGAGAGAAGAAAAAATGACAAAACAAGCCTTTATTTGGGATTTGGATGGGACCTTGCTAGATTCCTATGATGCTATTCTGGCAGGTCTTGAGGAGACCTATGCAACTTATCAGCTTCCATTTGACCGAGCCAGCATTAAAGACTACATCTTGAAGCATTCGGTTCAAGATCTTTTAGTAGCCGTGGCGGAAGAGTATCATCTGGATGTGACGGACTTAAATCAGCGTCGAGCAGAAAGTCTAGCAGAGAAAAATGCCCAGGTCCTTCTGATGGATGGGGCGCGTGATGTCCTATCCTGGGGACAAGAAGCTGGAATTGAGCAGTTTGTCTATACCCATAAGGGAGAGAATGCCTTTGTCATCCTACGGGATTTGGGTTTGGAATCTTTTTTTACAGAGATTTTGACCAGTCAAAGTGGTTTTGCCCGCAAGCCTGACCCAGAAGCTGCCATGTATCTGATGGAGAAGTACGGCTTGGAGCCAGAAAATACCTACTATATTGGGGATCGGAGTCTGGATATTGACTTTGCAAGAAATAGCCAGATTCAGAGTATCAATTTCTTGACGTCTGACTATGAAGGTAATCATCAGATGGAAAGTTTATTAGATATTCCAGCTATTTTAAACGCTGAAAAGAATCTGTAAAGAATTTGTTTTCATTTTGAAATAAAGTCGTAAGCTTTCTTTAAGAAATGTCCGCTATAATAGAAGCATAAACAAAGACCTCCTAACTTTGTTTAGAAAAATCCTAAAACTTTTCTTTTTCATAATAATCTCCCTAAGAGTCGCCCAATCAGGCGGCTTTTTTTGTGCGCAAGAATAGTGTAAGCTCTTTTTCTTGCCAGGAGATGAGAAATGGTTTATAATTGACAAGTCAATTATTGATTTATCAAAAAGAAATTGGAGAAGGAATATGGCAGAAATAAATGATTTGCTCTACCAACTACGCTTGGCAGATCAAACAACTACGCAACTCTTTGAAAAGCGCCTAGGGATTAGCTTAACACGTTATCAAATTTTGCAGGATTTATTAGAACAAGCACCTTGCAATCAGATCGCGGTTCAGGAGCGCTTGCAGATTGATCCAGCGGCTTTAACCCGGCATTTCAAAATATTGGAAAAGGAAGGATTTGTCCATCGGAGTCGAAATCCAAAGAATCAGCGGGAAATCTTAATTCATTTGACGGATACGGCCTATAATCGTTTGGTCAAACATCCCCCTCGCCATCATGTGGCGGTGAAAGAACAGATGAGTCGGATTTTGACTGCTCAAGAACAAGAGCAATTTTCTTACCTGCTGGACAAATTAGTATCTGGCATTGAACAAATAACAGTTGAATAAAAAGGAGAATCTACGATGTCATTACTGACGATTATTTTAGCAAGTCTTGCTGCACTGGAGCATTTGTATATTTTTTATTTGGAGAGCATCAGAACCACATCTGATACCACAAGTCGGGTTTTCAACATGGATAAAGAAGAACTCGCTCGCCCATCTGTGACCTCTTTATTTAAGAATCAAGGGATATACAATGCCTTGATTGGGGTGTTCCTCTTGTATGGATTGTTTGTCTCTAAAAATAGTGAAGTTGTTACGATTTTTGTGCTTTTTATTATTGGAGCTGCAGCCTACGGTGCGATGACAGCCAATAAAAAGATTATCTTGACCCAAGGTGGTCCTGCAATTTTAGCTTTATTGAGTATCCTATTGTTGGGATAAAAAGGATGGCCCCTAGGGCTCTTTGAGCTGATTTTATTAAATAAGTGTAGAAAAAAGTATAAAAAAAGACTAAAAATTTTATTGACTTTCTAAGAAAAAGGGTTATAATGGTAGCAACAGAAAAGTAATGAGTCAGCTATTTTCAGGGAGCTTGTGGGAATTGTGAACAAGCAATAGCGACTGATGAAAATTGGACTGTTATGATCAATGAATTCTAACCCATGTGAATTCGGTTGGCACCCCTTACCGTGCAACTCCTTGATAGAGGAGATAGAGATGTAGGGAAAGGCCAGCTATTTTTCCCTATAAAAGAGGTGGCACCGCGGACACTACGCCCTCACACAGTTTTTGTGTGAGGGCTTTTCTATGTGCCTTAGCAAGCGAAGCGAGCTTAGGCACATAGATCCCAAAGCGAGAATTGAGCGATGGGATACCCTTGCTCGCCTTAGCAAGCGACGTTACGATTCATTAGAAAAAGAGTTCTAGAAGAGAGGTTTCTGAAATGAAAAAAGTTTTATCTGCTGATGTGTTGAGTCCAATTTTGGCTTATATGCGTTTGGATGCGCCCCATAAAATGATCTTGGAGTCGATCCCTCGTGAAAAAGAGAATGCGCGTTTTTCAATTGTAGCCTATCGGCCGGTCAGTGAAGTCAAGTTTGAACATGGCGTCCTCTATTACAATGATCAAATTGTTGAAGAGGATCCTTTGGACTTTTTGAATCGCATCACGGTCAAAACGAAAACTTCCGAAGAGCTTCCTTTTAACGGTGGGGCGATTGGATTTGTCGGCTATGACTTGATTGGCCTCTATGAGAACATTGGTTCCATTCCGGAAGATACGATCGGCACACCAGATCTCCACTTTTTCTTATATGAGAGCTATGTGATTTTTGATCACAAAAAGGAAAAGGTCTATGTGGTGGAAGAGAACCTTTATAGTGGACGGAGTGAAGCAGAGCAAGCGTCGAGCTTGGAGCAAGTATTAGCACAGTTGGCAAGACCTGCAAAAGAAGAGTTTCGGGACAAGGATTTGCATGCGCTTCATTTCCACAATCATTTGGAGCAAAAAGAGTTTGAGGAAATGGTGGCTCTAGCGCGGGACTATATTCGAAAAGGAGATATGTTCCAATGCGTGCTTAGTCAACGTTTTTCAGCTGATTTTTCAGGAAAACCACTAGATTATTACCGCAATTTGCGCGTGACCAACCCTTCGAATTATCTCTACTTTTATGATTTTGGGGAGTACCAAATTATCGGTGCTAGTCCAGAAAGTCTGGTGTCGGTCAAGGACCGAGTGGTGACAACCAATCCCATTGCGGGCACGCGTCCCAGAGGGCTCGATGAAGAAAGTGATCGGCAATTGGCAGTTGAGTTGGCAGGGGATCCAAAAGAAGTCGCAGAGCACCGGATGTTGGTGGATCTAGGGCGAAACGATATTGGGCGTATTGCTCAAAATGGGTCGGTTGAAGTGACCAAATATATGGAAGTGGAGTTCTTCCGTTATGTGATGCACTTGACGAGTGTGGTCAAGGGTCAATTACTTCCTGGACTAGCCTCTATTGAGGCTCTGAAGGCAACTCTTCCAGCTGGTACCGTTTCGGGTGCTCCCAAGATTCGAGCCATGAAGCGAATCTATGAGGCAGAAAAAGAGAAACGAGGCGTCTATGCGGGGGCTATTGGCTATCTCTCTGTGACGGGGGATCTCGATTTTGCTATTGCGATTCGAACCATGATCCTCAAAAATAAGAAGGCTTATGTGCAGGCCGGAGCAGGAATCGTTTATGATTCGATCGCTGAAAATGAATACCAAGAAACCGTCAATAAGGCAAAATCGATGACAAGGATTGGAGAAGAAGGATGATTTTATTAGTCGATAATTACGATTCATTTACCTACAATTTAGCACAGTATATCGGAAAATTTGATGAGGTCCAGGTGCTTCGAAATGATGATCCGGACTTGTACCAAGTTGCCCAAGAAGCAGATGCCTTGGTCTTTTCTCCAGGTCCAGGTTGGCCAAAGGATGCGGGCAAGATGGAGGAGATGATCCGAGATTTCACAGGGATCAAACCAATCTTGGGGATTTGCTTGGGACATCAAGCGATTGCGGAAGTTTTTGGAGGGCGCTTGGGATTGGCGCCACAGGTCATGCATGGCAAACAAAGCCAGATCCAGCTAGAAGCTCCTTCTCCGCTATACGCGGGTGTCGCAAAAGAAGTCCCAGTCATGCGCTACCATTCGCTGACGATTGAAGACATGCCAGAGGATTTTGTCATTACCTCTCGGACGACGGATGATCAAGCGATTATGGGAATTCAACACCGCAGCTTACCGATTTATGGTTTTCAATACCATCCAGAAAGTATCGGAACGCCAGATGGGATCAAGACCATCGAAAATTTTGTCAAACTAGTCAAGGAGCGGAAGATGAAACAAGTGCTTGCAAAAGTAGCGGAAGGAATGGATCTAACCAGTGCAGAGTTAGAAGCGGCCATGGAGGAAGTCGTTGCTGGTCGTGCTTCAGAAGCACAGGTGACGGCCCTTCTTCTAGGTCTCAAAATGAAGGGAGAAACGGTTGAAGAGCGGACCGCTATTGCAAAAGTGATGCAGGCCTATGCCGTCGCTATTCCTACAGAAGTTCAAGGAGCGATGGACAATTGTGGAACTGGGGGTGATCGTTCTTATAGTTTCAATATTTCAACAACAGCTGCCTTCGTTCTTGCTGGTGGTGGCATCAAGATGGCGAAACACGGAAATCGTTCGATCTCTTCTAAATCTGGTTCTGCGGATGTGCTAGAAGCTCTAGGGATTAACCTTGATTTGGGTCCAGAAGATTTGGGACGAGTGTTTGAAAAGGCGGGCATTGTCTTTCTGTTCGCCAAAAATCTGCACCCTGGCATGCGCTATATTATGCCCGCTCGCTTGGCACTAGGGGTTCCAACGGTGATGAACTTAACCGGTCCTCTTATCAATCCGATTCCTCTAGAAACCCAGCTATTGGGAACCAGTCGTCCAGATATGCTGGAAAGTACGGCGGAGATTCTAAAGAATTTGGGTCGGAAACGCGCAGTGGTGGTGAGTGGTCCACAAGGTTTAGACGAGGCAGGCCTTGATGGGAAAACCCAGCTCGCTATTCTGGAAGATGGACAGGTTACCTTATCCAGTTTTCAACCAGAAGATATAGGAATGGAGTGCATTGAAATTGATCAAGTACGAGGTGGAGACGCCAAACGCAATGCGGAAATTTTGCTCAGCGTCTTGAAGAATGAAGCGAGTCCCTTCTTAGAGGTGACTGTCTTGAATGCTGGCCTTGGTTTTTATGCCAACGGCAAAGTAGATTCTATCAAGGAGGGGATTGCCTTGGCACGTGAAGTGATTGCTAGTGGGGCTGCCCTTGAGAAATTGAGATTATTACAGGAGTATCAAAAATGAGTCAAGAATTCTTGCCAAAGATTCTAAAGGAAAAGGCGCGGGAAGTGGCTGCGATGAAGGAAGAGGAGTTCCAACCTTTGCGCGAGACCTACCGCTTGTATGATTACCTAAAGAGTCATCCAGAAAAGCTTCAGGTCATTGCGGAAGTGAAAAAGGCTAGCCCGAGTCTGGGAGATATTCATGTCGATGTGGATATCGTCGCGCAGGCTAAGACTTACGAAGAAAATGGGGCCGTGATGATTTCTGTCTTGACCGATGAAGTGTTTTTCAAGGGCAGTATCGAGTATCTCCGGGAAATATCTAGTCAGGTGCGTATCCCCACCCTAAATAAAGATTTTATTGTGGATGAAAAACAAGTGATTCGGGCGCGAAATGCAGGGGCGACCGTGATCTTGTTGATAGTTGCAGCCTTATCAGAGGCTCGTCTGAAGGAGCTCTATGGGTTTGCGACCCATCTTGGCCTTGAGGTCTTGGTGGAGACCCATAATCTGACAGAACTAAAGGTCGCTCACCGGATTGGGGCTCAGATCATCGGGGTTAATAATCGAAACTTGGTGACCTTTGAGACAGATCTTCATACTAGCCTTGAATTGGCGACCAGCTTTGAACAAGAACCAGTTTACATCTCTGAGTCTGCTATTTTCACAGCAGCAGACGCGCGCATGCTGGCTCCTTATTTTAATGGCATTCTCGTTGGGACAGCTCTCATGAAGGCAGACAATGTGGCTGAAAAAGTAAAGGAGTTGCAGATTGACAAAGGTTAAAATTTGCGGATTGTCCACTCCGGAAGCCGTCCAGACAGCTGTTGAAGCTGGTGCGGACTACATTGGTTTTGTCTTTGCACCAAGCAAACGGCAAGTCACGCTGGAGCAAGCCCGGGAGTTGGCTACAGGGATTCCAAAGGGGGTGCAAAAAGTCGGTGTTTTTGTATCACCACAAAGAGAAGAAGTGGAGCAAGCTTGCCAAGTTGTGGGCTTGGACCTGATACAAGCGCATGGGCCGATGGATGAAACCATCTTGCAAGACCTTCCCAAACAAACGATTCGCGCTGTTCAAGTGGGGAAAGATGCAGCTCTTCCTGAGACCAGTGCCGATTATCTGCTCTTTGATGCTCCTGTAGCAGGAAGTGGGCAGACTTTTGACTGGCAAAAGCTCGAAACCCAAAATTTCACAAAGCCCTTCTTTATTGCAGGAGGCTTGACGGAAGACAATGTAGCAGATGCCATTCGCTTCTTTCATCCTTATGCGGTGGATGTATCCAGTGGGGTCGAGACAAATGGAATAAAAGATCAAGAAAAGATAAAACGATTTATAGAAAGGGTCAAGCATGGCATATAAACAACCAGATAAAAACGGATTTTACGGGCGGTTCGGGGGACGATTTGTCCCTGAAACCTTGATGACAGCAGTTTTAGAATTAGAAGAAGCCTATAGAGAAAGTCAAGCAGATCCTTCTTTTCAAGCAGAATTGGATCAGCTTCTGAAACAATATGTCGGTCGGGAAACACCGCTCTATTACGCTAAGAATCTAACCAAGTATGTCGGTGGAGCCAAGATCTTTCTTAAAAGAGAAGACCTCAACCACACAGGGGCTCATAAAATTAATAATGCCCTAGGACAGGTTTTGCTGGCACACCGGATGGGCAAAAAGAAGATCATCGCAGAAACAGGAGCTGGTCAGCACGGTGTTGCAACAGCAACAGCTGCTGCTTTATTTGATATGGAATGTACCATCTACATGGGGGAAGAAGATGTCAAACGCCAAGCCCTCAATGTCTTTCGGATGGAGTTGCTGGGAGCAAAAGTTCAATCCGTAACAGATGGGTCAAGGGTTCTCAAGGATGCGGTCAATGCTGCCCTTAGAGCCTGGGTAGCAAATGTGGAGGATACCCACTATATCATGGGTTCTGCTCTAGGACCTCACCCATTCCCAGAAATTGTCCGTGATTTTCAAAGTGTCATTGGCCGAGAAGCCAAACGCCAATTTGCAGAGCAAAATGATGGTGCGTTGCCAGATGCCGTCCTAGCCTGTGTAGGAGGCGGATCGAACGCTATTGGGCTCTTTTATCCTTTTGTTGAGGATACATCTGTTGCCATGTATGGGGCGGAAGCTGCTGGCCTTGGGGTAGATACAGACCAGCATGCAGCAACCTTGACCAAGGGGCGTCCCGGAGTCCTTCACGGCGCATTGATGGATGTGTTACAGGATGCCCATGGACAGATTTTAGAAGCCTTCTCGATTTCGGCAGGTCTCGATTACCCTGGGATTGGGCCAGAGCATTCTTATTTCCATGAAATCAAGCGGGCAACCTATGTGCCTGTGACAGACCAAGAAGCCCTAGAAGCCTTTCAATTGCTTTCGAAAGTAGAAGGAATCATTCCAGCTCTGGAATCGAGCCATGCTATCGCCTATGCGGTGAAGTTGGCCAAGGAAATGGGGCCTGAAAAATCTATGATCGTTTGCTTATCAGGACGTGGGGACAAAGATGTGGTACAAGTCAAAGACCGCCTAGAACAAGAGAGAGGAGAGTAAGATGGGAAAGACCTTAACAGAGCATTTACAAAAGCTGAAAGACCAGCAGCAAGGGATCTTTGTTCCTTATATCATGGCAGGAGATCATGAAAAAGGCTTGGAAGGTTTGCAGGAAACCATCCAATTTTTGGAGGAGCTTGGTGTCTCAGCCATTGAAGTTGGCATTCCTTTTTCAGATCCGGTGGCAGATGGCCCTGTGATTGAAGAGGCGGGACTAAGAAGTTTAGCCCATGGGACGACGACACAGGAACTGGTACAAACGATCCAGCGTCTGGAGACAAGTGTTCCTTTGGTCATCATGACCTATTTCAACCCCTTGTTCCAATATGGGCTCGAAAACTTCTTTAGAGATTTAGAAGGAACAGCGGTCAAAGGAGTGATTATTCCAGATCTTCCTCATGAGCATGCGGATCTGGTAGAGCCTCTGTTAGCGGATAAAGACATCGCTTTGGTTCCACTAGTGAGTTTAACTACAGGAATCGAGCGTCAGAAGAAATTGATCCAAGATGCAGAAGGTTTTATCTATGCTGTAGCGGTTAATGGAGTGACGGGGAAAGCTGGTAGCTATCGAGACGATCTGGACCACCACTTGGCCCAATTACACGAAATAGCTTCGATTCCTGTTTTAACAGGTTTTGGAGTTTCCAGCATGGAGGATGTTCACCGTTTTAACAAGGTCTCAGATGGGGTTATTGTGGGATCTAAAATCGTTAAGGCTCTCCACCAAGGGGAGACAGACGCCGTCGCTCATTTTATTTCTCAAGCAGTGAAGGGCTAGCAGGTCTATTCTATTTGTAATTGGCGCGATTCTCCTAGATCAAGCTCTTTGTCTACTATTTTAAACATTCCCCTCGTTTGTCTTTACAAACAAGGGTTTCTCGATACAATAGAGATAGTAATAAGAAAAGAGGAGAAGAGAATGATAACCCTTGAAGAGATTGATCAAGTCGTCCAGTTAGGCCCTTTTGAACCAACCTGGGACTCTCTTAGCTATCAAGTCTGTCCAGACTGGTATCGGGATGCTAAATTTGGAATGTTTATCCACTGGGGCGTCTACAGTGTACCTGCCTTCGGTTCGGAGTGGTATTCACGAAATATGTATATCCAAGGGAATCCTTGCTATGACTATCATCGAGAGCATTTTGGAGATCAGGCTAGCTTGGGCTACAAGGATCTCATCCCTCTTTTTACAGCAGATCGATTTGATCCGGCATCTTGGCTGGATCTCTTTCAAAAAGCAGGCGCTCAGTATCTTTTCCCAGTTGCGGAGCACCACGATGGTTTTCAGATGTATGCCTCTACTCTCTCGCCTTATAATAGCTTAGAAATGGGGCCGAGACGAGATGTCTTAGGAGAACTGAGGGCGGAAGCAGAAAAACGTGGTCTACACTTCTGTACGTCTTCTCACCGGGCAGAGCACCAGTTTTTCTTTTCACATGGCAAGGAGTTTGCCAGTGATATTCTGCAAGAAGTCCCAAGAGACAGCCTCTATTGGCCAGCAGAGCCAGAACCGAAGGATCATTTTGATCTCACTTCCAAGCCTTATCCAAGTGAAGAGTTTTTGGAAGACTGGCTCTTGCGGACCTGTGAACTGGTGCGGGATTATCAGCCAGAGCTTCTCTATTTTGACTGGTGGATCCAGCATGAGAGTTTCCGTCCCTACTTAATGCGCTTTTTGGCTTATTATTACAATCTAGCAGCACAAGAGGATCGCAAGGTGGCCGTTTGTTACAAACAGGATGCCCTACCTTTTGGTTCAGGAATTGTCGAGATGGAGCGGGGAGGCTACGGGGAGACGCAAGCTTTTCCGTGGCAAATGGATACTGCGATTGCCCGTAATTCTTGGTGCTATACCCAGGATCTAGCCTACAAGACCAGCAAGGAATTGTTGCAAAATTTAGTTGATGTTGTGGCCAAAAATGGCAATCTTCTGCTCAATATTGGACCCAAGGCAGATGGCACCATCCCTGAGCAAGATCAAGACATCCTTACAGAGATTGGGGAGTGGCTGGCGGTAAACGGAGAAGCCGTTTATCAGAGCCGGCCTTGGCGGGTGTCATCGGACGGACCGACCGAGGCTCAGGAAGGTTCCTTCTCAGATGGGGAAGCGCCACTCTACACCAGCCAAGATTTCCGCTATACCATGCGTGAAGGCCTTCTTTATGCTATCCAGCTAGAACCAAGCGGACGGACAGAGGAGCTGACCTTGCCGTCTCTCGCCTATGATCTCAAGCAACCGAGAATCCTTCATGCGCGTATTCGGCAGGTAGAGCTCCTTGGAGAAAGCCAGCTCGTTTCTTGGAGCCAAGATGAGGCAGGCCTCCATCTTCAATTACCAGCTTGTAGCCAAAAACAACCGCGTGTTTTGCGTCTCAGTTTTTAGTTTTCTTCAAGCTTTCTATAAGGAATGGTTTAGGTTTCTCTTGTATACTGTACTCATTCAATAAGAAATGAGGTACAGAAAATGAAAATCTCAGTCAATTATCCAAAACGCTTTAAGAAATTGCCACAACAAGGATCTTGTTACGGCGAATAAACACTTCTTTTCATTTTTCATAAGAAACTCCTAAAGAAGGCTCTACCCGAAAGGGTAGAGTTTTTATGTACCAGAGACCTTGTGATTCGTGGTATAATAGGCCTATGGAAAAAAAGAATAAATTGTTACTCATCGATGGGTCTTCCGTCGCTTTTCGTGCCTTTTTCGCACTCTATAATCAAATTGATCGCTTCAAAAATGCCAATGGTCTGCATACCAATGCGGTCTATGGCTTTAATCTCATGTTGAGCCATCTCTTGGAGCGCATTCAACCAACCCATGTCCTCGTTGCTTTTGATGCAGGAAAGACGACTTTTCGGACGGAGATGTATGCCGACTACAAAGGGGGCCGTGCAAAAACTCCAGATGAGTTCCGTGAGCAGTTTCCTTTTATTCGTGAACAACTGGATCATTTGGGAATCCGCCATTATGAACTGGCTCAGTATGAAGCGGATGATATTATTGGAACGCTGGATAAGATGGCAGAAACTACCTCGGTGCCATTTGATGTGACCATTGTCTCTGGGGACAAGGATTTGATCCAGCTGACGGATGACAATACGGTGGTTGAGATTTCCAAAAAAGGGGTAGCGGAGTTTGAGGAATTCACTCCGGCCTATCTCAAAGAAAAGATGGGGCTGACACCAGAGCAATTTATCGACCTCAAGGCTTTGATGGGAGATAAGTCAGATAACATTCCGGGTGTCACTAAGATTGGAGAAAAGACCGGGATTAAACTACTCCTAGAATATGGCTCTCTCGATGGCATTTATGAGCATATCGATGAGATGAAGGCTTCTAAGATGAAGGAAAACCTCATCAACGACAAGGAGCAGGCCTACCTATCCAAGACCCTGGCGACCATCGACACCAATGCGCCTATCGAGATTGGTCTGGATGACATCACCTATACGGGTCCTCATCTAGAAAATCTCGCCAAGTTTTATGAGGAGATGGGCTTTAAGCAACTCCGTCAGGCCTTGGATCTCAGTGGAGAAGAAGTGGCTCCTGTAGCCCTTGACTATACCGAAGTCGAGCAAGTCACTTCAGATATGCTCACGGAAGATAGTTTCTTCCATTTTGAGATGTTTGGGGACAATTACCATACGGAACCCATCATCGGTTTCGCATGGGGGACCAAAGGTCAGCTCTACGCGAGTACAGATACCAGTTTGTTACAAACGCCAGTTTTTAAAGAATTTCTCGAAAAAACGCCCCTCAAGGTCTATGACTTCAAGCGGGCCAAGGTCTTGCTCAGCCACTTGGATATTCCCCTTCAAAATCCTGCGTTTGACAGTCGATTGGCCAAGTATCTCTTGTCGACCGTAGAGGACAATGAAATTTCCACCATTGCGAGTCTCTATAGTCAGATTGCGCTGCCGCTGGACGAAGTCGTTTATGGCAAGGGAGCCAAAAAAGCCATTCCAGAAAAGGCGGTCCTATTAGAGCATTTGGCAAGAAAAGTCGCTGTTTTACTAGACACTGAAGAGCCTATGACGGAGCAGTTACAAGCTCACGACCAACTAGATCTGCTCTATGATATGGAGCAACCACTGGCAGCTGTTTTGGCCAAGATGGAAATCGCAGGGATCAAGGTGGAACGCCAGACCCTCCAAGATATGCAGGTGGAAAACGAAGTGGTCTTGGAGCGCCTGACCCAAGAAATCTACGAGTTGGCAGGAGAAGAGTTCAATATCAATTCTCCAAAACAATTGGGCGTCATCCTCTTTGAAAAATTGGAACTCCCTCTTGAATATACTAAGAAGACCAAAACCGGCTATTCCACAGCTGTTGATGTCTTGGAACGTCTGGCTCCAATCGCACCGATCGTGTCTAAGATTCTTGAATACCGCCAAATTGCTAAGATCCAATCGACCTATGTCATCGGTCTTCAAGACTGGATTTTGGAAGATGGGAAGATCCATACCCGCTATGTGCAAGATTTGACGCAGACCGGACGTTTGTCCAGCGTGGATCCTAATCTACAAAACATACCTGTCCGTTTGGAACAAGGTCGTCTCATTCGTAAGGCCTTTGTCCCAGAAGAGGAAAACAGTGTCTTGCTGAGTTCGGACTATTCACAGATCGAATTGCGCGTCTTGGCCCATATTTCAGGAGATGAGCATTTGATCAATGCCTTTCAGCATGGGGCAGATATCCATACTTCGACCGCTATGCGGGTCTTCAATATTGAAAAACCAGAAGATGTGACGCCGAATGACCGCCGCAATGCTAAAGCAGTAAACTTCGGTGTAGTTTATGGAATTTCCGACTTTGGACTGTCTAACAACCTAGGGATCAGTCGAAAAGAAGCCAAGGCTTACATTGAGACTTACTTCGACCGCTACCCTGGCATCAAGGACTATATGGAGAGAGTGGTACGGGAAGCGCGTGACAAAGGCTACGTCGAGACCCTCTTCAAGCGTCGTCGGGAGATTCCAGATATCAACTCTCGCAACTTCAATGTTCGAGGCTTTGCGGAGCGGACGGCTATCAACTCACCGATCCAAGGATCGGCGGCAGACATCTTGAAAATTGCCATGATCCACTTGGACCAAGCCTTAGTAGCAGGCGCATACAAGACCAAGATGCTTCTTCAAGTGCACGATGAAATCGTTCTGCAAGTACCAAGTGAGGAACTGGCAGCGATCAAAGAACTCGTCAAAGAGACCATGGAATCTGCTATTGAGCTTGCGGTACCACTGGAAGCCGATGAGAATGCAGGCAAAACATGGTATGAAGCCAAATAAGATTGAGTTTGTCCAAAACAGAAAGCGGTAGGAGACTTTTCAGTTTCCTACCGCTTTTTACGACAAACACTTGCAATGCCCTCCGGATTGTTATACTATTTAAAGAAAGGAAACGCATACAAAAGGAGATTCATATGGCCTATTCATTTCGCAATCCTAGTGATGGCATTATCAAACATTACCTAGAAATGAGCAAGATCATCGCTGTAGTTGGATTATCTGATCGTGAAGACACGACCAGTCATCGTGTCAGCAAGGAGATGCAAGAGCGGGGCTATCGGATCATTCCCGTCAACCCCCGTGCAGCTGGTGGCCAGATCCTTGGAGAAACGGTGTACGCTAGCTTACAGGAGATCCCTTTCCCAGTAGATATCGCCGATGTATACCGTCGCAGTGAATTTTTACCAGATGTGGCGCGTGACTTCATAGAGTCGGACGCCAAGATCTTTTGGGCACAATTGGAGCTGGAAAATCAAGAAGCAGAAGAGATCCTTCGTGGAGCTGGTCGCGAAGATATCGTCATGAACCGCTGTATCAAACGGGAACACACCCGACTGATCCTCGGGGACTCCCTATACGGTTTATAAATGATAAGAAATTGACAGTAAAATTATAGAAGAAAACCCCAGCAGGAAACTGGGGTTTTCTTATTACTCTTATTTAGCTTCATGGCTTGGATGGCCTGTAAAATGGCTCGGCCCTTGTTTAATCTGCTTGATTTGATCATAAAATGCAATTTGGCAGTTGATAAAGTATGGCATGGTATAAAAGCCGATGACATCGCGCGTGAAGTAATTCAGAAAGTACCAACCAATCAAGGTTAGATCGAGCACCAAGCGATTGCTGCGGAAGCCTTTCATGGTTTCACGACTCTGGCGAAGCACTCCAAAGGCTCCCTTGTAGTCGCCGTCTCGTAATTGCTCATAGAGGATCAATTCGACCAAGCTGAGACTGTAGTATTGTGGCAGGTAAAAGAGGAGGCCGAGTAGGCCCAGCACGACACCGGTAGTCATCAGAGGCATTTGTTGCATGAGAGATTGGAATTCAGGACTGGAAGCACTCAGAGTGCTAGGGTTGCTCACCTTGTCGTAAATCGCCAAAAATCGAATGCTGGCGTAGGTGCTGATGAGGCTCCCTACATAGAGGATGAGTCCCCATAAAAAGAGGACGACTTGCTTCAAGATCAAGGTGGCAAATACAGAGGTAAAGCGATCTTGTTTAAAGATATCTAACACGCGTGTTCGGTGTTCGATCTTGGGATTAATCGTATCTAAATAGCTAAAAGTTGCACCGACCACTAAAATGGAGATGACAAAGGAGACGACAGAAGGAAAGAGCTGCCGCTGGATCATGTAGATACCTGCTTGCTGCAAGGTCATATCCGGTAGTAGATCGATCAGATCTTGCCCACTTAATAGAAAGTTAGCAAGAATGGTCAACAGGACCGGAAGAGCAAAAAGGATAGCTAAGCCCGGTTGCTGGACTTGCATGGTACGTGCCCGGAGGCGAATCAGTTTAAGGTTCATGGATGATACTCTCTTCATAGTAGTACTTTTTATTATAACATAAGTCCGTGACAGAGCCGGTAAAATTTGGTACAATCGTACAGGTGCTCACAGGAAAACTGTGACAGGAATAAGAAGGCTGGGACTGTTTTTCCCAGTACGGAGGTAACCATGACAGATTCACCGATTCAATATCGATTAATCAAAAAAGAAAAGCATACAGGTGCTCGTCTGGGAGAAATTATTACCCCTCACGGGACCTTCCCGACCCCAATGTTTATGCCTGTAGGGACTCAGGCAACCGTTAAGACCCAATCGCCAGAAGAACTCAAGGAAATGGGTTCCGGAATTATCTTGGCCAACACCTACCATCTCTGGCTTCGTCCGGGGGACGACTTGGTCGCAAAAGCAGGAGGACTGCACCAGTTCATGAACTGGGACCAGCCCATTTTGACAGATAGTGGAGGCTTCCAGGTCTATTCATTGGCGGATACCCGCAACATCACCGAAGAAGGGGTAACTTTTAAAAATCACCTCAACGGCTCGAAGATGTTCCTCTCTCCAGAAAAGGCCATCTCCATCCAAAACAATCTAGGAAGCGACATCATGATGTCCTTTGATGAATGCCCTCAGTTCTATCAGCCTTATGATTATGTGAAAAAATCGATCGAACGGACCAGTCGTTGGGCAGAACGTGGGCTTAAGGCTCACCGTCGCCCTCATGATCAAGGTCTTTTCGGGATTGTCCAAGGGGCTGGATTTGAAGACTTGCGCCGTCAGTCTGCTCAAGATCTGGTCAGCATGGACTTCCCAGGCTATTCTATCGGTGGCTTAGCTGTTGGGGAAAGCCATGAAGAGATGAATGCCGTGCTGGATTTCACAACTCCACTCTTACCAGAGAACAAGCCACGCTATCTCATGGGAGTAGGAGCTCCAGACAGTCTGATCGATGGCGTTATTCGTGGAGTGGACATGTTTGACTGTGTCTTGCCGACGCGGATTGCGCGAAATGGTACCTGTATGACCAGCCAAGGACGCCTAGTGGTGAAAAATGCGCAATTTGCAGAAGACTTTACACCGCTGGATCCTGAATGTGATTGCTACACTTGTAAGAATTACACCCGAGCTTATCTTCGCCACCTCCTCAAGGCAGATGAAACCTTCGGCATTCGCTTGACCAGCTACCACAACCTGTACTTCTTGATCAACCTCATGAAGCAGGTCCGTCAAGCCATCATGGATGACAATCTTTTAGAATTCCGTGAGCATTTCGTCGAAAAATATGGCTATAATAAATCAGGACGGAATTTCTAGGAAAAGCTAAATAGGAAGAAAAAAGACTACAGCCATCTAAGAATAATAGGAATAACTGCTAGACGCAGTGGTTGATTGGTATCTTTGGAGCTTGTTAAGCTCCAAAGATAACCTAATCAACTGTGCGGGGGCGAGACGACGAACAAATTGGATATAAATTTGTTCTGTCTCGCTCCCTTTTCCTATATAATAGCAACTTTTTTAGCACTCTATTTCTTCCGAAAACACTTTCATCAAAAAAACGAAAAAAATCTTCTCAAATCCCTTGCATTGGTCCTTTGTTTGTGTTAAACTACTATGGTGCTGTGAAAAACAGCTATTAGCTTTGATGCAAGAGGTTGCGACACGCTCGGTTGCATTGCCACGCAACGCGCGTCGGTTTTCTTGTGGAGCTAGCCTATTATCTTAAATAGACGAAAAGGAGAAAAAGATGGCAAACAAAAAAATCCGCATCCGTTTGAAAGCGTACGAACACCGTACACTCGACACAGCGGCTGCAAAAATCGTAGAATCAGCTACTCGTACAGGTGCACAAGTTGCGGGTCCAATCCCACTTCCAACTGAACGTAGCCTCTACACAATCATTCGTGCGACTCACAAATACAAAGATTCTCGCGAACAATTTGAAATGCGTACACACAAACGTTTGATCGACATCATCAACCCAACTCAAAAAACAGTTGACGCTTTGATGAAATTGGATCTTCCAAGTGGTGTAAACGTAGAAATCAAACTTTAATCTAAAGCTTGATCCAGAGCATGAAAAACGCTCGTTAAAAACTTTTTGAATAAAAAACTATAGAAAAGGAACTATTTTCTCATGACAAAAGGAATCTTAGGGAAAAAAGTGGGAATGACTCAAATCTTCACTGAAGCTGGCGAATTGATCCCTGTAACAGTTATCGAAGCAACTCCAAACGTTGTTCTTCAAGTTAAAACTGTTGAAACAGATGGTTACAACGCTATCCAAGTTGGTTTCGATGACAAACGCGAAGTATTGAGCAACAAACCTGCTAAAGGACATGTAGCAAAAGCTAACACGGCTCCTAAGCGCTTCATTCGTGAATTCAAAAACGTTGAAGGCTTGGAAGTTGGTGCTGAAATCACAGTTGACACTTTCGAAGCTGGAGACATTGTTGATGTAACTGGTACTTCTAAAGGTAAAGGTTTCCAAGGTGTTATCAAACGCCACGGACAATCACGTGGACCAATGGCTCACGGTTCTCGTTACCACCGTCGTCCAGGTTCTATGGGACCTGTTGCACCTAACCGCGTATTCAAAGGTAAAAACCTTGCAGGACGCATGGGTGGCGATCGTGTAACGATTCAAAACCTTGAAGTTGTACAAGTTGTTCCAGAAAAGAACGTTATCCTTATCAAAGGTAACGTACCAGGTGCTAAGAAATCTCTTATCACTATCAAGTCAGCAGTTAAAGCTGGTAAATAATAAGGAAAGGGGAATACAGTCAAAATGGCAAATGTAACATTATTCGACCAAACTGGTAAACAAGCGGGCGAAGTTGTTCTTAACGATGCGATCTTTGGTATCGAACCAAACCAAGCAGTTGTATTTGATGTGATCATCAGCCAACGTGCTAGCCTTCGTCAAGGAACTCACGCAGTTAAAAACCGCTCAGCCGTTTCAGGTGGCGGGCGCAAACCATGGCGTCAAAAAGGAACTGGGCGTGCTCGTCAAGGTTCTATCCGCTCTCCACAATGGCGTGGTGGTGGAATCGTCTTCGGACCAACTCCACGTAGCTATGCGTACAAACTTCCTCAAAAAGTTCGTCGCCTTGCACTTAAATCTGTTTACTCAGAAAAAGTTGCTGAAAACAAATTTGTAGCCGTTGATTCTCTTGAATTTACAGCTCCAAAAACTGCTGAATTTGCAAAAGTTCTTGCAGCTTTGAGCATCGATTCTAAAGTCCTTGTTATTCTTGAAGAAGGAAACGAATTCGCAGCTCTTTCAGCTCGTAACCTTCCAAACGTGAAAGTTGCGACTGCTACAACTGCAAGTGTTCTTGACATCGCAAATAGTGACAAACTTCTTGTTACTCAAGCAGCTATCTCTAAAATCGAGGAGGTTCTTGCATAATGAATTTGTATGATGTTATCAAAAAACCTGTTATCACTGAAAAGTCAATGGCTCAACTTGAAGCAGGCAAATATGTATTCGAAGTTGACACTCGCGCTCACAAACTTTTAATCAAACAAGCTGTTGAAGCTGCGTTTGAAGGTGTAAAAGTTGCGAATGTGAACACTGTAAACGTAAAACCTAAAGCAAAACGCGTTGGACGTTACACTGGTTTTACTTCAAAAACTAAAAAAGCTATCATCACGCTTGCAGCTGATTCTAAAGCAATCGAGTTGTTTGCTACTGAAGCTGAATAATCTAAGGAGGAAATATCGTGGGAATTCGTGTTTATAAACCAACAACAAACGGTCGCCGTAATATGACTTCTTTGGATTTCGCTGAAATCACAACAAACACACCTGAGAAAACTTTGCTTGTTTCTCTTAAAAACAAAGCAGGTCGTAACAACAACGGTCGTATCACTGTTCGTCACCAAGGTGGTGGACACAAACGTCATTACCGTTTGATCGATTTCAAACGGAACAAAGATGGAGTTGAAGCAGTCGTTAAAACGATCGAATACGATCCAAACCGCTCAGCTAACATCGCGCTTGTACACTACACTGACGGTGTGAAAGCTTACATCATTGCCCCTAAAGGTCTTGAAGTAGGTCAACGTATCGTATCAGGACCAGAAGCAGATATCAAAGTCGGAAACGCTCTTCCACTTGCTAACATCCCAGTTGGTACTTTGATCCACAACATCGAATTGAAACCTGGTAAAGGTGGAGAATTGGTACGTGCTGCTGGAGCTTCTGCTCAAGTATTGGGTTCTGAAGGTAAATATGTACTTGTTCGTCTTCAATCAGGCGAAGTTCGTATGATTCTTGGAACTTGCCGTGCTACAGTTGGTGTTGTCGGAAACGAACAACATGGACTTGTAAACCTTGGTAAAGCGGGACGTAACCGCTGGAAAGGTGTTCGCCCTACAGTTCGTGGTTCTGTAATGAACCCGAATGATCACCCACACGGTGGTGGTGAAGGTAAAGCACCAGTTGGACGTAAAGCGCCAT